>Ga0182746_1000106_pt1 | contig 153491 bp, 126 predicted proteins | sample eDN3rd30CBELigOP_FD_128881 | JGI IMG/M metagenome (GOLD analysis project Ga0182746, IMG submission 128881) | Enriched Organic Plus compost microbial communities from Emeryville, California, USA - eDNA 3rd pass 30_C BE-Lig OP (version 2) (version 2) ...
CCTACCGTTTTCCGATTATCCAGCATGGTACGCACTGGTACCATTCCCACTCAGGATTGCAGGAGCAGATTGGCATGTACGGAAGTTTTATCATGAAGAAACGGGAGGATGACAAGACATTTAGAAAAGGGATTGACGATTTGCCGACCGTACCCCTTATCCTAAGCGAATGGACAAATTACAACCCCAACAACATCAACCGGATGCTGCACAATGCCAACGATTGGGCGGCTATCAAAAAGAACGCTACGCAGTCATACGTTGAAGCCATTAAAGAGGGAAAATTTGGCGTGAAAGTGACCAATGAGTGGAAGCGGATGCTGGCAATGGATGTGAGCGATGTATATTATGATAAAATCCTTATCAATGGCAGCAATGCACCGGAGCTAAAAACGGTTGACGGCAAAACCTTAAAGGCAGGGGACAAAGTACGGCTTCGCATATCCAACGGCGGTGCATCTTCCTATTTCTGGCTGCGCTATGCCGGAGGTAAGATTACCGTGGTCGCCAGTGATGGTAACGATGTGGAGCCTGTCGAAGTGGACAGGTTAATCATTGCCGTATCGGAAACCTATGATGTGGTCATTACCATCCCCGAAGACGGATTGGCGTATGAGTTTTTGGCGACCACCGAGGATAGGACACAATCGGCGAGCTACTTTATCGGTAACGGTGTCAAACAGCTTATTTCTCCGCTGCCACGACTGAAGTATTTCGAGGGGATGAAGATGATGAACGACATGATGAAGATGAACGGCGATTTGGACGATATGGGCATGAAGATGAGCCTGAACCAAATGGATATGAACGTGGTCATGTACCCCGAAATAACCGGGGAAGCAGGAAAGAAAGCAGACCATAGCAAGCACGAGGGTATGAATATGGACAGCGACCCCAACCGTTACAATGCAAATGCTTTGGGAGATATTGTTACCTTAAACTATGCCATGCTCAAATCTCCCTACAATACTACGCTTCCCAAAGATGCGCCCGTAAAGGACATAAAATTTACCCTTACCGGAAATATGAACCGCTACGTTTGGAGCATGGACAACAGGATACTTTCTGAAACGGACAAAATACCCGTTAAGAAAGGCGAAGTACTGCGCATCACTATTTATAACAACTCCATGATGCGCCACCCGATGCACCTGCATGGATTTGATTTCCGGGTACTGAACGGCAAAGGTGAAAATGCACCTATGAAAAATATCATTGACATTATGCCGATGGAAACGGACACCATCGAGTTTGCCGCCAATGAGGAGGGCGATTGGTTCTTTCACTGCCATATCCTGTACCACATGATGGCGGGAATGAATAGGGTTTTCGAAGTTGGGGATTACAATAACCCCTATCTACCAGATAAGGCAAAAGCCTATAAAGAATTACAAAGAGAAAGTAATATGCCCCACTTTATGGCACAAAACGATTTTGCAACTAATGGTAATGATGGAGAAGCTATGCTGATGAATGCACGCTATCAATTAGGAACAGAATGGCGTTTAGGTTATAATAGTATGCATGGCTATGAAATAGAAACGCATTTAGGTCGCTACATTGGAAAGATGCAGTGGTTTATGCCCTTTGTAGGTTTTGATTATCGCTACCGGAAAATGGGAGAAGATGAACACGAAAAGAACCTATTTGGACAAACCAATAAGAAAGATACTCGGAGAGCGTTCAGCTTAGGGTTTATGTACACATTACCGATGCTCGTCAATTTTCAGGCTGAAGTATATCACGACGGAATTGTGAGATTTCAGTTAATGCGTGAAGATATACCAATTTCAAAAAGATTAAGAGCAGGTTTTATGGTGAATACCGACTTAGAATATATGGGAGAGTTCAGGTATATCATTAATAAGAACATCGGCATACGTACTCACTACGATAGTGATATGGGTTTTGGCGTAGGACTTGCTTTGACTTATTAAAAATAAATAATTAAGGTTGTAAAATGCAAATCGCAGAAACATCGGTATGAAATGCAGTTTTTGATGCAGGTGAAATTTTCTAAAAATTGGCCTGCATCAAATTACAACCATTAAAATATGTAACAAAATCTCTCCATCGTTCCATCATCAACACGATATACATTGCCGTAATTGCATAAGGAAGCTAATATGAATAGTATTAGCTTTTCTGTATTAATCAATAACATCTATTTCAAAATAAACAGATGAATAAATTCTATAATGAAACCCTACATAAACTGGAAACAGCAATCAATGAATTAGAAATTGAAGCCGATTGCTCCATACAACGTATGGAAGCGGTTATACATCTCATTCTCGAATGCCTGTCCGAAGTAAAAGAACATGTTCTGAAAAGAGGATTTAAGAACATCGAAGAAGAAATCAGATTTTTTAAATATCAGAAACCCGTAATCCTGTCAAAACTCATTTACTACAACGCCATTTACAAAATCGAGACAAAGAAACCCTATGGTGCAAAGCCCATAAGGAAATACCTCAACAAAGAACTGAAAAAGCTAAAGAGGTTCTTTGACAACAACCTTGATTTTTACAAGTATTACCGTAGCAATAACTCGCTCCTTGACGAGAAATATTTTGTTCGTGGCAGGCATGATATAAAGCTGTGGTTGGATACCTATTATTTCCAGTCCGACCAGTCCTTTTCAACCTCTCACGACTACAAGGTCGCCAAGATAATAGCCAACGATTTGATACAGGTCTACATCGAAGACCAGTTGTATCACAAATTCAAAAAAAATAAATCGAAAGCCCAAAAGAAGCTGAAATGGACAGGTAGCAAAGTGGCGTTGATAGAACTGATTTATGCCCTGCATTATCAAAACGTGTTTGACAACGGGAACAATGATATAAGGGAAGTAGCCCAATATTTTGAAAGTGCCTTTGGCATTGACTTGGGCAATTTCTATCAGACCTATTTGGAGCTGAGAAACCGGAAGATGAACCGTACTAAATTCCTTGATGCGCTTCGGGAGGAACTTATACGGAGAATGGACGAGCAGGATGAAAAGTAGGCTTTGGGCGTGCCACCGTCTGCATTTTATCCCCATGCCCAGGCTAAAAAAAATGCAGACGGGTCGGGCTATCCGCTATATCTTTTGCGGATCTGCGAGGACCGCAAAAGGATGTCGCTTCTATCCCTCACGCTGTATGCCGTCCAAAAAACAAAACATTTATTTCCTTTTTGGTTTCCTGTTATCAAACTCAAAGGAGGTTTCGGCTTTATCGTTCATGACGATATAGGCATTGAATTTATTGCCCGAATTGCTTTTCATGCCTTTGATAAGGTTGGTCTTTCCTTTGGTCAAAAGACTTTCTATATCGGCAAGGCTTAACGGCACTCCGCAAACAATACGGAATTGAAGCCAACCACAAGCCTCATCGGGGCATTTTACAACCTTGTTCCAAATCAATAGCTGACGGCTCTTGCATTTAGGGCAGTTCAGTTCGGGTTGCTTTTCATCGGCAATGCCCGTGTCCAAAAGTTCCCGTGTAATGGAAGTGGCATAGGCTTCCATTTCACGGTGAAAAACACCTGCATCCGCCTCGTTGTTTTCAATTTTCTGCAATGCCATTTCCCATTCGGCGGTCATGGCTACATCGGCAATCTTTTTGTCCTTTACAGCCCCGTAAACCTGCAATCCCTTATGGGTAGGAATAAGGGATTTCTTTTCACGCCTAATGTAATCCCTCTTAAAAAGCGTTTCTATAATAGAGGCTCTTGTAGCAGGTGTACCGATACCGATGTCTTTTAGGGCTTTCCGTTCGTCCTCGTTATGGGTTTCCTTTCCGGCATTTTCCATTGCGGACAACAGACCTGCCTCGGTGTAAAGCACAGGCGGTTTGGTTTTCTTTTCCAGTACGGATGCCTCTTTGATTTTCAGCTCATCGCCGACCTTTAATTCCGGCAGTTCCTGCACAGGCTCGCTGTCCTCATCTAAAAATTTTTCTTTGATACCACGCCATCCGGCTTCGGTAACTTTACATCCTTTCAGTGTGAAATCATAGTGTAAAGCCTGCAATCCGATGTCGGTTATTTCTTTGGTACAGGCAGGTGAAAGGGCTTCCAACAGGCGGTGCGCAATCATATCATAGATAACATTTTCGTGTGCGGACAGTTCGGACGGGATTTTCTCGGTAATCAGCAGACCGTGGTGGTCTGTGACCTTTACGTCATTCACGATGCGCTTATTGAAACGACCCCATTTCACTTTTCCGACCGCTTTTTTGCAGGAAGCCCGTGCTTCCAAATTTCTTACCAGTGCAGGGATTTCCGACCACATACCTCCGAGGATGTACTTGCTCCCTGTACGGGGGTAGGTGATAAACTTCTTTTCATACAGACTTTGGGCAATGTTCAATGTTTCTTCGGCAGTGTAGGAAGCCCTTTTGTTTGCTTCTTTCTGCAATCCCGTAAGGTCGAACAGCAAAGGCGGTTGCTCCGACAGCATTTTGGTTTCCACCGCCGTAACGGTCGCTGTTCCGTTACGCTGAATAGATTTCAGCGTATCGTCAGCGAGTTTTTTGTCATCCCATTTGGTCTTAGAAAGGCTCTTAAAGTCCACAAATTCTTTACGGTGTTCCAACTGGATTTGAAAGTATTTCTTGACGGCAAAGTCTTTGTTTTCCAAATACCGCTTACAGATAAGGGTAAGCGTTGGTGTTTGTACTCTACCAAGCGAGTAAACGCCACGCCCTGCCGAAATGCTCAACGCCTGCGAGGCATTGATGCCCACAAGCCAATCGGCTTTGCTCCTTCCTTGTCCGGCTCTGTATAGCCCATCAAAATCGCTTCCGGCTTTTAGGTTGTCAAAACCCTGTTTAATTGCCTTTTCTGTGAGCGAGCTTATCCATAGACGTTCAAAGGGTTTACGGCATTTTAGGTATTCATAGATGTACCTAAAGATGAGTTCCCCCTCACGTCCGGCATCAGTAGCCACGATAATACTATCGCATCTACCGATGACCTGTTCGATAATCTTCAACTGTTTTAACGCTCCGTTATCGGGAACATAACTTTTGTCCTTTTTTATCTTCCGTACCGTAAGGATAAAAGGGTCGGGCAATATGGGCAGGGCTTCCCTTTGGAAGCCCGACACCCCGTAATCTTCGGGCATCGCCAGTCCGACCAAATGCCCCAATGCCCACGTAACCTGATAGCCGTTCCCTGCGAGGTAGCCATCCCGTTTTTCGGTCGCTCCCAATAGGGTAGCTATTTCCCTCGCCACACTTGGCTTTTCTGCAATGATTGCTTTCATAATACTATCTCATTTGAATGGTTGAATGTTAGATTTCTCTTTGAGAAACCCCTCCATCTCTTTTGAGAGGGGATTTCCAAAGAAAAATGTTTTTTGATGGTATTATCTTCTCACTCCTTTGGATTTAGCCTGAGCGTTAGGCTCATTCTGCCGTTGCTGTTGCCTCGTATTTTTCGGCTTTTGTTGTTCCGGTTTCAAAGACTCTCGGATGTTCTTTGTTGCCTCGTTGGTCTTTCCCTCAGAGTTGACGGCAACCTGTGTTTTGTGAGCCTCGGCAGGCTGTGCCTTGTTTTTCAGTGCATTGGGGTTTCTAAAGCTGAAATCATATTTCCCTGTTTCTTTGTTCAGCGCAACATACCCTTTGTACGGCTGTCCTTTTCCGTCCTTGAAATCTGAAACGTAAATCGTCGTGCCCTCAGTGAGTTGCTTGTGCTGTTCATCCGAAAACACTTTGTTGCGGAACATCTTCGGGTCGTTTTCCTGTGCCTGTTTGGGTGCTTTATCTCCAAAAAGGTACTCTGGATATTTTTTGTCGGCATTGAACTGTAGATAGGCATTTTTGTTCGTACTGTTTTTAAAGTCCAATCCCTCTAAATAAATGGCTTTACCATTTTTATAATCCTGTTTTTGGTCTTCGGTCAGCTTTACGCCCTTAATCTCATCGGGTACTTTTATCCTGTCCTGCCGGAATGCGATAACCTCATTCGTTAGGTGGTCGATACTGATAACGGACGGTATTTTTTCACCTGTCTTGCGGTTGGTCAGTTCCACCACACGCCCCATATTTCCGGTTTTGAGCAGGTTTTCCCTGTCCTCTTTGGTAAATTCGTGACCAAAGAAAGGGGTTTTGAGGTTCGGCTCATGGCGTACACCGTACATCATAAATACCGCCTTTCCATTCGCACCGCTTTGAAGACCGAGCCTTGCATCCGAACGGAGAATTACCGTATCTAAATTGACACTTACAGGCATTACGAAATTGGTTTTGTAACCCTTTAGCAAAGTGTCCATTGCCCCCATTTTTTCGAGCGTTTCCCTTTTCACACCAAGTTGCTCTAAAGTTTTCCAGTCTACATCTTCTGCCTTAAAACGGTATTCATTTTTTTCCTGCGTTTCCGGTGTTGCCTGTGCCGTTTGTGGTGTTTCCACATCCTTTTTGGTTTCCTGTTGTTGCTCCTTTGGTTCTTTGACCTCGTGCTTTGCCATAACAGCCTCGCCCTCTTTGGTGGGGATATCGACCTGTTTCTGCATTTCTTTTGCGGTTTCCACCGCTTCATTTGCAGGTACTTTGAAAAATGAGAAATGGGTCGGGTCTTTAAGCTGCCGCCAAAAGTTGGAGAAGAAATTTGTAAACAAATCTCCGGTTCTGTCAACTCGCATAAATTGGCTTTGGTTTTTCTTGGTGGCATCAACGGTTTTCAGATTGCCGTTTTCGTCAACACCCGTGACGGCTTGGATTTTCTTTTTCTCCTTGTCCATCACCAACAGCACATCCGAAAGCTGTTCGGGATATTGCTGTGGATTTTCAATTGTCTGTTCGCTCATGATATTGATTATTTAAAGATTATATTGCCCGAAAGTAGGCGAAGCAGGTACGGCTATGCCGTACCTGTCTTTTCGTGGTAGGGTTTGTCATCGGTTTTCTTTTGTACGCCGTATAGGTGCTTTGAAACTTTCCCTGATGAACTGGTGTACATCAGATAGTTTGTAGTACAGTTTTCCGCTGATGGTGTAATACGGTAGCTTGCCCGTGGAGCGGTATCGTTGCAGGGAACGGTGGCTGATTTTCAGCATGAGGAGCAGGTCTTGGTTGTCCAGTAGTTCCTCGCCGTCTATGCTGTGCCGTTCTTTCTTGATGTTTAGGACGTACTCTTTCAAAATATCGAAACGCTCCATTATACGTTCCATCCATGCGATAAATTCCATTCTGTCGATGTTCATAACAAATACTTTTAATGATTTCTAACACCACAAAATTGGAGCGATTGGCGCAGGCTGTCTTCCGATACGTGTCTATCAAAAAGGCACTTTTTTCATTTTTTTACAATTCATGTAAAGTGCTGTTTTTAGGAGCTTTTCGCACTTTTGGTCAATCGGTCGGCATCCAAATCAATGGATTTGCCGATAGACACATATAGGCAAACGGGCAAAAAAAGGGGCTGTATCGTTCATTTTGATACAGCCCCTTTTCTGTTTTAAGATAATCAAAACACTACCGTATCCTCAAACTCACAATATCGCTCCAGTCCCCAGTTCCATGGCTATTTATCGCACGTACCTTAATGAAAACTGTTGATCGAGACGGCATTCCTTTAATCACGTTATTCCGGGATCGGGTAGTAAAAAGTGAATTCTCCCACTGGAGTTTAGGCGAATGGGGTTCAACTTCATCATATGACGTCCATACCGCATACCTGCACTCATAGGTCAGATCTCTGCCCAACGGATTAAAATCGAAGCGGATTTCGTCGAGGAGTCGCCCATCAGAAAGCCGCCCGCCCGTAGGTACTCCCGGTACCATGCCTTTCTTGCGTCCTGTAAACACGGGAAACCCCGATGTATACAGGATGGACAATTTCCCTTTGGCCACAAAATTGACATGGGCTGCCAGCTCGCCCAATAAAGTGGCTAATCTTGCCTTACTCTCCCGTTTGAGCTCCCTGTCGACACGTCCGCGTGTCCAGTTGACTCGCGCCAAATTCATCAAATACTCATTATAGGCACTTTCCAGTTCTGAAAGCGATGGAGTGGGATCCGGAAAGTGAGGATTCCCTTCCATTGCAGTAAGCACAATATCCGCTTCTACTAATAACACGCTATCTCTATGCTGACCAAAGCCTCCTAATACACGTATATAGCTCATAACTAAAATTTTAGATGTACTTGTTTATATTTTGGATTAAATAATGACACTCATTGTGAGGCAACATAATGTAATTATATACAAATATAGCGTTAATAGAATTAGTATTAACGGTATTTAAAAATATAACAACGTATTTTTAATATAAATAAACGTTAAAATATATTTATATTACAATATTATAAAATATAAATACGTAATAGTATATTATATCAACAGCATTATAGATTAAAATAATAGAAAAATATGTCTAATTAACGTAATTAATAAATAAAATAACGGTATAAAATAATTTATAAGCGTTAGTTTAATATAAACCGACGTTGAAATAAAATATAATTCCGTAAATATAATTTAAAACACCGTTATTGTGCTATAATCCTAAACAAAAGAATTGACATCTTTTTCCTGCATCGATCACTTTGAAAGAAATGAAAGAAATAAGTATGATCGACCTTCTTTAATGGCTTTATCGGTGGATAGTTCATTATTCTGATAAATAAAAGCAATTGTTGAATATACCCACTTACAGTAGTTCTCGGAATATTTTATTTTTTCACGAATATTTGTTATCTTGCGATTAAATAGCGAGGGGTTGCAGACCTTGTAGTCTGCCCTTTGCCTATGCTAGCCAAGAGTATGCTGTATCCATTACGTCATATGGTATTGATGTTTGGGATGAACCTTATTTCATGTGGAATATTGGCCCAAACGACATTGGTCATCAATGAGATCATGGCGAATCCTAATAATGGACAGTTGCCGCCGTACGAATATATTGAGCTGTTCAACAACAGTACGGAGACCATCGAATTGGCAGCATACCGAATTGGGATCGGCAATACCCTCGTCGATCTGCCGTCTTACAGCCTATCTCCACAACAATTTGTCGTCCTATGCAGCAGTGCAGCTTTGCCCCAGTTTGAGCCTTTTGGAGATGCGTTAGCATTGAGCCGATGGCCAGCACTCAACAATACAGGGGCAATCATTTCGCTGACTCGTGATGAGGAACTTATTGATCGGGTAGAGTATTCGAATCGTTGGTATGGAAGTACGGCCAAAAGAAATGGCGGATGGAGTTTGGAACGGATCAATCCGAATATCCGCTGTAATGTTTCTTTCAATTGGATTGCCTCTGATCATCCGTTAGGAGGCACACCTTGTGTGTCTAATTCCGTCTACGATTTGTATCGTATGCCGCAAATCTTTGTCAACTCCGCCGGAATAGAAAACAACAAACTTGCTCTTTCTTGGAATACAACAGTTGAAGATATGGATTTCCATGTGGAGAATTTTGAGGTAGCTCCGCATATGGGTATTCCTGAGCGTATTGAAATCTCCTCTTCCAAAGATACACTTTACCTTTACTTTAATCGGGACTTTGAAAAGAACCTCATTTATACATTGAAAAGTAAGGGTGTGCGGTGGTGTGGGTACGATATGGATGTGGAGGACATGACCCTATTCCAACAAGGCGATATCCAGTACAACGATATTGTGATCAATGAGGTCTTGTTCAATCCTAGGCCTGGTGGAGTAGATTTTGTGGAAATACTGAATAGAAGCGATCATCCCGTCAACTTACAGGACTGGAAGTTAGGAACGAGAGTAATCAGTACGGAAAAGCTTTTCATCCATCCCGGCCAGCACTTGGCACTGACAACCGATCCGACCGTCCTGTACACTCATTATAAAACGGATGAAAACCAATTTGTCCATGCTATGCCCCGTTTGCCGGCTTATGCCAACCAAAAAGGTATAGTTACTTTATTTTCTCCCGACAAGATGATTGATTCGCTATCTTACCATGCGGATATGCACCAGCCTTTTCTCAAGAATGAAAAAGGGATTTCGCTCGAGCGCCAATCACCGGATAACCCGACCAATGCGCACGACAACTTCCGCTCGGCCTCCACTTGGAGCGGAGGGGCTACACCGGGTTACAAAAATTCTGTACAAAACGACCTTATTTTGAAAAAAAATAAAATTTTTTTAAGTTCCAAAACTGTATCTCCGGATCAAGATGGATTCGAGGATTTTTTGGAAATAAACTATGAATTGAATGCTTCGGACTATATGATGAATGTGCATATTTTCTCAGAAAGCGGACGATTAATCAGCCGATTGATTCGACAGCAGAGTGCAGGTTCAATGGGCAAGGTCACCTGGGATTGCCGTGCCGAATCCGGCACTTTTGTACCCTCTGGGATATACATTTTTTCCGTCGAGATATATACTGCAAAAGGTGTTCGAGAGCTGCAAAAAGGCGGTTTTGTTGTGACCCGTCAGACGTTGGCCTATTGACAATTAGCAAATAAATAAACTATCTTTGCTTGATGAAAGACACCATAATAATCATTGGATCGAATGGTCAGATCGGCACAGAATTGGCCATCGCCCTGCGCAAAAAATTTGGGGTATCCAATGTCATCACTTCTGATATCAGAGAGCCTCAGCATAGAGGAAGTGACGAGATCTTCGAAACGATAAATGTCTTGGATAAAGAGGGGTTGAAAAAACTCTTTGTAAAACATAAACCCACACAGGTCTATTTGCTGGCAGCCATGCTCTCGGCCGTAGGAGAGCAATATCCGCAGAAAGCATGGGATCTGAATATGAATGGCCTGCTGAATGTACTGGATCTATGCCTCGAATTGGGTATTAAAAAGGTCTTTTGGCCAAGCTCTATCGCTGTGTTTGGTCCTCACTCGCCCAAAACGGCAACGCCTCAATATTGTATCATGGACCCCAACAGTATCTATGGTATCAGTAAGCTGGCGGGAGAGCGGCTGTGCGAATATTATCATGCTAAATATGGTCTGGATATCCGGAGTCTCCGCTATCCGGGTGTCATTTCCTGGAAGACAGCACCCGGAGGAGGTACGACGGATTATGCCATACACATTTTCTTCGAGGCGCTGGCCAAAGGCTCTTATGCTTGCTTTCTTTCTGCAGATACGGCTTTGCCGATGATGTATATGGATGATGCGGTCAGGGCAACCCTTCAATTGATGGATGCACCCGCAGAAAATATCCGCGTACGTTCCAGTTATAATTTGGGTGGAATTTCGTTCACACCGGCAATGATTGCCACTGAAATTAAAAAAATTCTTCCTAATTTTGAAATGTCTTACATTGAAGGAGATCCGCGCCAAGCGATAGCGGATACATGGCCAGAGAGTATCGATGACGAATATGCCCGCAAAGATTGGAACTGGTCCTTAGCTTTTGATCTACCTAAGATGACAGAAGATATGATCAACAACCTTAAAAACAAACAGTAAAGAATGGGTAGAGCTTTTGAATTCAGAAAGGAAAGGAAATTTAAACGCTGGGCCAAGATGGCGGTTCAGTTTACCCGATTGGGAAAAGAGATAGCCATCGCTGTAAAAGAGGGTGGGCCGCACCCAGAGAACAACTCTAGGCTACGGACGGCTATACAGAATGCCAAGGCAGTCAATATGCCTAAAGATAGGGTAGAAGCTGCTATCAAAAGAGCATCGGAGAAGGACGCCAAAGGTTATGAAGAGTATGTGTACGAGGGCTACGGCCCGCATGGGGTGCCTGTGCTGATAGAGACGGCGACAGACAATACCAATCGTACGGTGGCCAATATCCGTAGCTATTTTACCAAAGCAGGCGGGTCATTGGGAAAAACAGGATCCTTGGACTTTATTTTTCAACGCAAATCCATTTTCCGCTTTCCCGCAAACGATGATCTGGATATGGATGAATTGGAATTGGAGCTGATCGACGGGGGATTGGAAGAGTTGTATGTAGAAGCTGATGAGGAGGGCAATGACCAAGTCGTCGTCCAGACTTCTTTTGAAGACTTTGGAAACATGCAGCGTCTTTTGGAAGAGAAAGATATCGAAGTGACTTCCGCAAAATTAGAACGAATCGCCCTTTCCCACACCGCTTTGAGTGAAGAACAAGCTGCCGATGTCTTAAAACTGATCGATAAGATCGAAGAAGATGACGATGTACAGGCTGTATATCACAATATGGAATAATTTGTAGAGGATAATAAAAAAGAGGGCTTTGCCCTCTTTCTTATTATCCTTACATTTGTACATGGCAACTTTTGAAGAGTTTTTTGCTAAAAAGAAAATAGACCTTCAGGCATTGAGGAATGCGAAGCCGGAACTCTATACCGAATTCCATCGGCATTACTATGCTATGGGCGAAAAGAGTTTTGACCATACGAAGAAATTTTGGTTCAACAAACTTCGAAAAAGCTATAGGCTACATGAGGAGGAAGCACCGGTTCAGAAAATCGAAACCGCTGCACCAGAACAAGCTGTAACTACATCTAGTGGCACCAACAAAGCTTTAGGTTTTAAACCCAAATTCAGAGCCAATGTGACCAAGCCTATAGAGCCCGAAAAATCAGAACCTGCGACCGATACCAATCCTACTGTTACTGCGCAGGAAAATAAACCTGCAGGCTTCAAGCCCCGTTTTAAGGCCGGTGTGACCAAGACAGAGGATAAAGCGGTTGAAGCTCCTTCACCGTCAGAATCAAACGAAGAGGCTGTATCAAAGCCCGCAGGCTTCAAGCCCCGTTTTAAGGCCGGTGTGACCAAGACAGAGGATAAAGCGGTTGAAGCTCCTTCACCGTCAGAATCAAACGAAGAGGCTGTATCAAAGCCCGCAGGTTTCAAGCCTCGCTTTAAAGCCGGTGTGACTAAGACAGAGGATAAAGTGGTTGAAGTTCCTCCATCCTCGGCATCAAATGAAGATACTGTACAAAAACCCGCAGGCTTCAAGCCTCGCTTTAAGGCTGGTGTAACAAAATCCGTTATCAAAGAAGAACCTGAAGCCACGGCAAGCGATGAGCAACCTGAGCCGGATCAAGCGAGTAAACCATCGGGCTTCAAGCCTCGATTCAAAGCAGGTGTAACCAAAACCAACAAAATTGATCCAGACTCTTCCGGCCAGTAGAAGGCTTTTTTATACCCAAATACGTTCATTATGTTAAAAGAGGAAAGACAAGCATATATTATCCATCAGATCAACCTACACAATAAGGTACTTTCGACTGACCTAAGCTTACAATTGAATGTATCCGAAGACACGATAAGGAGAGATCTAAACGAATTGGCCGAAAATGGCAAGCTTATCAAGGTGTATGGTGGTGCATTGTCCAAGTCTTTTCAGTTTCCGTTCCAGAATGGCGATGTATATGCCAAGGAAGGCAAGAAGGAAATCGCCGGCAAAGCCATTTCATTGCTCCAAAGTGGTATGACCGTCCTTATCGGTGGTGGCACCACTATGATAGAGCTTGCGAGACTGATTCCCAACGATTTGCAGTGCACTTTCTTTACGATCAGCCCATTGGTTGCTTTGGAATTGGCTGAAAAAGAAAACCTGGAAGTCATTCTTTTGGGTGGCAAACTTTCCAGGAACACAAATATCGTGACAGGTTCGCAAGTGATCAATGAACTTTCCGATCTTCGGGTAGATCTGTGCCTTTTGGGAACGAACAGTTTGTCGATAGAGGAAGGTATTACCGATTCAGACTGGGAAGTCGTACAGATCAAGCGGGCGATGATCAAATGCTCGAAGAGCCTTGCTATCCTCAGCATTGTCGAAAAGCTAAACTCTAATCAAAAGATGCGGGTAGCTCCTTTGAAAGAAGTCACCTATTTGATTACCGATATGGATCCGAAGGATAGAGCATTGAAAGATTTTGCCAATAGCATTACGGTGATTTAATCATTTTGTATGCTGTTTGCATCGTCTTGAAATATCAATGTGCGGGAAGTTTTCGCAACCAATTTATAGTGGAGGGCTGACATCTGTTTATATATTTCGGACTCCATCATCTCGGATAGATCGATATCGTCCTCGACCAGTACAAATGAAGGCCTATAATGCTGCCAATCATTGGATTTGAGAACGATGAGATCAAATCCCTCTGCGTCTATACTCAAAAAATCTATGTGTTGCCCCTTAGGAAGATATTCATCCAATACTTTTTTAAGGGGCATTGTTTTGACCGAAATCGCTTTCAAAAGTCGGTAAGGTGAGTTTTCCGTATCTCGTTTTTCCGACAATTCTTTGGAGAAACCGTTTAATGCAGGCTCGTTGAAACAATAGTAAGTCAATTCATCTTCGCGTTCGGCTATCCCTAAATTTAAATTGACATCCCGTCGCCTAAACAACCGGAATAATGGCATTACTTCAGGAGAAGGCTCAATATTTATGCCTCTCCACCCCTTATTATAAAAGTATTTGGTATTGGAGAATCTAAAAGGGTGATGCGCACCAACATCCACATAAAAACCTTTATATCTTTTAAGATGTTGGTAAAAGCTTCGGATGACCATATCTTCACCATCTTGAGAATAAGACCGAAAGCTTAAAAATTTATGAATAGGAAGATATTTTAAGATGAGTTTTTTTATTTTGTCCATAATCCATGGAAATATAATACATTAAAAACAATTCAACTACCTTTTGATGAGAATTGTAGGGTTGTGTTATGGAGTGTCATGGCCTTTTTTTAGTCGATGAATGGCTCTTTTTACGAGCCAGAGATTACTTTCAATACACAAATTGTGCCACATCATATTGTAATCAACTTTTCTGCTGGATACCATTCTTTTAATGGATTTGAGTATACCCTTAAAAGAATAATCGACCATGCCATTGACAGCCTTTGCATAATATTGAGCATGATGCTTTTTCCAGAGAGTCACCGCTTCTCGATCCACATACTGTTCATACGTCGATCCCGATAGTTTATCGTTCAAGCGTTCGAGTAATGTGTTTGCGCGCTCCTTGTCCCATAAAACGACGGATACATCTTTTTTCTCCACGACATGCAGATTACAGTGGTGGAATTTGGCATCCTTTAGCTCTATCTCCAAAAGGCCACCTATATTCCATTGGGGATGATCACTTGGGTACTCAAAATAAAAATTTCCCAGGCTGTAACAGATGGGTTTGTCTTTATAAAGCTCTATCCCTTGCAACACATGTGGATGATGGGCAATCAATATATCCGCCCCTTGATCCATTATTTCGTAAAAGCGTTTTCTCCATTCGGGAAGAGGTACGTCCAACATTTCTACACCGGCATGCACCTGTACGATCAGTACATCTACTTGCGCTTTGAATCTTGCAATATCACGATCTACTCTTGGGTGATTTACCCACGCATAGCCTACGTTTCTGTCTCCGTTCAACGCTCCGTAGCCATTCTCCCCATAAGCCACAAAGCCATATTTTATACCATCAATAGTCTTTGCGCACATGCCGTAAGCATCCTCTTCACGTCCAGCTCCCACAATACTATCTAAAGGAAAGGAATTTCGCGTCGCCAATAATCCCTCATCTCCATAATCGTGTATATGGTTATTGGCCAAAGCAAATAAATTAAAACCTAACTCTTGTAGCCATTCCGCCGCACGTGCGGCTTGATACACCAATGGCCCGGTCTTGTCTACAGACTTTCCGGCACCTTGCAGAGGGGCTTCCACATTACAGCAACGCATGATTGAAGCACGAAACAGTTGCTGGATTTCTGTTGAAAACTGAGGCTTGGAATGCAGTACAACATCCCCAACAAACAATAATTTATGGGATATGGACATGATGGTTTCTTTTTAATAGTAGCTTTTCCAAAGGTTTGATTGTCGTGTAGGCAAAATATGCCTCCATAAGATCGTTTTTGAATCCCAACAATTTCATGACTCCTTTTACTTTAGGTGTGTGCATCAATGTCTGGAATATCCGTTGTTTGGTATGGATATGCTGTAATTTTCTGTTTATCCATGCAAGATAGGAAGGTTTGATTACCTCTCGTAGTACTTCAATGTTCAAAGGTTCCAACTCATGATGCAATAACGCATAGTAATTGAGTGAATTTTGATAGGTATATGAATGTTTTTCTTCTTCAAAAAGAATATTGTTCTTTCGAAAATAATCTCTTTGCCAGACCCGATTCATTCGTCTTTCATCCACAATATTGAGCATGCTTAGGGCTATTTTTTCATCCAGGAACGGAGAATGGCCTGCAAATCCAAAATGGGCAGGAATAGACATCAACGATTGCAAAAGCATCATTTTGGTTCGCATGGCGGTGATGATGCGGTATTTAGGATCTTTTAATAAATCTTTTTGTGCCGAAAAAACGTGTTCCACGAGACCGGTATAATCTGCGGTCATCGCTTTTTTGGCATCGGCAGTCATTTGGTGGGTATGCCCTATTGACCGATATTCTCCAACATGCTCTATTGGCTTTACATGCACTGCACCCGCCCAAGCATCACCGATGATTCCACTCAACAGCCCCAATTTATTTTGGTTTTCGACTGCTTTTATTTTATCAAAAAATTCAATATGGTAGGTTCCGAATGAGCCTACAGAGCAACCAAATTGTGCAAACCATTCGTCCTGATAAGCATTAAACCTACCGAGTTCTATACGTTGCCATTTTGTGCCTAACCTCTTGGACAGTTCACGTGCATAGACGACCTCTCTGGAATCACTTTGGTTTTGGGAAGTGCCATAGGTATAGGCATGCACACGTGTTTTGTCCTCCAATACTACATTCAGCAGCCTCGAGTCAAATCCGCCGCTGGTAGGGATTAGAATGTCCCCTTCAAGAGAAGATGCCCATTTGTTGACGTCTTTGCTGATCATCTGTAGTACGTCTTCTTCATGCGTCGTCTTGTCAAGAAGATCCAATGTGGTGTCCGGATTATCCTGAATGTAGATTTTTCCATCCGCGAGATGTAAGCTCTGGTGGGGCAGAAGATACCGTACATGTTTGACAGGCGTATGGGCAAATACACAGTAACCGTAATCCAGATAAGCCGCCAATCCCAATAGGTCTATCTCAAAATTTCCGTAATCAATAACATCATGGATATTCGTGCCGTAATTTCCCGTGCGTTCGTGATAGAATACTGTTTGAAAACCGATCCAATTCCCTCTAGCTATTTCCATGTAAGTCTTTTTTTAAAAACGCCTTTTTACCAACTCGAGCACATCCGTCCAAATGGTATTGCGGGTAAGATGGCTAAGTCCACTATAAATCAGTAGAAAAATAATCCCTTGCAAAATAAGCATGGCAAAGGGATTGTTCAATATAGAAAAATATTGTGGCATATAACAAATAAAGGCTGCCGCTGCACCCATCAGAAATGAAGGCAGTGCATCCCTCAACTGTAAGCCCAGATGATAGCCATATACACGTCGGCTAAACAATGTAGAGATGATAAAACAAATAATCCGAACCGTCATCTGCCCCCAGATAATGTACAGGATACCCTTGTCGTAAGTCAGGAACAATAATAAACAGGCCAAGCCGATCTTCACAATTTCCAGCTGCAAGGCATATTTTGATTGGCCTTTGATATTGATAAAATTGACGTTCAGCTCGGTCAATGAAATAAACAGTCCGGCAAAGCAGAGCAATTGGAAGTACCCTACTGCATGGAGATACTTGTCGGTTAGTACCCATACAAATCCCGGCTCAGCCGCACTGATAGCAAATAAGCTCACGGGAAACAAGACAAACGACAGTGTAGACATGGTCTTTCTACAGGCATTGAGGAACCGGGGAGGATCATCCTGAAGCAATGTCAACGTGGAAAGAGTTGTGCCTTGAACCACGGAGGAAATAAGTAGATTTGGGGTTTCGCCCCATTTATTGGCCTGATAATAATAACCCGTTTGGAGGGTATTATAATATTTTCCGATGATAGAGTTGTACAAGGGGGATATGGTTTTGCCGAATAGATTGGCAACCATAAAAGAGAGCGAGAATCCCATGTGTTTTTTTAGGGAACTTTTGCTCACACGCATATCCAGCCTCCAATCCCCCCAGATCCAAAAGAAAGTTGTCCGAAAAACCGAATTAAGAACCGGCAACAAAACCAATACCCAAGCACCGAAACTCAGAAAGGTCATCACTATGGCAATTGCGCCGGACAGGAAGATGGACAGTATATTTACACGCGCCGTGATATTAAACTGCATATTTTTCAAGGTTTTGATATATTGGACTATACCAAAAGCATGAATGAGCAGTTGTAAGAATAGGACACGCGCATATAGCGTCAAGCCTTTGATGTGATAGAAGTCTTCGATAAATGGTGCGGCAAAGAAAAGAATCAGATAGAGAAGGCTGCTGATTGCTAGATTGAACACAAACATGCTGGAGTAGTCTTTCTCTTCGACAACCTTAGTACGGACCAATGATGTTCCTAAGCCACTGTCTATAAAGGAAGTTGCTACCGTTGAAAAAATCGTTAATACAGCTACGACTGCAAAATCTTCGACAGAGAGGACGCGTGCCGTCACGATTCCCACAATAGTCACTATAGCCTGATTGCCAAATCTATCGATGGCATTCCAGAATAAGCCCTTAAGGGTCAAATGTTTGGCATTATCACTCATATATCAAATCGATCACTCAAAGTTAGAAAAGTTTTTCGCTGTGTATAATAAAAAAGCAAGATACCATGGCCTTTTAGGTATATACTCATTATCTTTGTTAAAAAAACATTCAGCATCGGTCTTATATGATTGCTCCAATAGCCCTTTTTGTTTACAATAGGCCATTCCACACGCGGAGAACAATAGAAGCGCTGGAAAAAGCCGAACAGGCTGCTGAGTCTGAGTTGGTTGTTTTCTCCGATGGAGCCAAAGATGCAGAGGCTATTGCCAAGGTCAATGAGGTGCGGGCGATTTTGAGAGAACCCTGGGCTTTCAAGACGATCACTATTGTCGAAAGAGAGAAAAATTGGGGGCTTGCTGCAAATATCATCGACGGAGTCACCAAGGTGGTCAATGCGTATGGACGGGCCATCGTGTTGGAAGACGATCTGGAAATCTCCCCCTATGGCTTACGCTATTTTAATGATGGATTGGATCGGTACGAGCAGGAAGCGCGGGTCATGGAGATCAGCGGCTATATGTACCCTGTCAAAAATGTGGAGAAACTGCCCGAAACTTTTTTCTTTCGGGTTGCCAACAGTTGGGGGTGGGCTACGTGGAAAAGGGCTTGGGCAGACTTCAATGCCGATATCTACGCGCTCACAGCTGATTTTTCAAAGCAAGATATCAAACGCTTTAGCATTGACCACAGCGAAAATTTCTGGAAGCAGATCAATGCATTCAAAGCCGGAAAGATCAATTCATGGGCTATACGCTGGTATCTTTCCATCTTCAATCAGGGAGGGTTGGTATTGTATCCACGGCATTCCATGATACAGAATATCGGAACAGATGGCTCCGGAACACATTCGGACAATGACAGTATGTACCGTGTGATGCTGGCAGAAGAAGCCGTTACATATTTTCCCGACAAGATTGAAGAACACAGAGTGGCTTATGAGTCCATTAAACATTTTTACAGGCATCGAAAAGGCAATATTTTGCAAAGAGCTGTGCGTTTTGGCTTGAAATTGTGGCGTAATAAAAGAAAATAATAGTGAAAGACCCCAAAATATCCATTATCACCATCGTCTATAACAATGTCAGAGATATCGAATACACCATCCAATCGGTCGTTGGCCAAACTTATCCGTTTATAGAATACATTATTATTGACGGAGCTTCCACGGATGGTACGCTAGACGTTATCGAGCGCTACAAAGAGCATATTACTATGCTGATTTCCGAAAAAGACAAGGGAATCTACGATGCGATGAACAAGGGACTGGCCGTAGCGACGGGGGATTATGTGCTCTTTTTGAATTCGGGGGACGAATTGTTTGACAAAGACACCATACAGTACGTGGTAGACAAGGGCAAGGGTGCCGATATCATCTATGGCGAGACCAAGTTAGTCGACGAACAACGCCGTATCATAGGCGATAGAAGGCACAAAGCCCCTAAGACATTTAACTGGAAATCGTTTCGGTATGGCATGAATATCTGCCATCAAGCTATATATATCCGCCGAAGTATTGCCGAACCGTACGATCTGCGATACCAATTGAGTGCAGATATAGATTGGGTCATTCGGGCGGCAAAAAAAGCTCAAACAACCCAAAATGTGCATGCCTACATCGTGAGGTATCTCGTAGGCGGCATGTCGCAAAAAAGACATCGCCTAAGTCTCAAAGAAAGATATCAGATATTTAACAAATATTACGGCTTTCTGCCAAACTTTTTCAACCATATCATTATTGCATTTCGATTGATCAAACACCGCATTTCACATGGCAAAACAAGAGAATGATCTATTCAACCCCGAGATACTGATCGAATTGGCAAACAACAAAATGCCTTTCGGTAAATATAAGGATTGGCCTTTGTACCGTCTACCCGAACCTTATCTGGCCTGGTTTCACAATAAGGGCTTCCCTCCGGGAAAATTGGGTATGCAACTTGCTACGTTATATGAGATCAAGATCAACGGATTGGAATATTTATTGAAACCTCTTGTCAAAAAGTGATGCCCATCAATTTTTGTCTCTTTCTTTTTTCGTATCTTTGCCCATCGAAATTTTAACATTAAACGCCGTTTGCAGCGGTATCAATGACTTATGGCAGAATATCAAACATTGCTGTACTATTGCTACAGCCCTATCGAAAATGCGGAACAGTTTGCCGCTGATCATTTGGAATTTTGCAAATCACTGGGTTTGGTCGGACGTATCATCGTTGCCAACGAAGGCTTGAATGGTACAGTATCGGGTACATCGGAAGCCTGTAAAGCCTATATGGATGCCGTACACGCCGATCCAAGATTTGCCAAGACAGATTTTAAGATTGACAATGTGGACGAGCTCTCCTTTATTAAGATGCATTGTCGTTACAAACCTGAGATCGTACATTCGGGTTTGCGAAACCCCGAAGTGATCGATCCGAACAAACAAACGGGAAAGCATCTCGAGCCAAAAGAATTCATGGAAATGAAAGACCGTGATGATGTCGTGGTATTGGATGTGCGTTCGAACTATGAACATAGTGTTGGCCGTTTCAAAAACGCGGTAACATTGGATATCGAAAACTTCCGTGAATTTCCGGAAAAGGTCAAAGAGCTTGAAAAATATAAAGGAAAGAAAATATTGACCTATTGTACGGGTGGCATCAAATGCGAAAAAGCTTCGGCCCTATTGTTGAAAGAAGGTTTTGAAGAGGTTTATCAGCTCCATGGGGGGATCATCAAGTATGGAAAGGAAGCGGGGGGGAAGGATTTCGAAGGCGAATGCTATGTTTTTGACAATCGTGTCACTGTTCCGGTTAACTCCGTCAATCCAACAGTCGTTTCTACCTGTAAAAATTGTGGTACAACCACTAAAAAGATGATCAACTGCGCCAATCCGGAGTGCAATGAACATTTCACCCAGTGTGACGAGTGCGGTTGGAAAATGGACGGTTGCTGTTCGGAAGAATGTAAATCACACCCACGCAAACGACCCTACGACGGAACAGGCTATTATGTGAAGTTGCCACAACCGGTAAACGTAGAGAAAATATCGAAACGGAAGCACAAGAAGTTTGTAAACTAGACTTCTGAACGAGAGTGTCTAAAAAGCCAATCATACCGTCATTTCGACGAGGTACGAGGAGAAATCTATGGCTAAGCAGCTTTTCAACTTGTTGAAAATTAGTTAATTCTAATTCATCCATAGATTTTCCTGCGGAGAGCTCGTTTCACTCGGTTCTCTCTTCGTTCGAAATGACGATTATATGAATTGCCAGACCTTTTGAGACACCCTCTATTATCTACGCTATCTACCTGTAGTTCCTAAAAAACCTTAAATTTTGTTAAGTGGCATAATAATTGTCTGTTGTAACACGTTAACAGTAACAAAAAAGTTGCAAAAGAAGTAAGGAAAATAAGGAGAGATACATGTATAAAGTGAAGAAGAGAATAACCATCATCATAGGCATTGTAGGCGTGCTAGGAACATCCATTTTATTGACCAATTGTTTATCGGGCGTATCAAGAGAAAAAGAAAATACAACAAAACCACTGGCCCTTCCCGTCCATGAAGTAGCGTATTCGGATGCGGTCACGGTCAAAGACTATATCGGTAATATCGAGGGTAAAGTCAATGTAGAGATACGTCCCCAAGTAGAAGGGCTGTTGCAGGAGATCTATGTCGACGAAGGTGAGTATGTCGAAAAGGGGCAAAAGCTGTTTAAGATCGACCCTTCTACATATCAGGAAAATCTCAATAACATGATCGCTACGGAACAAGTGGCCAAGGCAAAGCTCAAAAATGCCAAGCTCGAAATAGACCGTCTGAAGCCTCTGGTAGAGAACGATGTTATTTCGGGAGTCAAATTGGCTGCTGCACAATCCGATTATGAAGTGGCCAAAGCTACACTGGATCAAGCTTCGGCTGCGGTAAGAAGTGCACAGATCAACAAGGATTTTACGACCATCACCGCACCAGTCAGTGGATATATCGGACGCATACCCAAAAGGGTCGGTAATCTGGTCGGCAAAGGAGACAAAGAGCCGCTGACCTATCTGTCCGATGTGCAGGAAGTCTATGTTTATTTTTCCATGAGTGAGTCGGATTATCTGTATTTTTCCAAGATGCAGGCCCATCAAGATAGTATCCATGGTGTGCAATACAATGAAAACAAGAAATTGACATTCCCAGACGTCACGCTCGTGCTTGCCGATGGTGAAGAGTATCCGAAAAAAGGGATTGTCGATGCTGTCAATGGACAGGTAGATCGGACGACCGGCGCCATCTCATTACGTGCCACATTTCCTAATCAGGGAAATATGTTGCGATCAGGAAGCAGCGGAACGCTCAAGGTAACCGAGGTCAAAAAACAAGTTATCCAAATACCACAGGTTGCCATTAGCGATTTACAGGATAAGACTTTTGTATTTGTCGTCAATAAAGATAATACCGTACAGCGCCGAAATATTACGATCTCGGGTAAGAGTAAGGCCAACTACATTGTCTCGGAAGGGTTAAGTGCAGGAGAGCGTATCCTAGTCAGTGGCTTTGATAAATTGACAGACGGATCGGTTATTACACCTATTTAGTATTCTCAAAAAACGGATACATAATTTTTTTGCAGGTGTTGTTTGTCTGGTTTTTTAAACTTATCCGACGAACGGCAGTACTACTTATTCATTACTATGCTCAAACAATTTATCAGCCGACCTGTCCTCGCTACAGTCGTATCTATTCTACTGGTCATATTGGGGCTCGTGAGCCTTGTCATGCTCCCGGTTTCCCGGTTTCCCGAAATAGCACCGCCTAGCGTTATTGTTTCATTGAGTTATCCGGGAGCCAATGCGGAAACAGTGGCTACCAGTGTGCTTTTGCCCATAGAGGAAGCTATCAATGGGGTTGAAAACATGACTTATATCAAGTCTTCTTCCTCCAATTCCGGATCAGGTTCGGTACAGGTCTTCTTCAAGACGGGAACCAATCCTGAAATTGCTTCTGTAAATGTACAGACCCGGATATCCAAGGCTACCAGCGCCATTCCTGCTGAAGTCAATGAATCGGGCATCACAGTCATGCCCCGGCAGAGTGGTGTGATCATGACGATCAACCTCTATTCGGATCATCAAGACACGATCTATGACGAGACCTTTCTACAGGCCTATGCACAGATCAATCTCATGCGTCCCCTGCTGCGGGTAGACGGAGTGGCTCAGGTATCTCGGTTGGGAGCCAGGGATTACGCTATGCGGCTGTGGCTCAATCCCGAAAAACTGGCACTTTATAACTTGATCCCCAAGGATGTCATGGATGCCATCAAGGATCAGAATTTTGAGATTGCTCCGGGAAGATTTGGGGAGACCTCGGGAGAGGCTTTTGAAACCGTCATCAAGCACAAGGGGCGCTTGACCCAGCCGGAGGAGTTTCAGAATATCGTTGTCAAAACCAATAAAGATGGATCGGTCCTGTATCTAAGGGATATTGCAAGGATTGAATTCGGTGCAACGAATCTGAGCAGCGACAATAAGGTCAATGGGTATCCGGGACTTACGCTCAATATCACACAGACAAGCGGATCCAATGCCCATGATATTGATGTCGCTGTGCGTAAGGTGTTGGAAGAACAGGCCAAGTCTTTTCCCAGAGGTATTCATTACGAAATCACATATTCTGTACGGGATCAGATCGATGAATCAATCAATCAGGTCAAGCACACTTTATTTGAAGCATTTATACTGGTTTTTATCATTGTCTTTATCTTTCTACAGGACGTGAGAGCTACCTTGATACCAGCGATAGCCATTCCGGTATCTTTGATCGGTACATTTTTCTTTTTGCAGCTGTTTGGGTTTTCGCTCAATGTACTGACCATGTTTGCTCTTGTACTGGCCATCGGTATCGTTGTGGATGATGCGATTGTCGTCGTGGAGGCGATATACCATAAAATGCAAAGTACGGGCATGAAGGCAAAAGAGGCTACTTTGTCCACCATGTCCGAAATCACAAGCGCTATACTTTCCATTACGATGGTCATGGCCGCTGTGTTTCTTCCGGTAGGGTTTATGGAAGGTCCGGCGGGGATATTTTTCCGACAGTTTGCTTATACATTAGCTACGGCTATCCTTATTTCGGCACTGAATGCCTTGACACTTAGCCCCGCATTATGTGCCTTGTTGCTCAAAAGTCCTACAGCTCGTAGAAAAGAAGAAAAGAAAAATCACAGTAAATTTCAACGATTTAAGATCGCTTTTTTCGAAAACTTCAATACCTCTTTTGAGCGGGTGACCTCCAAGTATATTGTTGCGGTCAACTTTTTGATCCAACGTAAAACAATAGCCTGGTTAGGATTGGGTGTGATAACAGTTATTGGCGTGATTTTGATGCTCAGAGCGCCCAAGAGTTTCATTCCTACAGAAGATGATGGCTTTGTTACCTATGTGTTGGCCATGCCTCCCGGAGCTTCGTTGGCTCGTACCACCGAAGTGCTTCATCGTGCAGACAGTATATTAAAACACCGTGCAGACATCTTGGGTATGACCACTGTATCGGGCTATAATGCATTGGAAGGAAGTTCCAGTTCGGCTTTTGCTACAGGTTATATCAACCTGCTGCCCCATGCCGATAGGAAAAAGACAAAAGATATCAAGGCTTTTATGGATAGCGTACGATCAGATCTTTCGCAAATCAACGAGGCCCGTTTTTCTGTGTATCCAAGGCCTACCGTGCAGGGATTTGGAGATTTTGCCGGGGTAGAGATGGTCTTGCAGGATCGTATGGGTGGAGATATCCGTGATTTCAATACGATAGCGGACACCTTTATCAATCAACTCAACGAGTTGCCGGAAATAGCAACAGCATATACCAGTTTCAAAGCCAACTTCCCACAATATGAAGTCAATATCGATGTAGTCAAAGCTAAATCCTTGGGTGTGAGCATCAATGCACTGATGTCCACGATCCGTACTTACTTTGCCCGTGTGCAAGCAGGGGATTTTAGTCGGTTTGGCCGTCAATACAGGGTGTATGTACAGTCTGATTTTGACTTTAGAAAGGATCCGGAATCGTTCAATTCGATTTTTGTCCGTAACAATGAAGGCAAGATGGTCCCTGTCAGTACGGTGCTGACACTAGAAAAAGTCGTCGGCCCTGAAACCGTATCCCGCTATAATCTATACAATGCTATTTCGGTCAATATTACACCGGCGAAAGGATATAGTTCCGGCGATGCTATGGAAGCTATACAGCAGTTGGCTGAAGACAGGCTTCCCGGTAATTACGGCTATGAATGGACAGGAATCAGTTTTGAAGAAAGTCGTTCAGGATCCCAGACTGTGCTTATTTTTGCATTGAGCATCTTGTTTGTTTATTTTCTGCTTGCCGCTCAATATGAAAGCTATATCTTGCCATGGGCAGTACTGCTGTCTGTACCTGTCGGGTTGATAGGTGTATACTTGAGCATTGCTCTGGTTGGATTACAAAATAATATTTATGTACAAGTAGGTCTTATCATGCTGATCGGATTATTGGCCAAGAATGCTATACTGATTGTGGAGTTTGCTGTACAGGAACGTCGGAGGGGACAGACTATTGTATATGCTGCGGTCAATGGAGCCAAACTTAGGCTGCGTCCTATATTGATGACCAGTTTGGCTTTTGTCGCGGGCTTGATCCCGTTGATGTGGACCGTGGGCCCTTCTGCTATCGGCAACCACTCGATCAGCTACAGTGCAGCAGGCGGTATGCTGTTTGGTGTGACCTTTGGCGTATTTATTATTCCCGTCTTGTTTGTGGTATTTAAGACTCTTGACGAAAAAGTGAAAGCCATGTTAAATAAGGAGGAAGATTAAATGATAAAATGGAAAAGTATTCAAGGATTGGCCGTAGGAGCTGTTTTTGTCCTCCTTGTCGTGCAGGGCTGTAAGGTTGGTCATCGGTATAGCAGGCCAGATCTGGATCTTCCCGAAAAGTATAGGGGAGACGTTATCGACAGCACAGCAGATACGGCCGGAATGGCACATGTACATTGGGGGGATTTTTTTCAAGATTCTATATTGAAAGATCTTATCGATACGGCTCTGCAAAACAACAATGATGTAAAGACGGCCTTACTCAACTTACAGATCGCCAACCGTCAATTGTTGCAAAATAAAGCAAACTACCTACCTTCGGTCGATATGGACATTGCCACGGTCAATAAACAATGGCGATCTAGAGACTTTGGCTCTAACCCTGCTTCCAGATGGTATGATCGAAAGCAGACAGATGCACCTGATGATTGGTTTACCTATGTGTCCCAGTTTGGGACACAGCTCAACTTCAGTTGGGAACTGGATATCTGGGGCAAGATCAGTAATAGGAAAGACCAGCTATTGGCCGAGTATCTGGATACCGACGAAGCACGAAAAGCTATACAGACCAATCTCATTGCGCAGGTGGCCAAGGGCTATTTTAATCTACTGATTTTGGATGCAAAAATAGAGGTGGCCAAGCGAAATGTCATGCTCAATGACAGTACCATTCGTATGATCAAATTGCAATATGATGCGGGAGAAATTACAGCGCTGGCCATTCAACAGACTGAATCCCAACGGCTTTTGGCCGCCTCCCTTGTTCCCGAGCTGGAAAAAGAGATCATATTGCAGGAGAATGCATTGCGTATCCTGTCCGGAAAGTTGCCCGATGCTGTCAATCGCAGTCGCGATGTGGAACATATCTTTGGCACTACGGGCGAACCACCTATATCCCTAGGTGCGCCATTGGACATTCTTCGCAATCGTCCGGATATACGCAGTGCAGAGTTTCAGCTTATTGCGGCTAACGCAAAAGTGAATATTCAGCAAACGATGCGCTATCCTTCATTGAGCTTAGGAGGAGCATTGGGTGTAAATTCCATGTTGCCACAAAATTGGTTCAATATTCCTGGTGCGTTGCTTGGGAATGTCAGTGCAGGATTGACAGCTCCGATCTTTCGAAACAAAACACTCCGAACACAATACGAAGTGGCCAAATTGGAGCGGGATAAGGCTGAAATAAGCCTTCAAAAGCAGGTATTGGAAGCCGTCAACGAAGTGTCGAACGCTATTGTCACCGTGGACAAGCAACGTGAGCAACTGGCTCTTGCCCAACAAAGGGTGGACAATGCCCAGCTCGCCGTCCGCAATGCCAACCTATTATTTAGAAGTGGGTATGCAACATATCTGGAAGTCATCACTGCACAGGGTAACGCCCTCAACAGCGACCTTGCACTGGTCGAACTCAAACGCGAACAACTCGAAGCCTTTGTCGACCTGTACCGTGCTTTGGGTGGGGGATGGGAGTAGATAATTACGAATTATAGAATTATGATATTATTTATTCATAATTTATCAAACTTCCATTGCACGTAGTTGATGTTCTTGTCCTCCGCCAGATATTTACGCTCGTAGTATGTCTTGATAGCAAGGACATCGTTCACTAAATCTGATTGGTATAGGTCAGTTGTTTCCTTTAGTTTGGGGAGTTCTTGTAACGCGATTTGTTCCAACGTATAGGCGTAGAAGCCATCGTTGTCCGTCTTGAGGTGCATAATGCCACCCCCTTGAAGAATGCGATTATATTTTGCCAAAAAGCTCGGATTCGTCAATCTTTTTTTCTCCCGGCTATCCTGTGGTTGTGGATCGGGAAAAGTAATCCATATCTCAGACACCTCGTTTTCGGCAAAATGCTCGAGAATGGTCTCGATTTGAATACGTAAAAAACCGACATTGTCAATCCCTTCTTCCAAGGCTGTCTTTGCACCGCGCCATATCCTGTTGCCTTTGAAGTCGATGCCGATAAAGTTCTTCTCGGGGAACATCTTGGCCAGATTGATCGTGTACTCACCCTTTCCACAAGCCAGTTCGAGGACCAAAGGCTTGTTGTTTCCAAAAAACGTAGAAGCCCACCGTCCTTTGTATTCTTTTCCGGCGTCTAGCTGAACTACATTTTTGAATGTAGCCACTTCTGCAAATTTCCTTAGTTTATCCTTGCCCATAATCCATATTGAGCTGCAAAAATAGGTTATTTTTTCTGTTCGGAGACTTCCGAAGTTTGCAAAACTTCGGAAGTCTGTTCGATTTTATCTAAGTTTGCAACAATCAATACACTGAATCCGTGGAAAAGGAAGAGAAGATATATGTTGCCGGTCATAGAGGGATGGTCGGATCTGCTATTTTGAAAAAACTTCAAGAAGAAGGATTTAAAAATATTGTAACGCGTACATCCCAGGAATTGGATCTCCGGGATCAGGCTGCTGTAGCGGAATTTTTCAAATCAGAAAAACCTCAATATGTGTTCCTTGCAGCAGCAAAGGTGGGCGGGATAATCGCAAATAATACCTATCGGGCCGATTTTATCTACGAAAATCTGGCTATACAAAACAATGTCATACACCAATCTTACGTTCATGGTGTCAAGAAATTGATGTTCTTGGGTTCTTCCTGTATCTATCCCAAGATGGCTCCACAACCTTTGAAAGAAGAATATCTCTTGACCGGCACGCTGGAACCCACGAACGAACCTTATGCCATCGCGAAGATCGCAGGTATTAAAATGTGCGAAGCCTATCGTGCACAGTATGCTTGTAATTTTATATCGGTCATGCCGACCAACCTGTATGGTTACAACGACAACTACCATCCTCAAAATTCGCATGTGTTGCCCGCACTTATCCGTCGGTTTCATGAGGCTAAAGAAAACGGTGTGTCCGAAGTGGTGATTTGGGGTACAGGTACGCCGCTTAGAGAGTTTCTCTTCTCGTCCGATCTGGCGGATGCCTGCGTATTTTTGATGCAGTATTATGATGAACCCCAATTTGTCAATATAGGTGTTGGCGAGGATATCCCTATCAAAGATTTGGCCTTGCTGATCAAACAGGTCGTCGGGTATGAAGGGGACATTTCCTTTGACCGTAGCAAGCCGGATGGTACACCGCGCAAACTGATGGATGTGTCCAAGATCCACAGTCTAGGCTGGAGACATAAAATCCCTTTGGAAGAAGGCATCCGATTGGCGTATGAGGATTTTAAGATCAAGAATTTATAGAAAATAATGTAGAGACGTAAGAGCTTACGTCTTTTGATGCCGACATTTTAAACCCTAGACAAAAAACGAAATCTGACATTTTAAAATAAGTTGCTTATTTTTGCGTTATGATTCAGTGTGAAAATCAGCTAAGTACCTATTTGGAAGAGACATGTGATGAGGAGAACGGGTTGCTGAAAAAGATACATAGGGAGACCTATCTGAAAGAGACCATGCCGCACATGCTGTCCGGACATTACCAGGGAAGGGTGCTGTCCATGGTCAGTAAGCTTGTTCGGCCAAAACAGATTTTGGAAATCGGTACATTTACGGGCTATGCTACATTATGTCTGGCGGAAGGCTTGCAGGAAGATGGTACGATTCATACGATAGATATCAACGAAGAGCAGGAAGAACGGGTTTCAGCTTATTTTGCGGAGTCACCTTATGGCTCCAGGATACACTATCACATTGGTGATGCTATAACGGTCATCCCGACGATAGCAGGAATGTTTGATTTGGTCTTTATCGATGCAGACAAGAAACGAAATCTGACCTATTATAATATGCTGATAGATCGTATCCCCCCCGGAGGTGTAGTGTTGGTAGACAATGTTTTGTGGAAAGGCAAGGTTTTTGATAGTAACCCGGATAATCAGACTAAACAGGTCTTGGAATTAAATCATGCATTGGCGGAGGACAAGCGTATGGAAAAATTGATCCTCCCGATTAGAGATGGGCTTTTTGTATTACGCAAAAAGTAAGGTTGAACTAAAAAAAAGAATATGCAGAAATCGTTATGTAAGCTATTGTTGACTTTCCTATGTTGTGTATGTGCAGTCATGTTGGGATTTGGGCAAAAGAAATTTACGCCATCCAGCTATATTGAGGAGTACCGAAGTGTTGCACAACAGCTCATGCAGGAGACCGGTGTTCCGGCGTCAGTCATATTAGCCGTAGCGATCCATGAGAGTGCCTATGGCAATAGCCGGATCGCTAGACATCTGAACAATCATTTCGGCATCAAAGGTAAAAACAACAGTAAGGCAATCCGGTCGGCATACAAAGGCTACGAGTCTACATTGGCTTCTTATAGGGATTTTGTTGGCCTGCTGAGAAGAAAGAGAACCACACAACCCTTGTTTAATGAAAAGTCCGCGACAGATTACAAGGCGTGGACCTTGGCCATAGCCAGGTCGGGCTATTCGGTCACAAAGGATTGGAGACATAAAGTACTTTCTACTATAGACAGGTACAATCTGGATGAGTATGATAAGGAGGCGGTCAACTAGTATTCATAATTTATGGTAAAATCATTATTCGCATTATTGGTAGCGCTTACATTGTTCTCCTCCTGTGCGACCAAGCGAGGAAGGACGTCCAATCCACCGTCTAAGACCTCCACACAGCGAAACTCTTCCTCTGGTGTATCCCTTTCGGGGCAGGCCTACATCAATCAATATAAAGATATTGCCATCCGTGAGATGAACCAATATGGCATACCGGCCAGTATCAAGCTGGCACAGGCCCTATTGGAATCAGGCAATGGTAATAGCTACCTGGCCAGAGAGGCAAACAACCATTTTGGGATAAAGTGTGGCGGAGTTTGGAATGGAAGGAGTGTCAGGCGCGCCGATGACAACCCAAACGATTGTTTTCGGGTGTACGATAATGCAGAGCAGTCCTTTAAGGATCATTCTCAATTTCTGTTGAGAAAACGGTACGAAAAGTTATTCACATTGGACAAAAATGACTATAGAGGATGGGCCAAAGGCTTGAAAGAAGCCGGGTATGCCACCAATCCCCGCTATCCCGACCTATTGGTTGATCTTATCGAAAGATACGAACTGTACCGATACGACCGGGGAGAGACGATTGTGGAGAAAGAAAAGCGAGAAGAGGTTGTAGAAAACATCATCGAAGTAAAAGAAGAGACCCAGCAGGTCGCCAAGACCGAAGAAATAAAGCCTCCGGTGGCGATGGTCATCCATGAGGTAAAGGCATCGCAAACCTTGTATGGTATCAGTCGTCAATACAATGTTACAATCGAACAAATCAAGCAGCTAAACGGTCTGGAAAGTGATAATCTGTCCATAGGACAGCTATTGGTCATCACAAAATAGCTTTAAAAGTTGTTAAATAGTATTCAAATCATCAATCTATAATGTAGTTTTACAATTGTGAACACAATTGTCGGCTTTTTCTGTGCATTCTTTTTATTTTTGCTGAGTGCTGTTGCAATGGGACAGCAGAAAGTGGCCGGCTTGGTTTTGGACAAGGATACCCGTCAGCGTGTAGCCAAAGTCTTGTTGGTAAACAATACATCCGGGGCAAATGTCTTCAATAATGCGAAAGGGGAGTTTCACCTTGCGATGAAAAAAGGGGATGTGTTGATTGCCAAGCGGGAAGAATATAAAAGCGACACTTTAGTATATGGAGGTGAGCAAGTGGTGATGGTTTATTTGAAGAAAACATCGATATACATTGAGCCAGTCACGGTTGTTGCGAAGAAAAGTCCCGATCAGATACTGGCACAACGGAAGATCGATTATGCAAAAGCATATAAGCTTGCCGATCCAGGAGATTATTTTTCGGTAGGCCCCAATGGAGCAGGCCTGAGTATCGGCACGATATATAATCTGCTGAGCAAGGAGGGAAAAAACGCACGAAAGCTGACAGCTTATTTTCAGAAAGAATACGAGGAGAATATGATCGATCTGAAGTTTTCAAGAATGTTGGTCAAAAATGTCACGGGATTGGATGGCGAATTGTTGGACAATTTTATGTTGAGGTACAGACCATCCTATACCTTTGTACAGATGGCAAATTCTTATCAGATGACAGGATATATTCTTTCAAAATATGAACAGTTTAAGATAAATCCGTACTATAAGCCGTTGCCGGACTTAATGAAAATAGAAATTGATGAAAAATAAAATAGAATTGATTGACTATAAACACGTACTAGGGCTCTTTTTAGGACTTTGCTTTGCTTGTGGTGCATACGCTCAGGAGAATCTGCGAGATCTTCGCGACAAACCTCAGACCACATTGACTAAGCAGGATACTGTCCACAAAATACAGGTCAACCCTATTCAGGTACCTATACCCAAATTGGGTTTGGAGGTCAATTATTGGAAACATTGGACCAAGTTTGGGATCAATGCCAATCAAGCCTCGTTTAGCGAAAACTGGAGTGCGGGGGGAGTCAATTCATTTTCGTTGGGAGGTACTTTATGGCACAAGTCCGATTATACCCGCAATAATTTCAATTTCGTGTCGGAAGTGGATCTGAAATACGGTAAAATCAAGAACGATAAGCAGCTGGCGAAAAAAAATGTCGACCGGATTTTTTGGGACAATAAGCTATCCCATAAGATTTCGGCCAAATGGGCTTTGTTCTTTTCTCTTACTTTCGAATCGCAGTTTGATGTAGGGTATGCGTATATGTCCTACAAGGAAACCAATCCGGAGACCGGAGAAGAAGAAACCAAGGAAAGGGTAAAAGATGTTCAAACCGCTTTTATGGGACCTGGATATTTCACCGAATCGTTTGGTTTGGAGTACAAGCCTGACAAGACCTTTTCGCTACGGCTCGGTACCGGTACAGCTCGTCAGACCTTGATGATCAACTCCAAATCCAAGCCCTTGACGATAGATGAATATGCTGAGCGTTACCCCGACAATCCACCGATAACTGCCGACCAGAAGAAATTTGGCCTTGATCCTGGTTATACCATCCGAAATGATCTGGCTTTTCAGATTACAGCCAATCTTGACAGAAATCTATCGGACAACCTGAATCTCAAATCCCGTTACAATATGTTTGCCGACTACAAGGAGCTGAAAAATCCAGATCATCGTCTCGACGTCACATTGTCGGCAAAAGTGACGAAATTGGTAAACGTGACTTTGACAGGTATCATGCTATACGACAATGATTGGAAGCCGGATGATGCACCCAAAGCGAAGGTACAGTGGAGCCAGGCATTGGCATTGGGCATGGTGTTTGCCCTACCAAGGTAGTAGTAGTTGGATATAATGAGAAATTTTTCCTTTCTTGTGGTCGTTGGTTTGTTGCTCTTCATGGCAAGTTGTGTGTCCAGGAAGACGACGACTGTGGAGCTGAAGGGAAAGGAACCACTGCCCGGACGGATTATTGTCGATACAGCTGTTCTCCAACAGGCTGTACAAGAAGTCGTAAAGGATACGATAAAACCAGACATACCACTGTTGGATACCTCTTTGATACCAATTGCTCCCCTATTGACGCCGGAAGAGCGACTTGCTGAGCAAAAGAGAAGCGGGATATACAAACAGGCTGATTGGGCCAGTGCTATTCATTATGATCTGCGCAAACCTAATTTTGTCATTATCCATCATACCTCACAAAATAGTGTAGCCCAGACCATACGTACATTCCAATTGGAACATACACAGGTCAGTGCACATTATGTCGTAGGAAAGGACGGCCAGATCGTCCAAATGCTTAATGATTATGAACGTGCTTGGCATGCCGGACGTTCAAAATGGGGAGCAGTCACCGATCTCAATTCGGTATCCATAGGTATTGAATTGGACAATAACGGAAGGGAGCCTTTTCCGGAGCAACAGATTGGAGCTTTATTGGTGCTTTTGGATACCCTAAAGACACGGTATAACATTCCACAACTGAATTTTATAGGTCATGCTGATGTCGCTCCAACGCGCAAAGATGACCCCAATGCTTTTTTCCCGTGGAAGAAGCTTGCCGAGAGGGGCTTTGGGATATGGTATAATGAAGATTACCTATTGGAGCCCCCTGCTAATTTTAACCCAGTGGATGCTCTTAAGATCATAGGATATGACACCAGCAATCTTGGGGCAGCTATTCGTGCCTTCAAGCGTAAGTTTATTGTCAACAAGGAGGTCGATACCATATTGACTTCGTACGACAGGGCTGTTTTGTACGACCTGTATCGAAAGTATTATTAATAAGGAAAATTATGAATTACGAATTGAGAATGAATAATTTCCTAATTGGTAATTCATAATTATAACAAATAATCTACTTTTCAAAAGCTTCTTTGATCTTGTCTACATAGTCCAGTTTCTCCCATGTAAACAATTCCACTTCCATTTGCTTTTGTTCTCCTGTAGAGCTTTCAAACGTTTTGACGACCGTACGTGGTGTACGACCCATGTGTCCATATGCAGCTGTTTCCGAATATATGGGTTGACGCAGTTTTAGACGGTTTTCGATACTATAAGGAGTCATGTCAAACAGTTCACCTATTTTTTTTGCTATTTCGCTGTCCGAATAACCAACTTTATTCGTGCCGTAGGTATTCACATAGATACCCATTGGATCTTTGACACCGATAGCGTAGGAAATTTGCACGAGGATCTCGTCGGCTATACCTGCGGCCACGAGGTTTTTGGCGATGTGCCGGGTAGCATATGCTGCCGAACGATCTACTTTTGAAGGATCTTTGCCCGAGAAGGCCCCGCCTCCGTGAGCTCCTTTGCCTCCATAAGTATCCACGATGATCTTGCGACCTGTCAGTCCGGTGTCCCCGTGTGGCCCCCCTATGACGAACTTGCCCGTAGGATTGATATGGTATTTGATCTGATCGTTGAATAGCGCTTGCAATTCAGGTTTTAGCTGTGCTTTGACGCGAGGAATTAAAATGCTCTTGATATCTTCGGCAATTTTTTTCTGCATTTCCTCTTCCGAACCGAACTCGTCGTGCTGTGTAGAGATGACAATGGTATCGATACGGATAGGCTTATGGTCATCACTGTATTCCAGTGTGACCTGCGATTTTGCATCAGGCCGCAAATAGGTGATTTCCTTATTTTCACGTCGGATGGCTGCTAGTTCGTACAGCAACCTGTGTGATAGATCCAATGCCAATGGCATATAGTTGTCTGTTTCGTTGTTGGCATAGCCAAACATGATGCCTTGATCTCCGGCACCTTGATCTTGTTTTGTTTTGCGATCCACACCTTGGTTAATGTCCGCTGACTGCTCGTGTATAGCCGAAAGCACGCCACAGGAATTGGCCTCAAACATATATTCAGACTTAGTATAGCCTATTCTTTCTATCACCGAACGGGCAATCTTTTGTACGTCAAGGTAAATATTAGACTTGACCTCTCCAGCAAGGACGACCTGACCGGTCGTTACCAAGGTTTCGATGGCTACGCGGGAATCTTCGTCCCAAGCCAGAAAATTGTCTATCAGTGCATCCGATATTTGATCGGCGATTTTGTCAGGGTGTCCTTCAGATACAGATTCGGAAGTAAATAAGTATGCCATAAGAATGTTTAAAAATTATAGAAGGATGGAGAGCGCGTACGAGCGTAACAAGTGAAAAACAGATGTTTGTAGCGGTTTTTAGCACTTTTTTTTCGTGGTTGCAATCTCCTTCTTTACTTTTTGCAGTAAAATGCAAATCAATCCACTTTTTGTCGCCACAAAGCTACAACTCTTTCTGAATTAATAAAAGTTAATTATATCTTTACATTTTAGTCAGTGAATATCCATGCAGGAGCAGAAGAAAATACTGTTTGTCATCAACCCTATTTCGGGCGGCAAAAAGAAAACGGCTTTTAAGAAGACCGTGTTGGAGGTATTGGATTTGGAGAGGTTTCATCCGACTTTTCAACAGACCACGGGACCAAACCATGCCTATGAAATTGGCAAGCAGGCCATAGCGGATGGTTACGATGCTGTGGTGGCTGTGGGGGGAGATGGCACGATCAATGAACTTGGTTCGGCTCTGCTTGGTAGTGATATACCCTTAGGTATCATCCCCGAAGGCTCGGGCAATGGACTCGCCCTCTATCTGGGGATTCCGCTGAATGAGACTGCTGCACTGAGACGTATCAATCGGTTTGATGTACAGGAGGTTGATTCCGGTATAATCAATGAACATCCATTTTTCAATATTGCCGGTCTGGGCTTTGATGCTTCTGTGAGTGACAAGTTTGCCAATGAGCAGTTGCGGGGTCCTGTAGGCTATCTCCGGACGGTTATCAATGTATTGGGCAAATACAAACCCTGTCGATACCAGCTGACCATAGACGGAGACGAGTGTGAGCGAGAAGCCTTTATGATCAGTGTTGCCAATTCACCGCAATATGGCAACAATGCTTATATTGCACCCAATGCTTCGGTCAACGATGGCGTGTTGGATGTGTGTATTGTCAAGAAATTCCCCTTGTATATCTTACCGATGATGGTATTCCACTTGTTCAATCGTTCGGTAGATCAGTCCGAATATGTGGAAATCATTCCCGGCAAGGATATAAAGATCAGACGAACGGATCACGGTCCGGTGCATGTCGATGGAGAGCCTCTGAATATTGAAGGAGATTTGCATATCCGGGTACAGCCGGGGTCGTTAAAGATTATTTGTTAATTGTAGGCAGTAGGCTTTAAGCTCCAGGCAATAGGCTTTCAATTTACTACTGACCACTGACAACTTACTACTGACAACTAAAAACATGGCAAAACAAAAAAAACAACGCTTTGAGGGTATCGTATTTTCTACTGATGCTGACTTTTCTTACCAAGAGGCCGAAGAATATATCGAGACAGAAACGATCCCTAACGAAAAACAAAAGCTTAAAGTACTGTTGGACAGAAAGGCGCGGAAAGGTAAAACAGTGACTATTGTAGAAGGATTTGTGGGTTCGGATGAAGATCTACAAGCATTAGCAAAAATATTGAAGCAGAAATGTGGCGTAGGGGGAAGTGCCAAAGAAGGGGAGATTTTGATACAAGGAGACTTCAAACAAAAAATATTTGACTACTTGAAAATCAATGGATATGGAGTCAAAATGCATGGATAAATTTTTTATCTGATACTAAAGAGGTCGTTCCGAGCGTTTTATGAGGGAAAATTGAGGTCTATGTCGTTTTTGTGTCGCACTTCAATATGAGTGAATGCTTACTTATTTTTAACATTTAACGATTCATTAATTTGCATATCAGAAAAAAAATGGTTTTTATTGCATAATATTTGGTACGGAAATGAGAGCTATGAGTCCAAAGACGTACAGGGAGGATATGATTGCCGCTGATGCTCATCCTCTTTTGAAAAAATGTAGAGAATGCTTTCAAATTAATTACAAAAAAATTTGACTTTTATTCCAAAATGGTATATTTGTTATGGAAACGTCAGTTTTTAAGTAACAGTTTTTGCATATAAACAGGATTAACAATAATAATTAAACAAAGTAAAAATCTAAAAATTAGTAAAATGGCAAACGCACCAAAAACTAACAGCCCAGCAAAAAAAGAAAGTGGCAATTCAGGTAATTTATTTGCGAGTTTAGCGATCATTATTTGTCTAGTGATCGGTTTTATCGTGTATAAATTTGTAATGGGTAATCCATCAAACTTTATCGACAATAATCCAGAAAACCAACCATTACCAGGTAACTATTTAGGGATGGTATATCATGCAGGAGCCATCGTGCCTGTTCTTCTCGGTTTATTCTTGATGGTATTTGTTTTCTCTATCGAGCGTTTTATCGTGATCAACAAAGCCTCAGGTACTGGTAATGTAGGCAACTTCGTCAGAAAGGTACAGTCGTTGTTGAAAACAGGAGGTATCGATACAGCTATCGCAGAGTGCGACAAACAAAAGGGTTCGGTTGCCAACGTCATCAAGGCAGGTTTGTTGAAATACAAAGACGTAGAGGCCAACCCTGGCTTAGATGCAGAAAAATCAGCTTTGGCCATCCAAAAGGAGATCGAAGAGACTACAGCATTGGAGATGCCTATGTTGGAGAAAAACCTTAACGTACTGGCTACATTGGTTTCTATCGGTACATTGACAGGTCTATTGGGTACGGTAACAGGTATGATTCGGGCGTTCTCGGCCTTGGCGACAGGTGGTGCTCCAGATTCAGCTAAGTTGGCAAACGGTATCTCTGAGGCCCTTATCAATACGGCTACAGGTATCGCAACTTCAACCTTTGCGATCGTATTTTACAATATTTTGACCGCCAAGATCGACAAATTGACTTACTCTATCGACGAAGCCGGCTTCTCTATCGTACAGACGTACGCGGCAAACCACAAGTAAGATCGTTGCTGCCAAAAAAATAATCTCACTTTTTTTATGGAAAGTGATTCGGCAGAGCATCATTAAGGAAAGAGAATAGAGTTGTTCATTTTAAAAGATTAAAAGAAATGGGAAAAGCAAAAGTAAAAAGAGCCAGTACATCGATCGATATGACGGCGATGTGTGACGTATCTTTCTTGCTTCTTACGTTCTTCGTTCTTACAGCAACAGCGAGACAACCCGAGACATTGACTGTCGATACGGCACCCTCGTATTCCCAAGCGAAGCTTCCCGATGCCAACCTGGCTATTATTACGGTAGGTGACGAGGGGAAGGTATTCTTCAGCATGAGTGACCAAAACGTTCGTGTAGAGACATTGAGAAGTATGGGTAGTATCTACGGTATAGAGTTTACGCCTGAAGAACAAACCCAATTCCAAGGTATGGAAGACTTCGGAGTTCCTATCCGTAATATGAAGGAACTTTTGAAGATGGATCCTGCCACAAGGGCTACGGTTCAGAAGGGAATTCCGGTGGATTCAACTACGAATCTGACGAACGAGTTGTCTTCTTGGGTGAAACAAGCAAGGCTATCGTCTGCTAAGATATTGAAGAACAGAGCAATTGAGCTAGGGAAGGATCCGGACGATATCGATTTGCTGACTGTAGCAATTAAAGCAGACGCGAATGAGAAGTTTCCAAGTTTGAACTTGATCATCGAAACGTTACGTAACCAGAAGCAGAATAAGTTTAGTTTTGTGACTGGACTTAAATCGGCTGATCAATAACATTAAAAGCAAATGGCAGAATTAAATCAAGATTCCGGTAAACAAGGCAAAGGCGGGAAAGTAAGAGCCAAGAAGAATGGTGGTAAGGTCGACCTTACAGCGATGGTGGATTTGGCATTCTTATTGATCACTTTCTTTATGTTGACCACTTCCTTGAACAAACCGCAAGCCATGGACGTGGCCATGCCGGACAAGAATGTGGAGACAGACAGAAAGGATGAGGTAGATATCGATGAGCGCCGGAGTGTCACACTAGTACTAGGCTCTGATAATAAGATGGTGTGGTATCAAGGAGTCGTAACCAATCCGCTCCAAGGTCCTACAGTGGTGGATTATGGCAAGGATGGTTTGCGGGCCGTTTTATTACAGGTAAAAGCTCAGGTACCCCAACAAACAGGCGGTAAAGATGTCATCGTGGTCATCCGTCCAAGTGAAAAGTCCGTTACCAGGAATATCATCGATGCACTAGACGAAATGAAAATCGCAGACATCAAGCGCTATATGATATCAAACCGCATCATGAAAGAAGAGGTTGAGCTATTGGAAAAAGAGAATATATATAACGATTAATGGTTATACGTATTGTCATAAAATAGAAAAGATATGTCTAAATTAAATATATTCAAGAGCGAGTGGCTTGATGTGGTCTTCGAAAACAGGAATAAGGACTATGGTGCGTACGAGTTGCGCAAGCTGGGCCCCAAAGCTACGAATACGGCGCTACTTATCGTTACGGTAGCCGTAGCAGCGTTCAGTATTCCGCAGGCATTTAACTTGAAGCTGTTCAAGAGCTCAGAACCTCCCAAGGAAGAGATTGCTTTCACCGAAGAGCTGACCTTGGAGGACTTGCCAGAGCTTCCTGAAGAAGAAGAAAAGCCACCTGTACAGGAAGAGGCTCCGCGGATTGCCGAGTCTAAGCCTGCACTGGATGTCGTGGCCTTGCCCGAGATCAAACCAGTGCCCAAAGAAAAGGTCGTGGAAGAGGTGGAAGTAGCTACTACGGAAGAAGCTACAGATAAGAAGAAACTGATTGGTCCTGTGGCCATGAAGGGGATGAAGGGTGGAAGCATCACGACCGAAGGAAAATGGGGTACTAAAGATGTGGCCGGTTCGGCTACGGGTAGTACCAAAGGTGTAGAAGGTGGTACAGGAGAAGGGGACCGTATATTCGAGTCTGTGGAGATCAACCCATCACCCAAAAAAGGTATGGACGCATTTAGAAAATGGATTGCTGATAACTATCAATATCCTTCCGGAGCGATCGATGCCGGAGTGAAAGGAACGATCACGGTTTCATTTGTCGTAGAGAGAAATGGCGAATTGACTGATATCAAAGTGCTGAAGGACTTGTCCTATGGTACGGGTCAGGCGGCCATCAATCTGTTGAAGAAAGCGGAGAAATGGAACCCGGGGATACAGAACGGACGACCGGTACGTGTCGCGTATACCCTGCCTATTCGTTTGGACTTAACGCAAATGTAAGAATGGGGTTTAGTACCAACTCAAGAAATAATAAATTTGGACAGAAATCGCCTACACAGCGATTTTTGTCCATTTTGGGGCTGTGCATGTTCTTGTTTTATTTTGTGCTTGGGCTCTTGATTATCTTTTGGAAAAATTTTCCATTGGAGATTAATCCTGCTTACAAAAACATGTTTGGTATTTTATTGATCGTTTATTCGTTTATGCGCTTTGCACGATTATGGCAGAACAATTTCATGCGTTAAAAAGTGTTAAGTCTTAATCCTTTTACAAAAAAAATAATCATATTGACATGAAGGTTGGATGGAATGCGATTGTTCTTTTATTCGTTTTCCTTTTGATGATAGGATGTAATTCTAATCAGAAAAAGGAAAAAAAGGACGATATCCTATCAGGAGTGCTCCCGGTCAGTGTGGACGAGACCATCCTACCTTTGTTTTTGGAGCAGAAAGAGGTCTTTGAAAGTTCGTATTACAACGCCAAGATCAATACATTGGCCAATCCGGAGGTACAGGCGGTGAACACCCTGCTCAAAGGCGAAGCACATATCGCTTTTATGGCTAGGGAGCTTTCGCAGGAGGAAAAGGAGCACTTCAAAAAGAAGTCTATCTCGGGGAGGATCTATCCTGTAGCTTATGACGGGATTGTCCTTGTGACCAATACGGGCAGTGCGGACACAAGCATGCGTGTGGACGAGGTCATCGAATTACTAAAAGGGAATAAGGTAAAGAATGTCAGGCTGGTGTTTGACAACCTAAACTCAAGTATCCTTCGATATTTTGTCGAGGGAGGTAAGATCGAAAAGGTGGCCAACACATACGTAGAGACGTTGAGCAGCAGTGAAGAAGTATTGACAGAGGTAGCAAAAACAATAGATAAAATTGGTTTTATAAGTTATAATCAATACTTATCTTTGAAAAGTTCTTTTACAGAAATGGATAAAATTCGTATCTTAAGCGTGCTAAACGAGGAAGGTGGCAGATCACGGTACGTGTTGCCTTCGCAGGCGAACCTTTCGACAGATGAGTATCCATTGAAGCGAACGATATATGTGTTGAACTACCAACCCAATATGGGACTTGGGATAGGTTTTTCGGCCTTTATGACCGGAGATAGAGGACAACGCATCGTGTTGAAATCAGGTCTTTTGCCCGCGACCATGCCGGGTAGGGAGATTATCATTAGAGATGAAATAAATTTGTAAATAACATAAGATTGTAAATAAGATGATGACAAAAAGTAAATTATTTTTGAGTCTATTCATGGCCGGAGCAATTGTCGGTTCGGCAAATGCCCAGAGCTTGAAAGATGCAAAAGCAGCGATTGAGGCCGAGCAGTATGACAAGGCAAAAGACATGCTGCAGAATTTGGTAACCAAAAAACCAAAGGATGGAGAGAGTTACTTTTATCTAGGTCAAATATATCTGATCAACGAGAAAGTTGATTCGGCAGCGACTATATTTAACCAAGGGGTTACCAATGCACCGAAGGAAAAATTAAATCAGATCGGTTTGGGTATTGTGGATCTGGAGAAGGGTAATGCAGCTGAAGCTGAGCAAAAGTTTACGGCAGCTACATCTACACTAGGCAAAAAAGACTACCTTCCATTGTATTATGTGGGACGTGCCTATATTGATGCGCCTAAGCCGGACTATGCAAAGGCTATTGATTACCTGACACAGGCTAGAGCCAAAAATCAGAAAGATCCGGACATTTTGGTAGCCCTTGGTGATGCCTACAGTGGGATTCCAAATGAGGCGAGCCAGGCATACGTCAATTATCGTGATGCATTGAATATCAATCCAAATCTGGTAAGAGCACACGTTGGTCAGGCTGTCATCCAGCGTCGGGCACAGGCATACGATGTGGCTTTGGAAAACTTAACGGAAAAAGCAACCGAGTATCCTAATTTTGGGCCGATCTACCGTGAATTGGCGGAGACACAATTGCAGTTTGCAAAGACGTTTCCAGACAATAGCGATGAGGAAAAGGCAAAGTATGAAGCTGAAATCAAGAAAGCAGTAGATTATTACAAAAAGTATCTTGAGGTAACGGGAGATAAATCTGTTGAAGCAAATGTTCGCTATGCTGACTTCTTGGTATGGGGACAGCAGTATGATGAGCTGAAAAGCGTTGCTCTTCAATTGTCCAATGTACCGGGTGTCGATGCAAAAGTATACCGTTACTTGGGCTTGATCGCAGTGAATCAGGATGGTGACTTTGAAAAAGGGGTCGAGTATTTTGATAAACTGTTTGCAGAAGCTGATACAAGCCGCTTGATCGATTTGGATTATTTGTTTGCAGGTTTTGCTAATATCCAAACCGGTAAGCAGGACAAAGGTATTCCGTATTTGAAAAAAGCATTAGAGAAAAATCCAGAAGTTATGCCCGAGATCGGTTCTGCCGGTATGTTGGCCTTCCAACAAGGCAACTACGAGGTAGCGGCGGCGATCTTGAGTGTGCCTGCACAGCAGCAAGGTACGGATTACTACTACGAGGCGAACTATGTATTGGGCAATGCTAACTTCCGCTCAGGTGTAGCGAAGAAAGATGCTGCAACAGCGGCGGCAGGAGCTGATTCTGCAAATGTTGCCCCGGTAGATACCGCTTCCTATATGCCTTATTTCAGGAATGCGTTGAAGGTATTTGATATCATCATCAAATCCAACGACCAGAAAGTTTATGATGAATATCTAGCCGGAGCGTTGTATTTGACAGGTTATGTCAATATTTCACTGGACAATGTCAATCCAGAAACTCCTGAATTGTGCAAGGGCTTGTTTGTTCCGGCTTTCACACAGTTGACCCAATTGTTGAAAGACAAGCAATTGCAAGGCAAAGAATTGACCGAAGCAGAAAGAGGATATTTGGTAGATGCTTATAACTATATTGGTTATTTCCATGTGACCAAAGAAGACTACAAGAGTGCTTTGGCTTCTTTCGAAGAGACTGTAAAAATAGCTCCAGACGACGAATTTGCGAAAGCATATATCGAATATCTGAAGAGCTAGCATAAAGCTTAATAGCTAAAAAAGCAATAGCCCAGGGTCAAAACCTCGGGCTATTGCTTTTTTAGGTAATTATATATTTCTTTAACCAAACTTTGTCGTCATTTCGATGAGGAGGTACGACGAAGAGAAATCTATGGCCAGATAGTACATTAATCCAATTCATCCATAGATTTCTCCTCATTCTTCGTCGAAATGACGGGCTGGTTGCTAAAGTATATAATCGCCCTTTTTATAATCCCTTGCCATAAGAGAAGGTCTTGTTAACGGTCACAGGTAGCTTCCCTGTGGGTCTGATCTGTTTCAGTACGACTTTTAGGGCTGCCCGTTGCATAAAATCATCGTTCTGATAAGCCATGATGATCGTATTGCTCCTGCCGACATTGATACTGTTCAACGCATAAGGATTGGTAAATAAAATAGATATGGTTCTTCTCCCCGCTAGTTTGTCTATAAAATCTTTTACCGGATCGGAGAGATTGAGTTCACTCCGCGGTCTTGACTGATTGTCATGGACAACCAGTACAATTTGTCGGTGATCACGTACTTCTTTTATCAATTCCTTAAGTTGTTCGGCAGTCTCTGTGCCGTTGATGTAAAAATTCTGGGCATCTGTTAATCTTGGAGCCAATCCTTTTTCGAAATCCTGGGATTGGGCTATACCTACACTGACTACAGCGGTATGCTGTTTTGGATCAAAGTTGTGAAGGCTCTTTCCATAGCGGAGCAAAGTCACGGATGCGTCCGCCATCCGTTGGATCAATGATTTTGTCGTGGGTCTGTTGAGGTCTGTGATCAGGCCATTTCTATTGGCCGGTCTATAATTGTGCAGACCTAACCAATACTTGGCGGCAAGTACCTTCTTTACACGTGCATCTATGTCACTTTGTTTAAGCCGACCGTTTTTGATAGATTGCTCTACCAATGTGATAGCTCGAGCACTGTTTTCCGATATTTCCAATAGATCATTTCCTGCTTCGATGGCTCTGACGTCGGCCTCACCCTTCGGAAAAAATTTTTTTACGCCTTTCATATCCATGGCATCTGTTACGGCAAGCCCTTTGAAGCCAAGTTCTTGTCGTAAAATGTCGGTTACCACTTTTTTGGAAATCGAGGAAGGGATATTAGGTGTAGCATCCAATGCAGGAATGTGCATGTGCGCGACCATGACAGCAGGTGCTCCGGCATTGATCAGTTCCTTGAAAGGATACATTTCCAAGTTGTTCAGCCGGTCTCGGGAAAAATTCAATTGAGGGAGATCATAATGTGAGTCTACGTCCGTATCACCATGTCCCGGAAAATGTTTGAGCGAAGCAATGATCCCACCGTCTACCATGCCTTTCATGTAGGCCTTGCCTTTGTTGGTCACGTTGAATTTGTTGTCGCCGAAGGAGCGAAAGTTGATGACCGGATTTTTAGGATTGTTGTTGATATCTACGACGGGTGCAAAATTGAAATGCATACCCATCCTTAGAAAATCTTTTGCTACTTCTCTCCCCATATCATATAGAAGACGGTTATCCTGTATAGCACCTAACGTCATCTGATAGGGGAAAGACAAGGTAGAATCCGGTAACCGCATACCCAAACCCCACTCCCCATCAAATGTAACGAGCAAAGGCACTTTGGCTATTTTTTGATACCTATTCAGCATATCTACATGGCGCACCGGGCCACCTTGAAATACCACCAATCCCCCCAATTGTTCTTTTTCAATGACCTTTGCGACAGAATCTATATATTTTGCTCCCCGATCGGTATGCGCCCTTACCAAAAAAAGTTGGCCTATCCGCTCCTTAGGAGTCAATTTGGCAAATACAGAGTCTACCCAACGGTGTTGTTGATGGATAAATGTCACAAAATCGGCTTTTTGCTGTGCATAGGAAATCGTCGTAAGCAAAAGACAAATAATAAACGATACGAGGTTTTTTATCATAATAGCAAAAATAAATCCAAACCAAATAAAGGGAATTTTACGCAAAAATTAGCACGTTTTTGCATGTTTAGTTGTGTAAAAAGGCAAAAACAAATATATTATATTAAATTATATTTTTTTTCTAACAGAAGGGTGACCTCTTCGGGATGCTCCAATTCATTGAAAGCCTCTTTCTTCCATAGCATATCGATGACCAGCAATAAAAACTCGGTTTCGATTTCAGGGGTTTCATAGCCCAGTTCCGTAAAAGCTTTTAAGATGATGGGCTGTACGGGCTTGATGAATAGTTCATGTTGTGATTTCGAAAAAGACATATATGAAAGTCTTCTTTGCATTTTCCAAAACAGGGGTTCCTCCGTTACGAGCTTATGGGGGAGGGAAATCATGTTTTTCAGAAAATCTTTTGCGTTTTTATAGGTCAGCATACCTCTGTGTTGTTGCAGTACCCTTCTATAGCCAGCTTTGATCAAATGGGACAATAAGGCATCTTTATTGCCAAAATGCTTAAAGATCAAGGCTTCGGAAACACCGGCATGGATAGATATCTCTTTTGTAGAAGTGTCCGAATAACCTTTTTCTGCAAACAAGTTCAACGCGGAATGCATAATTCTTTCTTTTCGGCTATACATATCTTCTTTCATACTGCTGACTAGATTTACAGGACAAATATATCTATTTATATTTGTCTTATGTAGAGACGTTGCATGCAACCTCTCCATTCCCTATGTTTTTTGTATCATTTTCAAGACATATTGTGTCTATACCTCAAAATTTATTATAATTACAGTTTAATTACAAAAAACCTGAGTGATACGTATATTTTTTGCAATAATAATATTTGTTTTTTGCTACTTTGGCAACATTGATGTCTATGGACAAAATAATTTGACGGGCAATATCATTGATAAGACCAGTGCAAAACCCATACAGGGAGTCACGATCAATGTAGAGAGTCTAGCGGATTCGACCAAATCCGTACTGAGTAGCAACGCCCGTGGAGTCTTCAATAAGGTAAATTTCAAACCGGGTCAATATACCGTAAAGGTTCATTATGTCGGTTATAAAACCGAAAGGCAAAGCATAACTTTTTCGGGAAAGCCGGTTCACCTTCTTTTTAGGCTCGAACCGTCGGAGATCGCTTTGGAAGAGGTAGAGATTACTGCTCCGCAGATGGTTTCCCTGCGTACCGATACGATGGAGTTTGATGCGCGAAACTTTTCTACACGCGAATTTGCCGATTCGGATGAGCTCATAGCTCAGGTGCCCGGCGTCATGATTGATGAAGATGGTAACGTTTCCGCTCATGGTGAGCAAGTGACTAAAATCGTTGTAGACGGCAAAGAGTTTTTCAGTACGGATCCGCGGATTGCATTGAAATCCTTGCCGGCAGAGATCATATCCAAGATACAGATCATCGATGAGAAGAGTGAGCAAGCCCGGTTTTCGGGCTTTGATGATGGCACGCGCAACAAGGTCATCAATATCGTGACCAAGCCTGAGCGGAGGCACGGCTATTTTGGCAAAGCCAACGCCGGGGTAGGCGCAGCAGAAAAGTTCGGTGTGAACGCGAATGTCAACCAGTTTGCCGGTGACAAAAAATTGGCAATCAATGTTATGGCCAATAACATCAACGAAACAAATTTTGCCGAACAGGGAAGGGGAGGTGTACGTCGTGGCAATAGCAATACGGATAGGGGGCTATCGGATACGTATGCGGCAGCAGTCAACTTTACAAACACGTATTTGAATAAAAATTTGGAGCTAAGCGCAGATTATAATTATCGCTCACTCGCTACGGCGACCACATCTATATCCAATATCGAATATATCAGCACCAGAAAGGTTAATCAGTTCAGAGATCAGCATCAATTTTCGGATATATTGGGCAACGAACATAAACTTAACTCCCGCTTAAGATGGAATATAGACTCGGCTAACCGCTTAGATATTGCACCTAATATTCGATATACGACAAGCGGCAGGGAAATTATCAGTGATTTCCGGACGTTAAAAGAAGAAGCTATGCTCAATAGCTCCGACCGCTCTAGCCACACCAACAGCTCGAATTTCAATTTTGGAGGATCCCTGACCTATATGCACCGTTTTAAGAAACGAGGAAGAACTATTTCGTTGAGTATGTCGGGCAACAAGAGCAGCAACGAGGCTGAGGCCCTTAGCTTGGCCGTCACATCCTATTACAAAAATGACGCGGTTTCTCGTAGGGATACCAATAATAACCAAAGCATGACAGATGGCTATGGGTCCGGGTTTCGTAGCCGTCTGGCTTTTACAGAAACTATTTCTCGAGCCAGTCGTTTGCAGGCAAACTATAGCTTTAGAAATACAGTTGGATATTCGGACCGGAAAACGTATGAATTTCTGGCCGAGACAGGACAGTTGGGCGAGTTGAGGGATCGCTTGTCCAATGCGTTTAGAAATGACTTTGTTTATCACGGAGGTGGTCTAGCCTATATCTACAATAAGAAGGACAAGATACGTGTGCAGGCCGGCCTCAACTATGAGCATGGCGTACGTAAAAATGACCGGACAGTCCCTCGTCCGATCTACACCGTGGCAGACTTTAATAGTTTTCTGCCGAGTCTTACCTTAGTCTACCACTTGTCAAAGGAGCGGAATCTTGAAGTCAACTATAATACGGAAACGCGTACGCCGACGATCAACCAATTGCAGGATTTTATCAATAATGCGAATGAACTGAACATTACCAATGGAAATCCCAACTTGAACCAAGAGTACGCACATTTGGTTAAATTTCAATACAAAGATGTCAACAAGAAGACGGGTAGAAGTCTCAATACGAACATACAATTTGATTACTTTAACAATAAGATCATCAACTCTATCCTAAGGCCCGAAAAAGATACGGTACTCTTTCCGGAGACGGAGACAACACCCCGTATCATCCTTCGTGAGGGAGGAAGGTATGTGATACCCGAGAACAAAGATGGAGCGTATGCTTTTCGGGCACGCAACAGCTATGGTCTCCCGATCAAGAAATGGAAGTTGAACCTCAATTTCAATACGAATGTGTTTTATAACAATGATTATGTGATCCTCAACGAGGAATTGCTGAAAGATATTTCCTATGGATTTTCACAAAGTTTTGGCTTCAACTCAAATATCAAGAAAAAATATGTCATCGGGCTGAGCTATCATATCAATGCCAATTATTATGAAAATGCTGCCGCACGTGTGGCAAAATATAACGTGTACGTGCATCGCATCAGTAACAATACGACTATCGAATTGCCAAAAAGATTTGTGGTCAATTCCAATCTTTCATACTTTTTTGATACGGGTTTTGAGGAAAGCGAGCCCATAAAGATGACCTTGTGGAGTGCTTCGATAGGGTACAAGCTGTTCAAGAAGCAGAATGCTGAGCTTGCTGTCAAGGGTTTTGACCTATTGAACAATGCCAAGAACGTAAGAAGGAGCGTCAATGATGAAGCTGTGACCGATGTGGTTTCAAATACCTTGACCCGTTATTTCCTGATGTCTTTCTCCTACAATCTGAGGCAGTTTGGCACAGGTCAGAGGGGTAAGCGAAATTAAGATTCACCCTTTGTCTGCAATTAAAAAAGCAAATCATCTTGTGGCCAGTTTGAAGGATTGTCCTGTATATAATCTACAATCCGTCCATAATCATTAAAGTCACGGATAATGTGTTCATAATAATTACGTTGCCAAACATTATATATATCGGTATGATGACGACACCATTTGGTAACTCCGATTTTAAATCCACGTACAATGGAACCGATTGTTTTGGACGTTCCGTGTAGGGGCGAAATATCTTTCGCCTTATTTTGCGGATAATCTCTAGGCGTATTAACATTTGAGGGCAAAAAATTTTTTGCCCCTACAATTTCAATGATACCGTGTATATGGTTTGGCATAATAACAAATTCATGCAGATTGACATTGGAAAAATGTTTCGGAATTTCTAACCAACAGGTCTGTGCATACTCACCTGCTTGGTTTAGAAGCATCTCGCTGTCGACAATTTCTCCGAATAAACGGAGTCTGTTCTGCACACATAAAGTGACAAAGTATAGACCTTCTTGGCTATAATCATAACCGTGTAAACGTATAGAACGCCGATTGAATTTGTCCAACATGGCTCGGTAGCAGGGTGTATTTTCTTTTAAAGATACTTGATTTTTGCCATTTGTTAAAGCTTGACTTACCCTATGCTCATCATATAGCCAATGCCGCGTATATTGGTGATCTTGATCCTTTCGTCCTGCGCCAGATATTTACGGATGCGGCTGATAAACACATCGAGACTCCTTCCGGTGAAATAGGTATCATCGTTCCAGTACGTACGGATGATATCTTCGCGGGGAACGACTGTATCTTTGTGCTCAAACAGGCGGCGTAGCAGCTCGCTTTCACGGAAAGATAATTTCTCAACATATTGGCCGATGGTCAATGTATTTTTATTGGTGTCCAAGATGTAGTTTCCTATATAGAATACCTGCGGTCCTGTTCTTCGGGACTTCTTGGCCAAGGCTTCTATCCGAACGATCAATTCTTCTATTTTGAATGGTTTGCGAACATAATCATTGGCTCCAAGATGAAAGCCTTTGACGACATCTTCGGTCTGGGTCATGGCCGAAAGGAACAGGATCGGGACCTGCATATCCATTTTCCTTATTTCAGTAGCTAAAGTAAACCCATCCATTAGAGGCATCATGATGTCAATAACCAGTACATCGGGTTTGTCTTTCTTAAACAGAGAAAGTGCATCCTGGCCGTTGGTTCGATGTATGACTTCAAAACCGTAATCCTCCAAACTATCTGCTACAATGAGTGCGAGGCTTTCTTCATCTTCGACGTATAGGACTTTTATCATATCAATTCAATCTATAAAATAAAAGAGGTTTAACAGAGTCTTTCGAAGTCCCACAGGCCACTCATGGGCAAGACTTCGGGAAGCTTAATATGGTAGTGTGACCTTAAAAGTAGAGCCTTCTTCGGGCTTACTCTGTACGCTGACACGACCTCCGTGTTTTTCGATAATCAGCTTGACATAGGACAAACCCAGACCAAAACCTTTGACCGGATGTAGATGTCCAAGGGGTACTCTAAAAAACATATCGAATATATCGTTGAGGTATTTCTCATCTATGCCCTGGCCATGGTCTTGTATAGTGATGTTGATGTCCTTTTCGGATATATCTGTACGTACAAGGATATGTGCTTTTTCATTGGAATACTTGATGGCATTGTCCAACAGGTTGGTGAAAACGTTTTTGATGTGGGATCTATCCCCCATGTAGTTAATAGATGCTTCATTCGTTGAAAAATCGATCTCAATAGGTTTTTGGCAACTCAGTTTGGCTGTCTCTATACATTCCTGTAGTAGTTCATTCAGATCAAAATCCACTTTGTCCAGTACCAGGCCGCTTACGCCGTCCATATCCAATTGCAATACACGCTCGATGAGCTTAGACAGGTGTTCCAATTCTCGATGCGATATGTCAAGATATTTGGCCATCTTCACCTTGTCGTCCCGTGCGCCATAGCGTTGTACGGCTTCAATAGCAGCCATTACTGTAGCTACCGGTGTTTTGAGTTCGTGTGTCATGTTGTTGACAAAGGACTTCCGCAGTAGGGCCTGTTTATTTTGTTTATTGATCGTCATCAGCAGATAACCGAATGTAGTGATCAATGCCAAAACAAGGGCTATGGACATGATGGTCTGCAATGACATCCTTCCCAACAGATAGAAAAAGGGATTTTCTATTTTGCACATGAGCAAGAGATTTTTGTCGGGATTGATGAGGATCGGTCTTGTATTTATATCTCCTTTTGGCGTGATTTCGTACCTCCTGCGTCTGGGTTGGGGTGTGTCAGTGGGCTCTGTTAGTGTGTGTATCCTTACTTTTACCGCGATACCTTTGGACTTAAGCGATTTGTCCAAAAGTTTGTTGATTTCCTTCCGGCTATCGTCATCGATATCCAAATGTGGCAACATGAACGAAGGAGGGGTAGATCGTGATTTGAATCTTCTCTCAAAATAACGCGTGCGCTCGGCCCGCAGACTATCCCAGATACCTTGTAGTTTTTCTTTATCTATGTCGGGATAAAGCTTTTCGATTTCCTGCATGAGAGCCTTTCCATCCCTGTCAAAAGGGCGGTTGCGTTCTATTTGAGCCTGATCATTTGAGCTATAGTAGGTCTGTACTGCATTGAAAAGCGATCTTTCGACCTCGGACACCAACATCTCCTGTTTGTTTTGGTATATGCCGTATAGCCAGATCGAAATCACGACTATGATTCCCAACAGGATTAGGGCGATCAAGGATACTAATATTTTATACTTTTTTAACATGATTAAAACAAATTTAAATTGTTAGATTTGCACCTTGTACTGTTTTATTGACATTTAACATATTATAACACATATTAACAGTCGGGATTAGTTACATTTGCAGACAGTGAGATTTTATGAAGCAATCAATGCGAATTAGATATATTTTATTTTCTTTCTTGGGGATTTTGCTTTCTATCTTCGGCAGTTGTAACAAAGAGCTAGGGATGTCTCTAGGTGGCTTGAATGAGGATATAGGTGTCATGAAGAATTCCCTGCCTGTGCAGGTATCGACCGTGCAGCTGGAATATCTGCCCTCAGCCAATACCGGTACTTTGTTGGTGGGTAAAGCTACGCGGGCCGAAATAGGCTCGACAACAGCTTCTTCCTATTTTAGGGTGGAGCTGATGGATTTCGCAAGCAATCTTCCCGAAGACGCTACGTTTGAGTCTGTCAATCTGTTGCTGACACCCAACGCGTCCCGGTATTACTACGGGGATACAACCCAAAGTCAGACTTTCTATGTACACCGCGTGGTCGAGGATATCGAAACGCTGAATATCGCTCCGATCGTCGGCACGAACAATGTCCCTGTGTATGTGACTGGGGCTACTATCTTTTCGGATCAGCAGTTTGATTACGAGGCGATGGCTTTAGGTTCGCTGACATTTGATCCTTGGGTCCAATCGATAGATACATTGAGTGTACAGTTGGATGATGCTTTCGGACAGGAAATCTTTGACAAGATCAGTACAGGGCATTGGGATGTATCGTCGAATACAAATTTTCAGCAGTATCTCAAAGGATTGACGATTGTTCCGGACGATGATAATACGGTTGTCCTAGGGCTGAATGATACAATATACCTGGACATCAACTACTCTTATATGGGGATTGATGGTGTTAGAAAGGTCGGTAAAAAGGTGATTACGACAGGCTCGAAGGCTTATCAGTACAATCATGTCAGTTATGACAGGTCGGGTACGGATTTCTCACCCTTGACGCATGTCGACCGTGAGCTGCCGAGTACAGCGACCAACGGCGATGTTTTTATACAGGCCGGTACAGGAGTTGTCGCAAAATTGGAGTTTCCTTCGTTAAAAGAGTTCTTGAACGAACCGGATATAGCTGTCAATAAGATAGAGCTGGAGGTAGAGACGACAGGAGACAATTATGGAGGGTATCGGGATCCGAACGCGATGATGCTCTTGATCGCCAATAAATATACAGGGGTGCCTATATCGTTTGTGCGTGCGCCTCGTGCGACGAGCATACAGACGGCTCCATTGGTCGCAGGTGATACTTTTGGAAAAAACAACCGGTATACGTTCAATATGATCGACTATATCAAGACATTCGACGATGCCGTTTATGCGGAAACCTGCTTGTATCTGGCTGTTTCCTCGCCCGATATCTTTGGCACGGTCCATACGGCTATGTTGGCAAAGGAGGATAACGAACCAAAAATAAAATTAAACATTGTATATACTAAATTCAGATAATTTATGAACAAGAAAAATTGGCTATTTCTTTTTTTAGCCGGTGCATTTGCTTTGACATTCAATGCTTGTAAAAAAAGTGATGATACGGACTCTACGGTAGATACCGGCCCTACGGAATGGACAAAATCGACGGTTTTTACAGGTGATCCGAGAGGAAATGCCGCCTATTTCCAGATCGGAAATACCGGATATGTGGTCGGTGGTGCGTTGCGGACCAATGAGAGATTGGACGATGCATGGTCTTTCTCCAACGAACTATGGTCACCTATAGAAGATTTTCCAGGAGGAAAACGTGAAGGGGCGATAGGATTTGCTATTGGCACTAAAGGTTATGTAGGATTGGGAAGAGATGGTGCTGTTGCTTTTGATGATTTTTACGAATACGATTCGGAGAGCGGTACATGGACAACTATTCCTATCCCATTTGACGGTGAGGCACGTTACGGTGCTGTAGCCTTTACGTTGGGTGGCTATGCGTATGTAGGCGCGGGTGCTACTGTAGCCGGAAAGGGACTTAGTGATTTTTATAAATTCGATCCTGCTACAAATGGATGGGAGAGGATAGAAGCAAAATTCACCAGCAAATTTGTCAATGGATTTGCTTTTGTGATCGGTAATAAAGCTTACGTAGGCGGTGGACTGGAAATCGGAAGCGGTCAGTATTCGGATGATTTCTTCTCTTTCGATGGGTCTAATTGGGTTAGGTTAAGCTCGCTTAATAGAGCAGACGACAGCTATACGTATGATGTGAGACGTCAAAACACGGCTGCTTTTGCAATAGGCAACTACGGCTATGTGGCCGGTGGTAACAGAGGAACTATATTGGGCAACGTTTGGAAGTACGATCCTTCATCGGATAGCTGGACAGACAAGCACCAGGCGTTCCAAGGCACTTACCGCGAAGGTGCTGTGGCCTTCTCCATCGGGGGCAAAGGCTATGTGGCTACAGGGCAGAGCTCTGCATCCAAATATGATGACAACTGGGTGTTTACACCGGTAAGATAATTTTTCTTGATATAGAAAGTGAAAGAGGCTGCTTTATAAAAAAGGCAGCCTCTTTTGGTTTAGGGAATAATTCCTATTTTTGAAAGACAAAAGCCATGAGGTTATTCTTGAAATATATGTTGTTATTGCATCTCGTTAAGCGGTATTTGTTTGTCGTCTGCTGTTCGGTTTTGTGGCTGGCATGCACCAACCCATCAAAGCAGGTTGAGATTGAGTTTGACCTGCCATTGTCGGGTGACTCTCGCATAGAGCTTTTGAATGCCAAGACAGGAAAGTCTTTGGCAGCCGATACGATGACAGATGGTAAGATGAAGCTTAGGATAGACAGCGTGTTTCCAATGGTGTATATGTTGAACATATCGTGGAACAGAGAGTTGGTCAATCCAGCCGAGTTACGGCTGATGCATAAGTATCAGGAGGAAGGTCTACCTGTGTACCAATTGCAGCATTTAATTTACCTGGCTCCTCGTGAGCAGTCCCATTATCTTGTACGGTTAAATATACCTGTATCACAGCAGGAGATAGAACAGGCCTATCAAGATCAGGATCCAAGGATAAGGTTGGTGCTGGACAAAGCCAGCGGAAAGAACGTACGGCTGCAGGAAGATATGGAAACGCTATATTTTGAAGCTAAACGTGATTTTTTTCTTCAGAAGGATAGCTTATCCCAATTGATGTATAGCTATATCGATGCTTCAGACAATCAACAGGCTGCAGTGATCCACCAACAAATAGCTACCTTATGGCAAAACAATATGTTTCCGTGGCTGACCCAACAGCAGGATGCATTTGTATCTGCGCATCCGGATAGTCCGATCAGTGCGTATGTGGTGTATAATAGGGTGTTTAATATGGAGGATTTTAAGACGTACAGGTATCTATACGATAAATTGACACCATCGGCCAAAAACAACCATTTTGGTCAAGAACTGATGTATTACGAAAAGAAATTGAAACAGTAGAGACGCAATGTCTACCTGACGGCCGTCAGGTAGACATTGCGTCTCTACGAGGTAGGTTTTATCTTGTTATATCAACCCTTTTTTGTGCAGCAGCTCGGCTACCTGTACGGCATTGGTTGCGGCACCTTTCCGGAGATTGTCGGCCACGATCCACAGGTTGACAGTGTTGGGTTGTGTCTCGTCTCTACGGATACGACCTACAAAGACCTCGTCTTTACCGTGTGCATCTTTAGGCATAGGATATTCCAGATTTGACGGATTGTCTACGACGACGACGCCTTCTTGCTGACGTAGGGCCTCACGTAGTTCATTCAGATCAAAATCGTTTTCAAACTCGATATTTACAGACTCGGAGTGACCTCCCATGACGGGGATGCGTACAGTTGTCGCAGTTACCTTGATTGAATCATCTTGCATGATCTTGTTGGTCTCCAGGATCATCTTCATTTCCTCTTTGGTATATCCATTTTCCTGAAAAACATCGATTTGTGGAATGACGTTCAAATCGATCTGATATGGGTATGCTTTTTCGCCCTCTACGCCTGCACGTTCGTCATTCAATTGTTGGACTGCTTTCACCCCGGTTCCCGTAACAGACTGGTAAGTCGAAACGACGACGCGTTTGATTTTGTATTTATCGTGGAGCGGTTTCAATACCACCACCATCTGGATAGTCGAACAATTCGGATTTGCAATGATCTTGTCTTCTGTCGTCAGGACATCACCATTGACTTCGGGTACGACCAGTTTTTTGGCCGGATCCATACGCCAGGCGGAAGAGTTGTCCACGACCGTGATCCCGGCTTCAGCAAATAAAGGGGCGTATTCGGTAGAAGTACCTCCACCAGCCGAAAATAAAGCTACATCCGGTTTCATAGCAATAGCTTCCGTTGGGGTAACAACCTTGAACTTCTTTCCCTTGAACTCGATTTCTTTTCCCTTGCTACGCTCCGATGCTACGGGAATCAACTCGGTTACCGGAAAATTTCGTTCCGCCAATACGTTCAACATTTCTGACCCGACAAGGCCTGTCGCGCCTACTACTGCTACTTTCATTGTACTAGAATTTGTTTTAAAAATTTGTTTTTAAATATACCGTTCATTTTAGAATTCCAAAATTAGTAATTTGTAAACAGATTATGCTATGATTTTTGAAAAATTTTCAAAAAAACACTAAAATTTAATGTGGATACCCTCGATTTGCTTTCATTTTTTGCGATTTTATTAATGATAATGTATGGTTTCCCCTTTGTTGGTGTAGGAAGTTGTCTTTCACGAGCACACGCGGCACGTCTACGTACAGGAAGCAGGTGTGCACTGTTGTAGCATGATTAAGGATCAACTTTAAGTTTAGGAGGCGAGCACTTCCACCAATCTTTCCAGGTCTTCTTGTTGATGTAGGGCCGATATTACAATCCTATTGAGCAAAGGACTGGTCGGAAGGGGATAGGGGAAGCTTGAAATCAATATATTTTGTTTGAGCAGATGTCTGTATACATGTGGATTTTCGGATGTGAATACCGGAAAACGGGAAATTCTATGCCATTGATCGGTAGGCAGGAAACTATCCAGGAAGGATATATTTGCTTGTAGTGCATTAAACTGGCTGTCGTAGATCTCCCTGCCTTGTAATAAGGCGTATATTGAAGCGGGTGACGCCGGAGATCCTCCCATGAAGATAGGATGGGTTTTGACCTGCTTGATAGTAGATGGATTTCCCAATACGATTCCGGCATCTGTACCGAGACCTTTGGCAAGGGAAGCCACGATGACCACATCTATGTTCTCTTGTGCAAAAGGTGTCGGATCGATGCTGATGGCATTTTTGTTGCAGATAGCTATGCCATGCGAATCGTCTAGTATAAGTGTTAACTTTTTGTCGGGATGGACAGTGCTGATCGGCGCAAAATCGTATGCTTTTGGGGTGAGGTTGTCCAGGGTATTGGATATAAGGACAAAATCCGAGTCTGTCGATGTATTTATCTCTTGAATGGTCTGTTTCAGCCAATCTTCGTGGACGTTACCTGTTTGGGGTTTTCCGGATCGCCATAGTGCGGGATGACTTTCGGGAGCATAATACACCTTCTTTCCTTCTGTCAGTGCGGACACAGCAGCCTGTGCCGCCAGATAGCCACTGGAGAATAGTGCAGAAGTTCCAAAGCCAAATCTAAGGGACAAGGCTTGCTCTGCTTCGTCGTAGATACCCAATTGTACATTGTTGCTGCGTGAAGTACCGTTGTTTAATCCGTAGCGATCAATACCTCCCTTGAAAAGGGCGATGTAGTCGGGGTGTGTCAGTAGGCCCAGATAAGCTGTACCGCCAAAGAACAGAAATTGCTGCTCGTCGATGGATAGCGTCCTGCCTGTGGGTTGATGTAGTTGCTGAAAGGTACGCATAGAACTGTTTAGGTCGTCTGTGCAAATCTAGCAATTTTCTTTATAAAGACTTCCGAAGTTCTAAAAACTTCGGAAGTCTCCCTATGCTTACATCCTCGGTGGACGCATACCTCCCGGAAACCTTCTTTCTTGCTGCGGTGCCATACCCGAAAACTTCTGCAATCTAAAGGTAAATGTCAGCATAAAATACCGTGCGAGTCTATTGGTACGGCTGTCTGTCAAGACTTCGCCTACTGTACGGTTGATATTGACCTGTTCGTTGAGCAAATCAAATCCCTGTAAACGTAATGTACCGCGCTGGCCTTTTAGGAACCGTTGCTCGATATAGGTGTTGATAATGAATGGATTGACATTATCCGAATACCCTTTGTTGAACGATTTGGAAAGGTCAGCACCGAAGATTGTTGTCGGCGTAATATTGACTGAACCAATAAAGGACGGTGCAATAGATGTCACGTTGGGGGACTCAAACTGTGATAGAGAGGAGTTTGTAATATTGTACGTGTACCTTACCCCCGGATTCAGCTCCAGGTTTTCCGATGGGTTGTAGCGGAAAAACAGGTTTTGGAATATAATTGTATTCTTTGTCACATTCTTTTCATAGTCGTCTAAAGGTGTAGTTGCTTCTGTCGCCAGATAGGAAATGTTCTTGTTATGGTTTACACCTCCCATATACATGATATTGTAGGTCTTGTCTTTAAAGGAACGGCCAAGATGATAGAAAGATCCTAAGCTGTATACCGGATCAGACTCGTTGCGATAACCTATTTCCTGCAAGAGACCTTCTCCGTCAACGGTATAGCGCTTGTTGAGAGATACGATCTTGTCCTGTGTCAGCTCGGCCCGGAGCATGGCAAAGAAAGTTTTTCCTTTTTGGAAATCTCCCGACCGGAAACGCATACGCATCTGGTGGCTGAATTCGGGATCCAGATCCGCATTACCGATGGTGGTCAATGTACGGTTGGTCGATACTTCGAAGGGAAGGATCTGGGATACCGAGGGTTCATTGGAGCTGCCGGAATAGTTGAATGTCAGATTGGACTGTCTCGAAAACTTGTACTCAAACCGTGCAATGGGAATAAAGTTGAAATTCTTCCGGTCGATCAGTTCACGCTGTGGACCATTATAGGCATCCCCTTGGAGTAAGGAAGGCTGTACCGATGCACCCAATGAATATTTGACCTTATCGTTTTCGTACATGTAGCTCGCGCCCACACGGTGGGTCGTAAACTGGTAATCGTAACGGTAGTCGTAATTGAGCTTCGGAGAACTTATATCGTTATCGTCCTGATCGGTGGCTTTCTGGTTCTGGTTATCCTTGTTGTCGTAATCATTGACGCTGTAATCGTAGGAAAATTCCAGACGGCTTTTGTCTGTGAGCGGTTCGGTATAGGATACGGAAGCTCCCGCATTCCAGCTTTTGTTTTGTGCTTCACGAATAGCCTCTTCATGTATGGTACTGAGCAAGACGCCTTGATTGTTGGGGTCATAGATTTTTTGGTCAAGGATCTGTGTGTACTCGTTTTCTGTGACGGCATTGTCGTAGTTGAAATTGAAGAATAGGTTTCTTCCCTTGTCATTGAGCCTACGGTTATACAGACCGCTAAAGTTATAGCGCGGTGATGTCATGTCCGTTAGCGTGGTCTGGTCCTGTATGTTGTCCAAGATAGATTTTTGGGTAAAGGTAGATAAAGACCAATTGTCTGCACTGTTGTCATTAAAACCGAACTGTGGTGTCAGCTTGATATAGTCTTTGTCCGAGATGTTCCATTCCAGGTTTCCTTCAAATCGGTGATTGGCCCGGATACTGTTGTTGTCCTCCTCGGATTCTTTATCCAATGCCTGTCCAATATATTCTGTGAAGCTATTACTGATCGTATTGTTGTCATCCCGGCCATAAGAATAACTTCCGTATGCTTTGAGTTTTTCGGTAAAATCGTGACGGATATTGACACCTATCGAACCTGTATTGGTAATACCGTCGGCCCCTCCGCCAAACATACCCCCACCTACACGGCCACCTCCGCCTCTACGCCTGCGCGAGCCACCGCCCATCGTTTGAAAATCGAACAACTGGGCATTCATATTGTTCAAGTTGCCCAAGACAGATACCTGGGTGGAGTTGTTCAGTCCCATCCACATACCCGTGGCTTGATAGCGTTCTTCTGTTCCCCCTCCGACACGCAAAGTGGTCATGTAACCCTTATTATATTTCGGGTCTATGACGATGTTCAAGACCTTTTCTGAATCCCCCGATTTATTGCCGGTCAGATTGGCCATATCACCATAGTCATCCACGATCTGCATCTTTTCGATGATGTTTGCCGGTAGGTTTTGGGTGGCAGTCTTCACGTCGCCTCCAAAGAAATCCTTTCCGTTGATGCGTACGCGCGTGACCGATTCGCCCTGTGCGGTCACATTGCCATCTTTGTCCACTTCTACCCCTTGCAATTTTTTCAAGGCGTCCTCTGCCAATGCGCCTTCGCGCAGTTTGAGGTCTCTGGTGGAGTATTCTACGGTATCGCCTTTGACCTGTACGGTCACGACGCCCTCAATGACGACTTCTTCCAGCATATTGGGTATACCTACAAGGACAAAGGAAGGTATCATCATCTTAGCCTCACCCGTAGGGTAGGTAAATTCCCGTTCGTAAGGTTCGAAACCGATGCTGTTGACCCTAATTTTAAAGCGATCAGCTTTTACGTCATTAAATGTATAGAAACCCCCTACCGAAGAACTTGTGACCATGCTGTCCCGGTCTGAAACCAACTGTACGGAAGCTCCTGCAATCACGCGTGAAGCCGAATCGCGCAACATTCCCTGCACGACTCTTCCGGATTGGGCCTGGGCCCATAGGCTGCTCATGGCAAATACAACTAGTAAAATGATTTGATTATATCTCATGTTCTCTCTCTTTCTTTTTTATTTTATCGAGCCCGTTACCCAGATTTCGGTTTTTTCGGAATATGGATCTTTCAATGTGGGTTGTGTGGGTCTATATATGCCGTACATGCCCATCGTGTTATTGGAAGGCCTGTCCCGCGCTATTTTTTGCATCAGCATATATTGCGTAATCACAGCTACCTGCACGGCTATACTGTCGGATTTGAAATGGATGAGGTCCAAGGGGATGGACGCCTCATACAACAATACATTGCTGCTGTCCAACTTGGCGACGGCCTTGATGCCGTAATCGTTTTGAAAAGATAGTAACCCATCTCTGACCTTGGTAAAGCCTTTGACCAGATAGCCCCTACTCGCTTGTAGTATATCCTGTTTGATATTGCTTTTGTCCCGGTCCTCGTCATTGCGCAAAGCCCGTATGCTTTCCTTATCGGCCACAGGAAACAACAGCTGGGCACCATCTTTTTTCTTGGTATTGTAGCTTAGATTCAATAGGATACCTCTCATGATGGCTTCATTTTGCAAGGCCGGATCTTTGACGACTACAGCGGCATAGAGGTGGTCTCCTTCGAGTGCTAGGGCACATTGCCATAATTCGCTGTCCTTTTGATAGAAGTGGCCTTTCCATTCGTCAAGATTGCCATCTATTTCGATATGGGGAATAGACAAAAAGCTGTACTCCTCCGTCTTTGTCTTCTTCTGAGAAAAAGATAAAAGAGGGAGTATCATGCTCCATATCAACCAACAATATTTATTTTTTACCATACAAATCTGCTGTTGCCTGTGCTCTTTCGTTTCTTGGTTCTTTATTCTTTATCCCTTGTTGTTTCTACCAACAATAGCTATTTTTACACAAAAGTTTTGCCGACTTTTGTATTTGTCCCTCAATATACAATACAAAAAAAAGAAATAGTAATGTAAATAAATGTAAACAAGGGAACATCACAGATAAGTTACATATATTATATTGATGCTGTTATCATATTTTCAAGAAGAACTCGTAGAGGTAGGTTGTGACGAAGCAGGTAGAGGCTGTTTGGCCGGGCCTGTATTTGCTGCTGCGGTCATCTTTCCTAGGGATTATTACAATCCTGTTTTGAACGATTCGAAAAAGCTTTCTGAAAAGCAACGGATGACGTTGCGTCCTGTTATTGAGCAGGAGGCTTTAGCTTATGCCGTAGCGAGTATCTCTCCAGCGGAGATTGATAAGATAAATATCCACAATGCATCCTATAAAGCTATGCACCTCGCCATAGATGCTTTGAAAGTCGCTCCACAGTTTATTTTGGTTGACGGCAATCGCTTTATCCCTTATCCGGAAATCCCTCATCAATGCATTATCAAAGGTGATGGCAAATACCTGTCGATCGCTGCGGCGTCCATATTGGCCAAGACCTATCGTGATGAATATATGGAAGATATCGCAGAAGAATACCCTCATTATGAATGGAAATCGAATAAGGGGTATCCTACTGTGGTGCACCGTAAAGCCGTACTTGCACATGGAATGACCCCTTACCATAGACGTACTTTTCGGGTGACGGATCCACAGTTGAAATTATTTTGATATAGGCAGACCGTACAAAGAGTACACACGGTACGCGTGCGCTATCGATATGGCTTCTGTGTCTCTTTTTTTTCATCCCAATTAATGATACCTTTGATACAAATTTGTAAGGTATAGACTTGAATTATAATGGCACAGGAACAGATCTCCGTATTTGATATGTTTAAGATAGGCATCGGACCTTCCAGTTCGCATACCCTTGGTCCATGGAGAGCTGCAGAGCGTTTTGTACAGACTCTTTTCCAAAAAGATATTTTGTCCCGGGTCCAACAGATCAATGTCTTACTGTTCGGGTCATTGGCAAAAACAGGGATCGGACATGGAACAGATATTGCTGTTTTGCTAGGACTCAGTGGTGATGATCCTGTAACCTTTGATGTATCCCAAGTGATGCCTAAAGTGGAGTCTATCAAGCGCAATCACCGGTTGTCTTTGGGTGGACAGCACGAAATAGCATTTGATTATTCGGAACAAATGTTGTTTCTTTTTGACCAAAGTTTGCCTTTCCACCCCAATGCGGTAACGTTCCAAGCATTTTTGGATGATGGGACAGCGATGAGCGAAACCTATTATTCGATAGGTGGAGGTTTTGTGGTACAGGAGAAGGATACGACAAGTGTGCTGTCCGAAGTGGATTTACCATTTCCGGTGGATACGGCCGAAGAGCTGATGAAATGGTGCATGCGTACGGGCTTGAAGATTTCGGAGCTTGTTTTGGAAAATGAACTGGCTTGGCGGAGTGAAGAGGAAACCAGGGAAGGGATATTACATATCTTTCGTACCATACGAGAATGTATCTATAAGGGCTGTCATACCGAAGGTGTGCTTCCGGGAGGGCTGTACGTGGAACGCAGGGCCTCTAAATTGAATCGCAAGCTCCTGAAAGGGCGGTCCTATTCGGATTATGATAGCTGGATAGAGGCCATTCGCCAAGGGGGAAAAGATTTTGCCTATATATTGGATTGGGTAAGCTGTTTTGCCCTATCCGTCAATGAGGAGAATGCTTCCTTTGGCAGGGTTGTGACGGCTCCAACCAACGGAGCGTCAGGTGTTATCCCTGCTGTGCTGCAATATTATATCACATTTCATGATGCTTACAGGGAAAACAAGATCATTCAGTTTATTGCAACGGCTTCGGAGATAGGAGCTATTTTTAAGAAAAATGCGACCATCTCTGCGGCGATGGGTGGCTGTCAGGCAGAGATCGGCGTGTCTTCGGCGATGGCTGCGGGAGCATTGACCGAATGCCTGGGAGGCTCGCAGCGCCAGGTGCTGATGGCGGCCGAAATCGCTATGGAACACCACCTTGGTCTGACCTGTGACCCTATAGGCGGACTGGTACAGATACCGTGCATAGAACGAAATACCATGGGAGCTATCAAGGCGATTACTGCTGCTCAGCTGGCTTTGCAATCCAATCCCGATAAAGCGAAAGTCAGTCTGGATGCCGTGGTCAGCACCATGTGGGAGACGGCCCAGGATATGAATGTCAAGTATAAAGAAACGGCGGATGGCGGCCTTGCTATCAAGGTACCATTGAGTTTGCCGGAGTGTTAATTTAGTACAGTCTTTTTATGATTGTGGTTGGCGAAACAGGAACTTTTTGATGCAAGAGACCTGTAACCGTGAACCGATGGCCCGACTCTTCATTCTGTATAGTCCATGTAAATTTCAGCGAACGCTCGACATAGGTAATGGTTCCTTCCAGATCGATATTTGTGTGTGGCTGCACCAACAGGGATTCGGAGCTTTTGCCCTCACCTATGTATGCTTCTTTGGTTTCTCCTTGTTGAAAGGGAACACGACCAGACCAGACAGCCGCTTCGTCTACGAGTAGATCCGGTATGGAAATCAACGGTACATCTTGTGAGAACCAATCGAACGCACCGTAATCATCGGATACAAACTTGGACGAATAATATACATTCTTGAAAATATCGTCGGTTTTCATATATTTTTCCTCTGGGTCTGTATTGCTTAATGTCAATGGAAGACAGTCCTCGCTGCTTGTATAGACTTTTTGTGTTCCTTCTAGTGCAGTAAATTGCTGGTCAACGATTTTATATCCCTTTGCTCTGCGTTGGGTGATGCTGATAACGTCCCTGTTTCCATTTTCGACAAGACCAATCAAAAATGTACGTGGATTGTCACTGAAGTTTTCTTGCAGAGAAAGCGACAGGCCTTGCCCATCATCCGTTTTCTTAAGATTTATCAGGTCTCCGTCGTGTTCGGTCTGATCATTATCCGTCAATTGCATAGGATTCCCTGCCTTATCTAAAAGAAGCGTCCCCGTGGAGGCTTCTTTGACGAATTCGACCTGCCAATACTGTGCATGGATGGTAATCACATTATTGGCAACGCCTGTGCTGAGTTCGAGGTTTTTAAGGGATTTGTCTATCAATTGTACAGGGTTTTCCTTGTTACAGGACAAAGAAAATAAACATACGAGCAGAAAAACGAATTTGGACAAGGGGCTACGATACGGCATAACAAACATGAGCTTTATGGTACAACAATGTTATAATAAAGCACAATATACGAATATTTATCTCAAAATTGAGCCTGTCTCCTATTGTTAGGATAGGAGACAGGCTCATTGTTTATGCATTTATTTTTGACTTTTTTGGATAGAATAAAGAAACTAGGTAAACTGTCAGTACAGCTAATGGAAAAGAAATCAAGGCAGGGTTTTCGAGTTGATGCGGTACGGTAGCCGGATCTAACCCATATCGGTCCCACATTGTAGGCGAAGTAAGAATAATGATCAAGGAGGATACGATGCCCACGATAATCGATGCTGCTATTCCTGTTTCAGAAGTCTTTTTCCAAAAGAGCAAGAATAGGATAGCGGGTAGATTAGCGGAAGCTGCAATGGCGAATGCCCAGCCTACAAGGAAAGAGACATTGACTCCTTTAAATGCCATTCCCAATATAATCGCGAAAATACCTACAGCGAATGCCGCAATCTTTCCAGCTTTGACCTTACTGTTGTCGTTCAGGTTCTTTTTGAGATAGACATCGATAAAGTCGTGTGCTATCGCTCCCGAAGAGGCGACAATCAAACCTGCTACCGTCCCCAGTACCGTGGCGAATGCTACTGCGGAAATAATCGAAAATAGTGCGGCACCAAATGCCCGGGCCAGTAAAGGCGCGGCCATATTGCTCGATTCCACATCTATCACCCCATTGATAGCGGCTCCCAGTCCCATAAACAACGTCAAAAGGTAGAAACCTCCAATAGCAGCGATGGCGAGGATGGTGGATTTGCGTGCGTCGCGAGGGGTTTTGACTGTGTAATAGCGGATCAGAATATGCGGTAATGCCGCTGTACCCAAGAATAAAGCCAACATCAATGAAATAAAATCTAATTTGCTCCAGATACTTGCATCGCTACCGATCTTGTATTTAAGACCGGGCAGCATAAAAGAAGATCCTGCTGTGGGTTGTGGATAATAGAGTGATATCTGATCGCTGCCGTCCGCAAATTTTACCTGAAGAAACCTCACAATTTCACTATCTTGTAGGGTGGATAAAAATTTGAAAGGACCAACAGGCCCGGTTTTATCGACCTCTTGTCCGTTTACCACGATCTTGCTCATGTGCCCAACTTGGTAAAAGCGATCTTTGTCCTGGGGCTCTCCATTGTACAGTATCTGTCCATTCGCTTGATGCGTCACGGTGAGCGTTTCTTTCAGAAGAGGCTCATTGGTGCCTTTTTCCCAATCAAACCATCGATTTACTCCATTTTGGGAAAGCTTGACAAAAGTCTTTTGACCCACTTCCTGTTGACTGACCACTTCCCAACCCGGTACAGAGACCACTTTGCCATCTTCTACCTGAGGCGTCAGTTCCATAAATTTGTGGTATGTATTATTTTGGAAGTCCGGAGACAGGGTCAGACCATGTTTTAATATGTAAACCGTCAATACAGTCGACAATATGATCAGCAGGCCACCTTTCAGAAACTGTACATAGGTGGTAGATGCCATACCTGCACTTGCTACAATCACAATCACAATAGCACCAACCAATATTACCCCGGCCCAATGCGGCAATCCCAAGAGGGGTACGACCAGATCACCTGCACCTACCATCTGGGGAATCAGATAGAATATGGAGATGATCAATGTACTGATCGATGCCGATAGGGTGATCGCCCTGGAGTTGAACTTTGCATTGAGGGCATCTGTAAAGGTGTACTTACCCAAGCGTTTGAAAGGTTCAGCAATCAGAAATAAGGCTACGATCCATCCGGCCAAAAAGCCGATGGCATACAAGAAACCATCGAAGCCCGATACGGCGATCATACCACATATACCTAGAAAGGATGCTGCCGAGAGATAATCTCCGGCAAAGGCAATTCCATTGACTGTCCAATGGATTTTCCCGCCGGCGGCATAATACGAAGAGGAAGATTTTGTTTTTCGGCCAAAGTAAAAGGAAAGTCCGAGAACGAGCCCTACAAATACAAAGAAGAATACTAATGCCGTGTACGAAATTTCGTAGTTCATATCGTTCCTCCTTTTTCACTTTCTTCTGCTTCATCTTCGTATTTGGTGCAATAATAGTTGTACACTACGCCCAATATGACTGCAAAAATTATAAGCCCGATGCCATAGGCCAACGCCAAATTAAGTCCTCCAAGTATTTGGACGGAGAGTAGTTCGTACTGAAATACACCAATCACAACAAAACCGGCATAACAGATGAGATAGATGAAGAATAAACGTATGCCTAAAGTGGATTTTCGTTTCGTCAGGCTTTCTTTTTCTTCGGACGTATTGTTAACGTGCATGATAAGGTTGGTTGAAAGAATTATATAAGTTTATAAATTTGATATTATCGATGGTGTGCGCTCAGAGAGTCCACACCATCGATGCTATTGCAATAATAAACAAAAATGAAATAAATCTATGTGTTTTTTTTAAATTAGTTTATCAAGTTGTTTCGATCTTTACAGGCCATCGGGTGATTATTTAGGATAAAGATAAACGGAGGGATATATATTTTTTGGAGAAGGGTTACGTGAGACAAAGTTTGTACATTTGCATTCGGATATGAAATACTGTTCTATTGCTTCGGGATCAAACGGTAACTGCTATTATGTAGCAAAGGGCACCGATGCGGTATTGATCGACGTTGGAATCAATACCAAACATGTGGAGCTGCGCATGGCCAATCTGGGTATTTCTCCAGGTTCTATCCGGGCTGTTTTCATCACGCATGAGCATACAGATCATATCAAAGGACTTTCGGTATTTTGTAAACGTTATCAGATCCCTGTGTATCTGACCGAGGGTACATATAAAGGCTCCCGGCTACAGCTTCCAGGGCATCTGGTCTATATCATCAAGGCAGATTCACGGGTGCGGATCGGTGGCTTGACGGTCATGGGTATACCCAAATATCATGATGCCAAAGAGCCATGTAGTTTCGTTGTGACAGATGGCGTGACCAATATTGGTATCCTGACCGACCTTGGTAGGGGATGTGACAATGTGAAACATGTCATCCGGCATACCGATGTACTGTTTTTGGAAAGCAACTACGACGAAGATATGTTGGAATATGGCCGTTATTCGTTTTATCTCAAAAACCGCATCCGTAGCGGTTGGGGACATATTTCGAACCGAATAGCACTCGAACTTTTCCTTGAAAACAGAAGCGCCCGACTAAAACATCTTATCCTGGGCCATCTCTCGGGACAAAATAATACGGTAGAGAAGGTCTGGGAGGCTTTCGGACCACATTGTGACGATGTGAGGCTGTCTGTCGCTACACGGTACGAAGAGACCGAACTTTTCGATATACAGCAGTTGTCCCAGACGCATTCGGTGATCATCCATCATGTGGAAGAAGTAACCTATACCGTACGTGTCGTCGGGGAATGATGGGATGTCTTACTTCCGCTCATAATAATTGTCGCTGGACTCCACATCCGCCAATCGCTGGGTAGGATCTATCCAGATCTTAGCGGCTGTTTTGCCCAACGGAATAGTATACGTTGGGTTGGTCCAAAAAGCATCTTCCAAAACCGTTCTTTTGACACCTTCATAAAGTTTATAGCTTTCCGCAGGTTTTTCTCCCCGCATTTCACGTAGAGGGATATAGAAAAGCTCTTTTGAACCGTCTGTATATTCGACCAATATGTCCAACGGCATAGCAAAGTCAGACTTGTTTTCTACGGTAATACCGCTGTCTGTGACATTTGTAATGGCATAGTCGATCTTCCGGGTAGTGTTGACAAATAGATTGAAGTACCATTTCAGGTTGATCCCCGAGACTTCTTCTGCCACACGTTTGAAATCGTTGGGTGTAGGGTGCTTAAATTTCCATACGTCATAGAATTTCAGGAAAGTCTTTTGCAGGTTTTCTTTTCCAATAATATATCCCAGCTGTTCGGCTAATACGGATCCTTTATTGTAAGCTTGATTTGTGTAGGCGTAGTTGGTGTTGTAATAATCTGCCAGTAGGCTCATGGGCTCTTCCTTGCCGGACAAAGCCAGCTTGTAATAACCTCGGTAGGCATCGATAACGGGATTGGTCTCCACGGATCCTCTTTTGTGGAACAGGTAGTGCATGCCCAGATCTTGGACATAGCTGGTAAAGCCTTCGTCAAACCATTCGTCGACAGTCTCGTTGATCCCGAACAGGTGTTGGTACCAGGAGTGTGCAGCTTCGTGAAAGATCACACCGACCAGACTTTGGATATTTCTGTTACCTGTCACCAAGGTGATTGTTCCGTATTCCATACCGCCGTCTCCTCCTTGCACGATCGTATAATTGGGCCATGGATATGGGCCAAACCGATCCGCACAGAAATCAAAAAACTCGGTGGCCAGACCGAGCGCCTGTGTCCAGTTTTCTTTGTTTTTCTTGCTGGAAGGGATGAATATCGTATATATTGTTATCCCACCTTTGGTTTTCGCCGAATCGATGACAAAATTTTTATCGGCCGCCCAGGCAAAGTCATGGATATTTTCGGCTTTGAAGTGCCATGTAGCTTTGTTGTCCGTGGATGGTACCTTGGCGGTTTGATCGTAACCTTTTACAGCTTTAGGATTTTGTAGTATACCTGACGCACCGATGATATAATCTTTTTGCATACGGATCGTCACATCAAAGTTGCCAAACGGCGCTATAAACTCACGGGCTACGTATTCGTCGAGATGCCATCCGAATTCGTCGAAATGTGCCATTTTAGGGTACCACTGTGTCATCGAAAATTCGACACCATCTGCGGAATTGCGGCCACTGCGACGGATCTGCTCAGGAACTTGTGCTTCCCAAACGAGATCGAATGAGGCTTCCTGTCCTGCGGCTATAGGTGTAGGCAGAGCTACTTCCAATATGGTGCCATCCACTTTGAAATCGGCCGTGACACCGTTGTATTTCAGCGACTTGATTTTTTGGTAACCTATCTGCTCCGGCTTCAACAATGAGATCCTGCTGACCAGTTTTGGTTTTTCCTTTGTGCCGATGTTGGTCATCATATTCCTACTTGGATCCGGAAGATGGGCTAGTCTATAGTCCATCATACTGCCCGGTTGAAAGGCATTGAAATATAAATGAAAGTACACTTTGGACAAGGACTGTCCCGAATTATTGGTGTATTTCAATGTCATATTGCCATCATATCGATAGGTTTTTTCATCGACATCGACAGACATTTTATAATCTACTTTTTGTTGCCAGTAGCCTTTACGTTGCGCAAATGAAAATTGGCTCAGGGCAAGGACAAAGAGGGTTAGAAAGGTGAATTGTCTTTTCATACGTCAAACATACAAAACTTTATGTTACCTAAGTATTTGTAACTTAAAACTTATAATACTCTACGCTGCTTTCCAGCAGTGCTTCGTGCAAAAGCTGGCTATCATCGTCTTTTTGGAAGAGCTTGTTGCGCCAATAGCGCGCTGTTGATTTCTTATGGAAATAGATCACGTAGAGGTTTCCTCCCGAGCGTGTGAGGCTACGGATATGGTCAATCTCGGCAAAAGGATAGGTATATGTTTTATTTTTGAACGATACCGTTAGTTTATTTTCCTCTAATGTCCATTCAGAGGGGTTTTGGCTGACTTTGACACTAATATACAAGATACCCGGAATGGTAAAGAGTACGACGATGATCTTGACGATCTCCTGTACGGGTATGACCGAACTTATCCCACCCATCACGAACAGTAAGCACAAAAAGCAGAGCATGTACTTGCCGCGGTGCAGGGTATGGATAGAAAATATCCGGTGTATGTCCTGTGTATTGGCCTTACTCATGCTCTGCCGGTTTTACTTTCTGTCCTTTGGTATTGATCCAGATGTAATCCTCTGCATCTTCAATAAGTACCTGTGCTACCCCATTCGCAAAAGAGGAAGCATACGCGTATTGAAATGGAATGATCGTCTTGCCGGTATGATCGATATAACCATATTTTCCTCCTTTTGAGGCCAAAAAGATGGTCGGTTCATCGGAGAGAGCAAGATAATCGTAAGCTTGATCTGTTATTTTTTTGTTTCCGTGAATGGTATAAAGCGAATATTTACCATCATTTTCCAATGTGGTGAAGTGGGTCTCCGAGTTTTCCAAAATGTAATCATGTGTTGGAGGGACAACTTCTTTTGCTTTCAAGTCCACCAGTCCGTACCGTCCATTTTTTTGAAATGTCGCCAATCCTTTTATAGGGAAGGAAATGTGTTCGTACTTGGCAGGGATAATGGTTTTGCCATTCCTGTCCAACAGTCCGTATTGATTTTCTACATTAAAAGAAAATGACGCGCTATTCTCATCGTATGCGAGGTAATCATAGGTAAAGGGTAGGATAGGTTCACCGTTGAGGTTCATCGTTCCATATTTATAGTTGCTGTTGGATGCGATGGCCTGCTCTCCATCATATTGGGCGATATAGGTGTACACGGCTTCTGTGATAGGGTTCATCAAGGAGTCCATCAATCCGACCAATCCGGATACGCTATCCGTGTAGAGCAGCCTATTGTCGGCGACAGCTTGTGGGCCGGAGTTGGCATCATCAAATGGAGCTTCTACCAGCGTATAATCCTCCGGAACTTGAAAAATAGAAAGATCCATATCTTCTTTGGTGATTTGGCGAGCTTCCAATCCTATACCCATAGCGGAGATCTGTAGTGCGGCTCCTGGCAATTTGGCCAAATAGGCGTACTCTCCCCAATATAGTGTCGGAACCTCTTCGGTATACCAGATATCGACGTAGACGGGTTGTTCGGTACTGCTTGCTACTTTGATCTGTGCCAGCTTACAGGGATATCCGGCGATGGTTTTTTCTTTGCCCTTGACAAACTCGACAGCAAGATCACTCAACAGGTCATAGCTGTCTCCTAAATCCAATATTTTGTCGGTTATGCTTGGCGTAAGGCTATATTGCTTCAACTGTGGATAGAGGATGAAAGACTCGTCCTTGGCTTTATTCGTAATCTGTATGCTCTCCTGCAAGAGTCCGGAGGATATCCATAGGTAATCTTTATTGACATAGGCCTGTGCCACGGGTTTGTCTTCCTCCTGAAATATGGAGGCCATCAAGGCTGTCATGGCGAGTTGTTTCTTAGCCTCATCCTTCTCGTTCTCTACATCTATGTTTTTTAGTCCTTCGGAGATGTAAAAACCATAATCGATTTTGAAGGTATTTTGTTGGGCAAATAACGTGCTGCAGATACCAATCCAAATGCACAAAAGCAGGAGTTTTTTCATCAATATTATATTCAGATAGTGTGATGTACAAAGATGAGAAAATAATACAAGAAAAGGAGATGTATCATTCAACTTTTCGGAGCGTAGACTGTCTAATGACCATATTTCCTTTGATGATTTTGGTTTTGGGTATGAAGTTTTCGCCCTCGATAATTTGATCTAAAAATAGCTGTGCCGCAATTTCACCCATTTTGAATGTATGTGGGTCAAACGAAGTCAAGCTTGGTTCTATAAACTCACCCATGGGTTCATTGCCGAAGCTGGCGACACACATGTCTTCAGGGATTTTTATTCCCCGATGTTTTAAGTGGGCAAGGATACGGATTGCTCCGGCATCATATATGGAAAAAATGGCGTCTATAGGAGGATCACTTTCAAGCAGCTGATCCACAGCACTTAGTACAGAAGGAATGCTCAGGTCACTGTGGAATATAAGTTTTGGATCGGGTTCTATATGATATTTTTTGAGAGCTTTCAAATAGCCGTCAAGGCGCTTTTTGGAAATGTAGAGGTGCTCTGGTCCTCCAATGGCTGCGATACGGCGACAGCCCTGTTGAATCAGGTGTTCGGTGACCAGAAAACTACCGTTGCTATCCTCAAGCAATACCTTTGATGTATTGACATCCTCGCAGACCCGGTTGAAATGAACGATAGGGATTCCTTTTTTGAGGTACATTTTGATATGATCGAAAGTTTTCGTTTCCTTCGAGTGACAGATGATCAAGCCGTCCACCCAATTTGTCATAAATGCATGTGTGTTTGCAACCTCGTCAATGTGCGATTCGTTGGATTGGCAGACCATGACCTTATATCCGGCTTTGGAGGCCACCTGCTGTATACCGGTCAGGATAGACGAATAAAAGTAGGTCTCTATATCCGGTATGATCACGCCTATGGTCTGTGTTTCGCGCTTGCTCAAGCGTTGTGCAAGAGAGTTGGGACGATAATTAAGCTCTTCTGCAATTTTTTTTACCGCCTGTCGGGTCTGTAGGCTCGTGTCGGGATGATCCCGTAGTGCACGGGACACTGTTGATACGGCGATGCCCATAGCTTTGGCGATATCGATGATGGTTGTTTCATGATGTTTTCGTCTGGATGGTTTTTCGTGCTCACGGTTGTGATGGATCGTGAAGTGGTAAGAACATTCCTTGCACAAGAAACGTTGACGACCTCTAAGGAATCCTGCACGAAGTACCGTTTCGACTTTTAGGCATTTGGGGCATTTGACACGTGGCATAATTAAGTTAATATTAATATTGTGTTAATTGTATGTATCACAAACGTTTTCACAAACGGTTGTGATATAAAAAATAGTTTATTATTATGCATTTTCTTTGTTTATATATTCAAATATAATACTTTAGCAACATAAATAATAGAGGGAAATCAATTATAAAAATAATAAAACTATCTATAATAGTTATTTTGTTGTCACTTTTTTTGTAACATGTAAAACTAATTAAAATCTATTTTATCATCATGAAGTTAGCTTTTTTTTCGTGGATAACCTGTGCTTTTTTTTGTGTCAGTACGACAGCTTCTGCGTACAATATTGTCATACTGACAGATGTGCATCAGCTTGTAGCATCAGCTGCGCAGGAACAAGTATCTGTACAGGGGGTCGTCACAGATCTGTCGGGCAGTGTATTGGCCGGTGTGAATGTTTTTGCAAATGAACGCAGTGTTGCAGTGACAAACGAGGAAGGTAGGTTTGCATTTAAAGTAACTACAGGTACCAAAATAAGTTTCTCTTATATTGGCTATAAAGTCCACTCGGTGATAGCGACCAAAAATGATATGAATCTGAAGGTCAGATTGGAGGAAGAGCAAAAAGATCTGACAGAGGTCGTCGTAACGGCCCTGGGGATTGAGCGCGAAAAAAAATCATTAGGTTATGCAGCACAGGAAATTAGCGGTTTGGAGGTGCAGGATGCGCCGAGCAATAATTGGATAAGTGCTTTGGATGGTAAAGTGCCGGGTATGCAACTGAATACAGCAGATGGCCCGATGGGATCCTCGGACATTATTCTACGGGGTGATAAATCACTATCATTGGGCTCTAGCGGTGCGTTAATTGTTGTGGATGGCGTTATTATAAGCAATACGCCCAGTGGCAATGATGGATCCGCAGATGGAGGATCGGAATCACCTTTGGATTTTGGAAGTACTATGGGTGATATTAATCCAGATGATATAGAAAGCATCAGCGTACTAAAGGGCCCAGGAGCGACGGCATTATATGGCTCCAGAGGAGCCAACGGCGCTGTTATTATTACCACGAAGTCCGGCGGGAGCCGTAAAGGTCTGGGGATAACTTTCAGTACCAATACACGGATTGAGACGGTAAACCGTTGGCCAGACTATCAGACAGAATATGGCCAGAGCGGCATATCGTCATTTGATTACTATTCTTTTGGCGATTCGGAGGATGGCCGGGGTATAACAAGTCTGTATGATTATGGAGCTAGATTAAATACCGGTGTAAAATATTACCAATATGATCCGGTGACACATGAGCAGAGTGCTGAACGGGTTCCCTGGATATCTTATCCTCATAACAGACAGGATTTCTTTCGTACCGGTATCACCTCGACGAATTCTATTTCCATCGAAGGAGGGAATAAGACGACAAAGGCCCGTTTGTCCTTAAGCAATCTGCAAAACAAGTATATACTGCCGAACACCGGTTATCAACGTACTTCTGTCAGCTTGTCGTTAAATCATAGCCTGAGCGATAAAATAAAACTGGGCGCAAAAATGAACTATAACAACAAGTCATCTGATAATCTTCCTAATCTGGGGTACTCCAACAGGTCGATCACCTATTTTATCATGCAGATAAGCCCGAATCTGGACTCCAAGTGGTTCAAGGACTATTGGATCACCGAGAATGTACGGCAACGAAGGATCATTTCAGGTATTTTGGAAAACCCTTATTTTACCCTGTATGAGTCATTGAATCCAATGTCACGCAATGGTGCATTTGGTAATGTCAATTTTTCATATACCATTACCCCGGAATTGACCCTAACGGCCAAGAGCGGCATCGATATGTACCAGGATGTCAGTTCCGGTCGCCAGCCGATGAGCAGTCAAGCTTATGCCAATGGTTTTTATAAAGAGCAAAACATACTACGGCATGAGATCAATTCAGATTTCCTCCTGTCTTATAAGAAATCACTCAATGATGATTTTGGCTTAGGTATTTCGGCAGGTGGCAATGCTATGCGTTATAACTACAACCGTACACGCGCTTATGTCAACCAATTGGATGTCCCGGGCCAGTATACGTTGGCCAACGGTGTGGAACGGCCTATATTTACACCCTATAAATCAAAGAAAGCCATCAACAGCTTGTATGGCTTTGCAAATCTATCGTATAAGGACTATATGTTCCTGGAAGTAACCGGACGGAACGATTGGTCAAGCGCGTTACCGAAACAGAATAATTCTTATTTCTATCCCTCGGTAAACATGAGCCTTGTGCTTTCGGATATGTTCAACTGGCGGAGCAAAGCTTTGACGTACACCAAGCTGCGCTTATCGTATGCAGAAGTAGGTAATGATACGGATCCTTACCGGACAGAGAATTATTATGAGCCTAGTAATTTTGCGCACAGCCTTTCTAATCCGACGACACGGTTTAGTGAAGACCTGAGACCGGAACGTACACGTAGCTATGAAGCCGGTGTGGAAGGGCTTCTGTACCGCAATCGGGCCGGATTTGATGTCACAGTTTACCGGGCGGATACGTACGATCAGATTCTTAATGTACCTGTCGAACGGGCTTCGGGGTATTATAATGCTGTGATGAATGCGGGAACCGTACGCAACCAGGGGTTGGAGGTGCAATTTTGGTTTAGGCCGATCTACAAAAAGCTGAAATGGCGCGTCACGTTGAATGCTGCGGCAAACCGGGGCAAAATCCTTGAGCTTTCAGACAATATTGAAAGCATTGCCATGTATTCGGGGCCGGGTGGGGCAACTATATTGGGTGTCGAAGGAGGGCAAATGGGCGATATTTGGGGATTAGGCTATGTGCGCAATGCCAATGGCGATATTATCCATGAAGGAGGAGTGCCTGTATTGGGGACAGAGATTGCCAAACGAGGCAATGCCGTACCACAATGGAAAGGCGGCATAGCCAATGAGTTCCGCTACAAAAGCTGGGGACTGAAAGTGTTGATCGACGGAGAGTTTGGGCATGACAAATATTCTTTATCTTTTTCCAGGATGATGGTAGGAGGCAAGCTGAAGCAAACATTGCCGGGTCGGGAGACAGGTGCTTTGATTGGAGTAGGTGTGGTGCAGAACGAGGACGGTACCTTCCGTCCCAATGATGTAGCCGTGTTGCCTTCGCAGTATTATCCCACAGCCTATCAGCGATCCAATGCCGAAGCCAATATCATGGATGCGTCCTTTTTGAAGCTGCGGGAAGTCACTCTAAACTACACTATTAAATCCAAATACCTCTCCGCAATGGGGATTACCAATCCGTCCGTCGGATTATATGGACGTAACTTGTTTATCTGGACCAAATGGCCCGTTTTTGACCCACAAAGCGGTACGTTGGATGAGGGTATTTTGGTGCGTGGTCTGGATATTGGACAATTCCCATCTACACGCACTATGGGAGCTACGGTTAAATTTTCTTTCTAAGCAGACATTAATCCTTTATATAATGAAACAGACATTTTTGAAATTGTTATCGGCTTTACTGGTTTTGACCGGAGCAAGCTGTACCAAAGGGTTTGACGAGATGTATAACAACCCGAATGGCGTGGGGGAGGCATTGCCTAGAAATCTGCTTACACCGGTATTGTACCAGATCGCTACAACCGATGTGAGGCAAGCGCATGATGTGGCTAATGAGTTAATGCAATACAGTATTTACAGGGTCAACAACTCCTTTGTACAGCGTTATGATATACGGGTTACGGCGGGTGATAGTATGTGGGGATACTTGTACACCTGTGCCAACAATATCGCGGATATGGAGGACAAAGCTGATTCCTTGGGTCAGCCCAACTATACGGCTATTGCCTTGACGTTGAAAGCCCTGGTGTTTTCGCGCTTGACCGATACATACGGCAATATACCTTATTTTGAGGCATTAAAATCTCGCGGACGAGATGTAAACTTTCTACCCAAGTATGACAAGCAGGAGGATATATATGCCAGTTTACTTGCGGATTTGGAGCGGGCGGCCTCGCTCTTCAGCAGCAACGAAACACTGGAAGCCGGTGGAGATCTGCTCTATCAAGGCAATCTGACCAAGTGGAAAAAATTCTGTAATTCGTTGCGCTTGCGGCTGTACCTGCGGGTAAGCAACCGCCCCGAAATGGAGAGTGCCACTAAAATAAACGAAATCGTTAGCGATGCTTCTAAATACCCTATTTTTACGAGTAACGACGATCAAGCTTATTTGCCGTTTAGTGGAGAAGCTCCTTATTATAACCCCTATTATAATTCCAACAATTCGTCGTTCAGCCAACGGTCGGCAAGTTCGTTTATTGTCAATCTTTTGGAGGGTTTTAGCGATCCCCGTCTTAGTATTTGGTACACCAAAAATGTTGCCGATTGGATCGGTGCCCCTGCAGGCTTCCCTATAGGTATGGCCGATGCGATCGGGAAGACATCGTATCTGAAAACGTCTTTGAAGACCTCACCCAGATTGGGTATGATCATGAGCTATGCAGAAGTACAGTTCATATTGGCCGAATCAGCTTTAAAGGGATGGATACCGGGCGGCTCCACTAAAGCGAAATCATATTATGAAGATGGTATCGCTGCTAGTATGAGTTTTTGGGGAGCTTCTATGCCAACAGGGTATCTCACCCAGATAGGCGTCGCTTATGATGATCAACTGGCTACTATCATGACACAAAAATATCTGTCGTTGTTCTTTGTAGGGCAAGAGGCATGGTACGAGTATCGGCGTACAGGATATCCAGTCTTGACAGTACACGAAAAAGCAGACAATAACGGGAAAATGCCCCGTCGTTTGCTGTACCCTACTACAACGCAGAAATATAATAAAGCCAATTACGACGAGGCTGTGAGTTGGATAGGAAAGGATGATATTAATGTAAAATGCTGGTGGGAAAACCAGTAACCCAAAATGATGTAGATATGAAAAGAATAGTTTATATAATCGCTAATCTATTGCTGACAGGAATGGTCATGGTCTCCTGTTTCAAAGATCCCTCGATTACGGAGATTGTACCGACAAAGAGATTGTCGGTAGCAGTATTACGGGATATGTATAAAGGACAGGCTCTTAATTTGACCGAAGAAAATGTGGGAATAACACCGATAGCTGGAACGGTTATCTCCGATGCCGCTTCGGGCAATATAGATCCCGGAAAATTTGTGATCGTGCAGAGTGTGGAAGATGAGCGGCAGGGTATTACGATTTCTGCGGGTATTACCGTTTCTTTGCGTAATGCAGGGCCTATATCGTTGGTTCCCGGCGATTCGGTAGTGTTTGATGTACGCGGAACTACTTTAATGAGAACAGATGGGAGCCTCGAAATAGCAGGTCTCGATGCCGACAACATATATAAAGTGCGTTCAGACTGTACGGTGGAACCTGTGCAGTTGACGCTGAACGAATTGTCGTCCGATTTTGATACCTACGAAAGTATGCTCGTGCAGGTTGTCGCGGCAGATGTTTCTTCCGAAGATAACGATCATCGTTATAGTGGATCAAAAAAGCTGGATGACGGTTCGGGCGTGGACGATGTCCATTTGTACACGTTTCCCGAGGCAGTGTTTGCTTCGGAGGACATTCCGTCAAATGCCAATTTTAGAGGCATAGCAGCGTCTGCCCAAGGTGTAAAGCAGTTGCGCATACGTAATACGGATGATGTATCAATAAAGAGTATACCGCATGAGTCCGCTATTTTGATCACCGGCTTTATGAGTGATCCCGCAGGTCCTGATATATCCATAACAGGCGGATATTTAGGTGGATTTGAATATGTACAACTGATGGCTACGGAGGATATCGACTTTGCAGTGCAACCGTACTCTGTTGTTTTTTCACGGAATGCACCAACTTCAACAGCGCCTGCAGATGGCTGGGCAACAGGTGGTACACGTACGTTTAAATTTAACTTAACGTCCGGTACAGCAGCCAAAGGCACATTCTTCTATGTTGGAGGTCTCGAAAAACGTATCGCAGGATCCGTGTCGAGTACGGAGAAAACCACGGATATCAGCGAAACGGCGCCTATTGAGGCAAACCGGGCCAATTGGATACGAACCCTTTCCATGGGTACCGGTTCGAATAATGCTAATGTCCTGTTGGGTGATGATTTTGGCGGATCTGCTACCGACTGGCTCTACAATCAGAACAATTATTTTGCGGGCATTGCTGTCTTTGAAGGTACAGATGTCACCAGAACAACCGTTCCGCTGGATGCCATTTTCTATGGTGTCTCGAGCTATGCGAGCTTCCGGTTGTTTGATGCAACAACCTCGACAGGTTATTTGATCCCAAATAATGATTGGTATAACAACATGGGAGAGGAAGGCCCTCAGCCCTATTATAAGCAAGGAGACAATATTTATATATACGGAGGGATCCAGTCCGTTGCAGATGTCAGTAACTGGGCAAGCCTTGGAGGCGTGTACAGTTTAGCTTCTCATGCTTGGATAGCACCACGAGCGATCAGCTATACACCTTTATTGCCGCCGGGTACGCCTTTAGACAAGCCGCAGCTTTCGGATATCGAAACAGGACCCATAGTAACAAAACTACGAGAATAGTATAATGTGAATTAAAATGAGGCGATGTAGTAATTTATATAACTTTAAAATGTATATAATATGAAGAAAATGTTTTTTTTAGGTGTGATAATTTTAATGGCAGGTAGCCTAAATGCCCAGATTGTCATTACCGGTTTTATGGCCAATCCATGGGGGGCAGACAACCCTGCCAAGGGGACTAAATATAAGAAAGGAGCGGTTGAGTTTACGCACGATGGTGGCTATGAATATATCCAGCTAATGGCTACGGAAGATATCGATTTTTCAAAGACACCATATTCGATCGTAACGGCCAATAACGGCGGTGATCGGGTAGCTACGTCCAATGGTTGGGCCGAAGGAGGCAAAACCACCTTTAAGTTCGATCTTATAGAGGGTAAAGCTACCAAGGGAACTTTCTTTTATGTCGGCTCCCCGTCGAAAGTAATAGCCGGTTATCATTCCAAAGGCAAAAGTGCCGATATCAGCCAGGCCAACTGGATACGTACCATCGCGTCGAATTCCAAAAGTAAAGGTGTGTTAGGCGACGGCTTTGGACATGCTATAGGAGGTACCGGCATTCTAGGTGACCCTTATAAAGGAGATTCCAATGAAGACGCAGATGGTATCGCCGTTTTTAAAGGGACAAAAGTAACACCGCTCACGGTACCTATTGATGCTATATTTTATGGAAACGCTGTGGGAATCGCTAAAGGAGAACGGGGTTCGGGCTATATTTTGCCTACTAACGATCATTACAACAACCCAACGGGTAAAAGTTGTTATGGAGAACCGGGGAATACATTCTTCTTTGAGCAAACCAGTCCGAGTTCCAACGTTTTTATCAAACTTGGTGGTGTGTTCAATACAGAAAAGAAAAGCTGGGAGACCCCGCGAAAAGCTATTAACAAGAAATTATCCGGTAAGGCATCAACCCTACCGGATATTGAAACAGGATTAGGTATCACGCAATTGGCACCATAACGGTCGGATTGTCGTTTTTGGGTTTTTAATATCATCTTATGGATACACGGAGAGAATTTATAAAGAAATCTATTTATATATCGGGATTAGCAGGACTTTCATCGGTCTTGCCTCCGTCGATACAACGAGCCTTGGCTATTAACCCCGAACCGGGCAGCACTTTTCTGGATGCGGAGCATGTGGTGCTATTGATGCAGGAAAACCGTTCGTTTGACCATTGCTACGGCACATTGCAGGGTGTCCGTGGGTTTAATGATCCTCGGGCCATAAAGTTACCCGATGGAAATCCAGTGTGGCTGCAAAAAAATGCGTCTGGACTGACCTACCCACCTTTTCGGCTCAATATAAATGATACTAGAATAACCTGGATGGGATCGCTACCGCATTCCCGTGAAAGTCAAGTCGATGCTTTCAACGAAGGTAAATATGACAAGTGGCTTTTCGCCAAACGGCCGTCCAACAAGAAATACCGTGACATGCCGCTCACCATGGGGTACTATGACCGGGAAGATTTGCCGTTTTATTACGCACTGGCGGATGCCTTTACGATATGCGACCAGAATTTCTGTTCTGCGAATTCCAGTACACACCCTAACCGACATTACTTCTGGACCGGTACGATCCGGGATCCCAAGGATCCGCAATCCCGGGCACTCATTCGAAATCAAGAGGCAAAAGAAGTGTATAAAAACTGGAAAACCTTCCCGGAGCGGCTCGAAGAAAATAACATATCATGGAAAGTGTACCAGAATGATGTGCGTGCCGGTGGCGGCTTTAAGGGAGAAGAAAGGGATTGGCTGTCCAACTACAACTGCAATTCACTGGAATACTTTGATCAATATCACGTCAACTTTACGGAGCGGAATATCAAGAGCCTGAAAAAACTCGCGGATGAGCTCCCCAAAGAGATCAGTACACTCAAAGAGAAATTGGCGTCATCGGAAGAAGGCAGTGCGGAATATGTGAAACACCAAAAAGCCCTCAAGAAAAAGCAGAGCGTGTTATCCAATACCCGAAAGGAGCTGGAGATCTATTCTAAGGCTAATTTTGACAAACTATCACAGAAGGAAAAAAATCTCCATCAAAAAGCATTTACCATCAACAAGGGCGATCCGGATTACCATTCACTGGAAACCATCGCCTATCTGGAGGGTAATAACGAACATGAAATCACTCTGCCTAAGGGCGATATTCTCTATCAGTTTAGAAAAGATGTCAGTGAGGACAAGCTGCCTACAGTGTCGTGGTTGGTGCCACCACATTATTTCATTGATCACCCGAGCGTACCGATGTACGGTCCCTGGTATATTTCGGAGGTACTGGATATTCTCACAAAAAACCCCGAGGTGTGGAAGAAAACGATCTTTATCATCACATACGATGAAAATGACGGTTATTTCGATCACGTACCACCCTTTATGCCGTATGATATAACCAAGCCTAATTCGGGCAAATGCTCCGAAGGGATAAAAGTAGAGGACGAATACATTTCCCTAAATCAGGAAAAGAAATATGTGCGAACCGGAGGTAAACCCGATCCGGATGCGGATCCAAACGAAGTGTTTGACGGGGGTAAGCCCCGGCCTGCTCCCATCGGTCTGGGGTACCGTGTACCTTTGTTGATCGCTTCGCCTTGGAGCCGTGGCGGTAAGGTATGTTCGGAGGTATTCGATCACACGTCCTCTCTGCAATTCCTCGAAACGTTTTTAAACAAAAAATTCGGGTTGCAGATCAAGGAAGAAAATATCAGCCAATGGAGACGTACGGTATGCGGCGATCTTACCTCGTCATTCACGCCATATAGCCCCAAAGAGGACAACTTACCTTTCTTAGATCGGGAAGCTTTTGTAAAAAAGATCAACAATGCCCGTTTTAAAAAAGAACCTACAGGATATAAGGCTTTGTCCGAACAAGAGATACAGCGGGCAAGAAAAGAATGGTCTATGGGTATAGCACCACTACAGGAAAAGGGGATTAAGCCATCTTGTGCATTACCATACGAGTTGTATGCCGAAATGCGTTTGGCGCCAGACAAGAACACTGTGGATTTGATCTTTGAAGTGGGTAATAGGTTCTTTGACCAACGTGCCGCCGGCTCACCCTTTACGGTGTATGCGTGGGGACTGCAAAAAGGTGAATCACCCCAAAACAGGCAGTATGCCGTGGCTGCAGGCAAAAATGTCAAAGATCATTGGCCGATAGAAGCCTTTGCGGATAAAAAGTACCATATAGAAATATATGGCCCCAATGGTTTTTACAGGATGCACAAAGGCAATGCCCATAATCCTGATGTGGACATCAGTTGTGCTTACGAGACAATGAAACAAAACGGCAAAATACCTACCGGCAATATAGAGTTGAAGCTGGTAAACCGTAACCTTGCTCAGGCGTATACGGTGGAGATTGTCGATAATGCCTATAAAAGTGGTTCACAAAAGAAAGTGTTGGATAAAGGGGCCTCAGCCAACATCGTATTGGATCTGAGCAAGAGCTATAGCTGGTATGATTTCAGTGTGCGCATCAGCGGAGCCGGAACCTTCGAAAAACGCTATGCCGGCAGGGTAGAAACAGGTAAAGTGGGTTTTAGTGACCCATTGATGGGTGGAATACAGGAATAAAGTAAATCGATTAGGGTGAAAGGTTTAGTTGAGATATCGTATCAGTTCCTATTATGTGTCGGTCTACTGTTCATGACAAATGGATTGTTGTCGTGCCGACACAACCGGTTGAATACTAAGCCATCAGTGCATGTACAGAACAACGAAACACCAACCCCTTTGGTTGCTATCAGTAATGCCAATGATAAAACATTGGAAATCTATCATTATGCAAGCAAAGTGTGGGATACTTCTACCTGTGCGTGGAGATTTAAACCGGTTGCCACATTGGGATATAGACCAGATGCTATTAAAGCGTTGGGTGCAGGCATCGGCGATATGCGCATGCATTATACAGATGGTTTTCGGGGGAGGGCGATCTCAGCATTTGCTATACAAGGAGGCAGGTTTTTGGCCATTGGTGCCTATGTACCACAAGGGAATCTTGTTAAAGGTCAGAAATTATGGCAATACCTATTTCCTGCAGACCAGGATCCCAACAATCATGCCATTGAACTTTTGCCAAATGGCAATATTGCTGTAGCCGGATATGGAAATCACCCCGATAATGGCTATGGCAACTGGATACGTATTTACAATACAGCTACAGATACCTCGTCTAATTATGCTGAAGCTACATTAATAGGCGCTCATGCACTACTTTACGATACTGTTTATCATAGGTTATGGGCTGGAGGCCAGATGATAGTAGACGGTCGGGCCAAACATGGTATTTTTGCTTATGTTATAGGCGGAAGCCGATATGCACCGACTATACAGGAAGATACAACCTACAGGACAGTTTTTCCTTTTGGCAAACCAACTGACCCAACAGGTGTACCCGACGCTTTAAAATGGCCGCATGATCTTGCACCCGACTATGATGATCCCAATAAACTATATTATGCAGACCATACAGGTGTGTATATCTATGATAAGATAGCCAAAACACTTACCGCTACATTGGGAGATTCCCACCGTTTTTTCGGTGAGGATATAGCTATTAAATCGGTAGGAAAACAAGCGCGTGGAAACTATGTGGTGACTGAAGCATGGAATCCGGGTATCTCTAAGTACCATACAAATAAGGTTGATTTTTACGATTCATTGACCGGGACCTTGTTATTTTCCCGTTATGTGGACGGCTATTCTGTTTACAGGGCAAGAATATGGACACCTATTTATCTATAGGGAAGTAAATATATAAGAAACAGCGTTTATTCATGTTTGCAATAATTATCACATATAAAAACAGATGTCAGTTTATTTAAAGCCCGAACACCGCCGTTGGATGATCGCTGCGGTTATATTTTTAGCAACCGTTTTCAATTATTTTGACAGACAGATCTTAGCTGTATTAAAACCTCTGTTGAAAGAAGAATTTAATATGGATGACAGCGGTTATGCTTGGGTGGTTAATATATTTACCGTATGCTATGCGATTATGTATCCAGTATCCGGTTGGCTTGTAGATAAGTTTGGTGCCCGATTTATCATGCTTTTAGGTGTTTTAGGATGGGCAACAGCTAGTATAGGGGCAGGTTTTTCGCGAACGTTTGGTCAATTTGCATTTTTCCGTGGTTTATTAGGCGTGTCCGAACCGTCAAATTTCCCGGTCAAGCTACATGTGGTTACAGTATGGTTTCCTGCTAAATTGAGGGCTACGGCAAATAGTCTTTGTGAGGCTGGAAGTTCGATAGGCGCCATTCTTGCGCCTCCTCTTGCCGCCTGGCTCGCCCTCACATTCAATTGGCATACCGTCTTTGTCGTGGGGGGTGTCGCGGGGCTAGTGATCGCCGTCTTATGGTTGCTGGTCTATAGAAATCCACCAAAGGACATTGCACAGGAAGCAACAGGGAGTGCGGTGATAAAAGAAAGTGTCTCGTTTAGCTGGACACAGCTATGGACGAAGAAGAGCCTTTGGGGTGTATTGTTGATTCGTTTTTTGAGCGATCCACTATGGTACTTCTGTTTGTTTTGGTTGCCGGGCTACCTACAAGAAGAATCCGGTCTGTCATTGGTGCAAATGGGCTTGTTTGGCTGGATTCCATTTTTAGTTGCAGATATCGGCGCCATAGGAGCCTCTGCCTGGTCCGATAGCATGGTCAAAAAAGGAAAAGAGCCCCTTAGGGCCCGAAAGACTATGATGACCTGCCTGGCTTGTATTGCTCCATTGTGCGTATTGACCCCGTATCTTCCCAATGCTTTTGCAACATTGGCAATCTTTAGCTTGGTAGCTATCACTTGCCTTACCTGGCTATTCAATATCAATGTCGTCGTTGCCGAGGCATTTCCCGTGAGGAATGTAGCCAGTGTCCTTGGTATAGCGGGTGGATGTGGAGCGGTCGGGGCTGTGTTGCTCAACTATTTTGTAGGCCAATACATAGGCACTATCGGAGCCGGAAAGATCTTTATGGCTATGGCTGTGCTCCATCCTATTGCGGCTGTTCTGCTGTGGACAATGGTAAAAAAGGAAAAACCAGCTGCCGAGACAGAAGGAGCATTGGCACCCTGACCGGAAACAGAAAATTAAACAATATAAAAAATAGAATAAAACAAATTAAAGAAAATGAGTAGTGTAAAAAGATTAGAGGACTATGATGTCATTGTCATAGGTGGTGGGCCTGGTGGTATCCCTGCAGCCATTGCATCGGCAAGATCCGGGATGAAAACACTTTTGGTAGAACGAAATGCTTTTTTGGGAGGAGTGGCGGCTACCGGATTGCCTATATTGGCATTCTATGACCGTACTGGAAAGCAAGTAGTCGGTGGTATCGGAGATGAGATGATACGACAATTGGTGCCGATAGGGGGAGCCTTTAGTGGTCATATACCTTGTCCTATTCACAATTCATTTACGCCTATAAATCCGCACCTGTTTCGCAATGTAGCGATTGCATTGTGCAAGGATGCCGGTGTAGATATGTTGTTTTCGACAGAAATACAAGACGTTATCGTAGAGGATAATGTGGTCAGGGGAGCCGTCCTGTTTTCAAGGAGTAAAATCATGGAAGTGCGTTGTAAAGTTATCGTTGATGCCACTGGAGACGGAACGGCGGCATATTTGGCGGGAGCCAAATATGAGATAGGCAGCCAAGGTGATAAAAAGGTACAGCCGGTATCGCTCATCTTTAGCTTGGGCAATGTAGACATAAATGAAATGCTTGCCTATATCAAAGAACACCCCGAAACCTTCGAAACCCCTGAAACTTATGGAGAAGGCATAGAATACACCATGGATTATTTCTTTAATTCCGAGTCGTTTTATTTTACAGGGTTTTCCGAATTTATTGCCTTAGCAAAAGCCAATGGTGACTTTGATGTTCCCAGAGATCGTGTCATCTTTGCCAAGCAGCCCAACAAGAATGAAGTGGTCATCAATGCTACACGCATGATCGATATAGATGCTACGGATCCCCAAAGCTTGAGCCAGGCCGAAATCGAAGGGCATCGACAAGTACAGGTCTTGCTGACCTTCTTTAAAAAATATTGTCCTGGTTTTAAAGATGCTTTTCTTGCTCATACCGCATCCGGTACCTATGCCCGCGAAAGCCGGAGGATCGTAGGGCGAAAGACAATTACGAAAGCAGATATTGACGAACTCCTTATTCCGGAAGACTCCATAGCTCTGGCGGGATATAACGTGGATATACACCAGGCTGGTATAGGTCTTCACCTTCTGCCATCAGCACATGCTATTGGTATTCCTTATGGGTGTCTCGTATCCGAAAACATTGATGGCCTTTTAACCAGTGGGCGATGTATATCTGTAGAGCCTTATCCATTTGGGCTCACTAGAGCCATGGCGACCTGTATGGCTATAGGCGAAGCAGCGGGTACTGCAGCGGCATGGGCGATAAAGAACAATGTGCCGCTGGCCGCTGTCGATGTGCGCGAGCTGAGAAATATCCTGGAAAACAATGGAGCGATTGTATCTATAGATGTCATGGCCTCCGGATATGATGGAAACGCAGGAAAAAAAATAAACCGTACATCCATGTCGTTAAGTTAAGGAGAAAAGAGCCCATAAAGGACAAACATGTATAGAAAATGAAAAACAAAGTAAATTATCTGCACCTGTTGCTATGGTTGGTGACTGTACCTTTTTTGACAGTATCATGTGGCGGATCTAAGGGCGAAGGTCCCGAACCCGATTTATCACCTTGTACTATCACTTCTATATTTCCGACAAGCGGAACACCAGGAACGGTAATTACCCTTACTGGAAAAGGATTTGGAACTGACAAATCCAAAATAACAGTCCGGGTCGGTACGGTAGAGTCCGTATCGATCATGTCAGTTACCAATACCAAAATACAGTTAAGGGCTCCTGAGGGGTTCTCGGATTATACCGCGAATATCCACGTAACTGTATCAAGTTCAACATCAAATACGGTAGAGTTCTATTATGCCGATACCGTTACTCCCGTGATTACTACGGTGACAACGACCTGTTTTTATCATTCCACGGTCGTCATAACCGGCAAAAATTTCAGTCCGATCAAAGAAGAAAATAGCGTAAAATTCGGAGAGATAGAAGCAGAAGTGACGGACGCGACGAATACATCGCTGACCGTAATTACACCGGACCTGGGTGCTGCTAGCAGTGTCGGAATTACGGTGGCCAAATCGGGTAAGGTTTCAAATACACAGAACATAAGCGTCGATCAGGATCAAAATAAAGTTGCTACATACGATTGGACGACACATACAGTAAGGACGGGAATAACATATAAAACGGCAGAATTGACCCTGTTTGGGTCGTTACGGAGACTGCATATTCTTGATGTGGCCCTGACTGAGAAAAATACCTTAGGGATAGGTGTTGCCACACCACATAAGAATACGACCACGATATGCAATGACTACAATGCGATAGTTGGAATAAATGCCGGGTATTTTCCTTTAGGCTCATCCAGTGATAAGGATCCGTACATAAGGATTAATAAAGAGACAATACAGGCAGGGCATTTGAATGTAAATCCGATATTTACAAATGCCGCACTGACCATAAACAAGAATGTTGCTACGGTACGGAAATTTACGGACGGTGGCAGAAACCAGAACCAACTGGCTGCCGCGATCCCTGTGTCAGAAGCCGAGCATGTCATTGTATGCGGCCCCATGCTTATCACTTCCGGTGTGATAGAGAACCTGGACATGTCAAATTCACACAATAGTTCCTCAACAGCAAGAACCGGGCTGGGGGTAGTGGCAGACGGCAAACGTGTATTTATGGTGGTAGTTGATTATAACGGGGATGTTGTCGGTGTGAGTACACAGCAGCTTGCGAAGATCTTGCAGGCACTGGGTGCAGTCAACGCGATGAATTTTGACGGAGGTGGCTCGTCAACGATGTTTGTCAAGGACATGGGGGATAATGGCCGTGTCAGTACCAACACCTACGCACAGCGACAGGTCAAAAGTGTAATTTATGTGAAATAAAAGTACGAAGCAAAATGAAGTTGTTGTTTATTGGCTTGTTTTGTGCTTGGTTACCCTATGGCATAGATATGGATCGAAGGCCGGAATCTTTGCAGGATCAAAACAAGGTGGCGGAACTTTCCTCTTCGATTGATGAGATCATACTCATAGGAGAGGATCGATTGATTATCATTGATTATGCAAAAACGACAGAAAGTAATAAGCATGTAGTTTGGCAATTAAAGACCTCCGATATAGTAGAGTTGCCGAAATCATATCATAGGTATTTCAAGAAACTGGATGATGCCAAGTCTGTCGATAACCACAGGAAGCTGTTGGTCAGTTCTTCGGGTGGCGGAGTCGCATTGATCGACCGTAAGACCAAGAAATGTCTTTTCTATGCAAAAGCACCTAATGCCCATTCTGTAGAGTACCTTCCGGGAGGTAGGATAGCTACAGCACTGTCTACCGCCAAAAAAGGGGGAGATAGGATCGAAATATATGATGCATACCTGTCAAATACTCCGCTGTTTACAGATTCCCTCTACTCAGGACATGGATTGAGCTGGAATAAGGAACGCAAATTGTTGTATGCTTTAGGTTCCGATAAGTTACGGGCGTATTCTTTGAAGAATTGGAACAAGCGTTCTCCCAAATTGCTCTTGGAGAAAGAATGGAAACTGCCAGCTACTGGAGGGCATGATCTGTTTTTGTCATCTTCCGATAAGTTATTATTGTCAACAAGCAGACATGTGTGGGAATTTGATATAGCGACGGAACGCTTCAGTCCTTTTGTGCCTATTTCCAAAGAGAGAAATGTAAAATCTGTTTATTACGATGAGGAGACCAAAGAGATCGTCTATACGAAAGGAGAAATTAATTGGTGGACGCATCAGATCCATTTTTTAAATCCCCAAAGAACCCTTGCTGTGCCGGAGTTAGATCTTTATAAGGTAAGGGTAATTAAAAAACAAAAAAGGTATCGTATGTGATAAAAGATTTTACAATTTCGTACCTTTGCAAAAAATTTTAAATCAAGTCATGGCAACGAACAGAACTTTTACGATGATTAAGCCGGATGCGGTAGCAAATGGCCACATCGGCGCTATTTTGAATGATATTATTGCAGGTGGTTTCAAGATCATCGCGATGAAATATATCCACTTGTCGAGAGAGAATGCGGGTAATTTCTATGCTGTACACAAAGACAGACCTTTTTACGGAGATTTGATCGATTTCATGACTTCTGGCCCTATTGTGGCAGCTATCTTAGAAAAAGACAATGCTGTGGAAGATTTTCGCAAATTGATTGGTGCTACTGACCCTTCAAAAGCCGAACAAGGTACGATCCGCAACAAATATGCAAAATCTATCGATGCTAATGCGATACACGGTTCGGACTCGGACGAAAATGCCGAAATCGAAGGAAACTTCTTCTTCTCTCAATTCGAGAGATTTTAAGGTAAAATACCGTGGAGACGCATTGCAATGCGTCTCTACATCTTTCTTTTTGCCAAGTATCCATTCTCCTTGGCAGTCATCATTTCCTTATCTTCTTTTTTCTTGTCCCTGTAGCCGCATAGGTGCAACACACCGTGTATAATGACCCGGTGTAGCTCATCTTTCTCAGAAACTTTAAATTTTTGGGCATTGTCACGCACACGATCTACCGAAATAAAGATATCTCCGGCAATGACAGCCTCGTTTTCCGAAGAATCGAAGGTCACGATGTCCGTATAGGTGTCGTGTTGGAGATACTGCTTGTTGATGTCGAGTAGGTAATCGTCCGAGCAGAAAATAAAATTCAATTCTGATACGCGCTTAAACCCCTCTTCGATCACTGTTTTATTGATCCATTCACGTATCTTTTGTTTCTGTGCTAGGGTAAAGACGATGTCCTCCGTAAAAAATGAGATGTCTTTAATGGCCATAATTCAATAACTTTGGGTTTCCATGTATGTTTGCAGGATAAGGGTGGCCGAGACGGTATCTACCAGACCCTTTTGTTGCTTTTTCTGTTTTTTCAGATTGCTTTGCGCAATGGCGGCCGAAGCTATCTTCGAGGTAAACCGTTCGTCCACTTCCACAATGGGGATATGAGGGTATTCCTTTTTCAGTCTGCGGACAAAGCCTGTCACATGTTGTGCAGATTGGGAAGCTGTACCATCCATTTGTACGGGCTTGCCTACGATAAAAGTCTCCACAGCTTCCTTTGCCGTGTATTCTTTCAGAAAATCCCATATCTTTTCGGGATGTATGGTGTCCAGTGCCGTTGCAATGATCTGCATCGGGTCGGATACTGCAATACCTATCCGCTTTGTTCCATAATCAAAAGCCATCAATCGCATAAGCGCTTTTTCTGTTTCTGCAAAGGTACAATTCCAATATTAGGATTAAATCAATAATTTTGGAAAAAGTCATTCGTATGAAAGTTACTATAGGCTTGTTGCTACTCCTGTATAGTTGTTCGCCGCTGTTTTCAAAAGACGTGATCGGAAAGGAAATAGGGCAGGAAAATCATCTTGAAACCATTATCTTTGTTCAATCATACAAAAGCAACGTATCCGTGAATATAGACAGCGTCGAAAATTTTAGCAAGATCGAAAAAACAATCATCTTGTCCGGGGAAGCTACCGATAAACTCCATGTATATCAAATAACGGATGAAAAGGAATTGACCGTTCTGAAAAAACCCTCGCATGACATTCGTCACGATGATCCATTGTTGCAAACTTTGGCAACCCGTATGCTGGCCACGGTACAGGACCCTGAGCATGCAGGTGTAGGCATTGCAGCTCCACAAGTAGGCATCAATAAGAGTCTGATATGGGTTCAGCGGTTTGACAAAGTAGATACCCCGTTTGAATTTTACATCAATCCTAGGATCGTCTGGCGTTCCAAACTGTCTCGAAAAGGAACAGAGGGTTGCCTTTCTATTCCGGATCGCAAAGAAGACATAGAGCGCAGTTATGCCATACGCCTACAATATCAAAGTCTGGATGGAAGCCTAAAAGAAGAAAATGTCGAAGGTTTTACGGCTGTCATCTTCCAGCACGAAATAGACCACCTTTTTGGTGTCCTCTACCCCGATCGGCTCGAAGAACAACTCCAAGAGGAACGCATTCCCTTGAACGAAAAAATCCAGTTTTCTATGGAGAGGGGGGACATCGTTCCTTAGAATCCATAAGGTTTTGAATATCCTTTTTATTTGCAATACAATTGTTTAGGTACTTACATTATAGAATACTGTCCCCCTTTGGAGGGAGTAGGGGGAGGTAAGAATATCAAGAAAATGAAAGAGGCTTTATTTGATTTTTCAGCCTCCCCCTCCCACGCTCATTGCAACCGCACTCCCCCTCAATGAGGGGGATATATTAAAAGCTAGGTTAAAGTTTGTTAAACTCGCCTTTGCACTGAAGTTTGAATCCCTTAAAACCATTAAATTGCGTGCTAAAATGTATGGTTTATAATTTTAATTGATGTATCTTTGCAAAATGTTATTAAATAGGCGTATTAGTGCACTTCTATTTGTGGTGTTGTTTTTTGTGCTTTTCACAGGCTGTAAGAGCAAGTTTGAAAAGCTGAAAAACAGTAATAACATCACTATGAAGTATCAGGAAGCCGTGAAATTCTATGAAAAAGGCAAATATTCCAAAGCCCAGATACTGTTTGACGATTTGGCCAGCAAGTATCGGGGACGTACGGAAGCCGAAGATTTGTTTTATTTCCTGGCTTATACAAATTACCGCCTGAAGGATTATACTTCTGCACGTTTTCATTTCAAACGTTTTGCCGAAACATATCCCAACAGCCCTAGGGCCGAAGAATGTAGATTCATGTCCGCATATTGCTATTATGTCGAATCCCCTCGTTCTACCTTGGATCAGGACAATACGCGAAAAGCAATTGACGAACTACAGCTCTTTGTCAATATCTATCCAGAGTCTGAACGTGCCAAAGAGGCTGGGGAGTTGATCCAAAACCTAAGGGACAAGCTGGAGAAAAAAGCATTTGATAATGCCAAGCTGTATTATAATATGGGTACAGCCGATGATTATAGGGCTGCTGTGATTGCTTTGGAAAATGTGTTGAAAACCTATCCCGACACAAAATATGCCGAGGAGATAGAGTTTTTGATCATCAAATCCCAATACCTGTATGCGGACAACAGCTATCCGAACAGGCAGGAGCAAAGGTTCAATGACGCGATCGATTATGCTGAGCACTTTTTGGAGCAATATGAACAAAGCAAGTATCGTGGAGAAGCAAGTAGCCTAAAGGAGAGTGCCGGAAAGAAAATCGTAGTGGCCATGCGTAAAATGGATGAGATCAATAAGATTCGTGAAGAGCAGAATAAAGAATTGGGCATTACGGATTTGAAGGATGTTTCGGCTAGTAGTGAGACTAAATGAGTAAAAAAAATACAATAATATATAAAGCATGAGTCAAGTAAAAAGCAATACTGTTCCGAATACGACAGTAACAAGAGACTTAAGGGATTTGGACAAAGGAACGGACAACTTGTACGAGTCTATCGTTGTCATCAGCAAAAGAGCCAATCAGATTGCTGTGGAGGTGAAAGAAGAGCTAAACTCCAAATTGGCTGAATTTGCAAGCAGCAATGACAATTTGGAAGAAGTATTCGAAAACCGTGAGCAGATCGAGATATCGAAGCATTATGAGCGTATGCCAAAGCCTACTTTGGTCGCTATCGACGAATTTCTGAATGATAAGGTTTATTTCAGAAATCCGAGCAAAACGCAAGAATAATTCCCCAACCCTTTAAAGCCATGTCTTTAAAAGGCAAAAATATTTTGCTAGGCGTATGCGGCAGTATTGCCGCATACAAAATAGCTTCCCTCATTCGGCTATTGGTAAAAGCCGAAGCAGAGGTGCAGGTCATGATGACGCCTGAGGCAACCCAATTTATTACACCTCTAACACTCTCCACCCTTTCCAAAAAACCTGTTTTTGTCGATTATTATGATCCGAAAACCGGCGAGTGGAACAATCATGTGCATCTGGCTTTGAAAGCAGATCTTTTGTTGGTGGCACCTGCCTCTGCCAATACATTGGCCAAGTTTGCCCACGGATTGTGTGATAACCTCTTAACAGCTTGTTATTTGTCGGCCAAGTGTCCCGTGTACCTTGCTCCTGCCATGGATCTGGATATGTGGAAACATCCCGCCACGAGACAAAATATGGAAAAATTACAGGCTTATGGCAATGTGCTGATCCCCCCAGGCGAAGGTGAGTTGGCCAGTGGCCTTGTGGGAGAGGGGAGATTGGCCGAGCCGGAGGACATTTTTGCTTTTTTGAAAAGTTCACTTACTGTCGCGTTACCTTTGTCCGGCAAGAAAGCACTGGTCACAGCGGGCCCAACCTATGAGGCTATTGATCCGGTGCGGTTCATCGGCAATCATTCCAGTGGAAAGATGGGTTATGCTATTGCGAAGGCCTTGGCGCGTCTCGGTGCAGAGGTCACGTTGATATCCGGACCGACAGATTTGGCTACTCCGCCTTCCGTGTATCGTGTCGATGTGCGCTCGGCACAACAAATGTTTGAAGCAGCCTCGGCTCATTTTGGGGATAGTGATATCGTCGTCATGAGTGCTGCAGTAGCAGATTATACCCCTCAAGAAGTTGCCGATCAAAAAATCAAGAAAAAAGCAGAGGATTTCAATATAACACTCAAGAAAACCGTAGATATTCTGGGGACATTAGGCCAACAGAAAACGGCCAGACAGACTTTGGTTGGTTTTGCCCTCGAAACCAACAACGAACTGGAAAATGCCCAGAACAAATTGATTCGCAAGAATGCAGATTTCATCGTGCTGAATTCAATGCAGGACAAAGGAGCCGGATTTGCGACGGATACCAACAAGGTGACCGTCCTGCAAAAGGACGGGAAAGTGATACCGTTCGACCTCAAATCAAAAGACGATGTCGCAAGAGACATCTGCGATCTTATTGTTCAGCATCAGTTTAGGCAGTAGGCTATAGGCCCTATACTATAGGCTCAAAGCTTACAGCCTAAAGTCTATCGCTTATAGCCTAGAGCTTACGGCCTACAGCTATAAAACGGCTATCCTTAATTCTTTTGGGTAATAATTGTTGATACGGTTGGGCATGGCTTTTATCCACCCCAGATTGACGCCTTGGTAACGCATCAGCACCCAGCCTTTTAGATTGTTGGTATTGACACCGGGATCTACCGTTTCTTTTCGGAGATAATTCAAAGCCTCATCCAATTCCAGTTCAATAGCCGGTAAATCGGGCAATATACGTACACTCAAAGCCAGATCGTGTGAAGGCACCAGTTCCTTTCCAGTCAGTTTACCGATCGGTGTGCCTGCATTTTTCAGATAAAGGACCTGTTGTAAGGCTTTCAGATCAACTTCGTATAATTTGGGAAAAACATGTAGGTCATCGTGATGTGCAAAGGTGTATAAGCCTTCCATGTCTAGCCAGTTCTTGGCCAAGGCTTGTGGGGCATTGTTTCTGTCCAGCTTGATCTTCTTGCGGGAAAAAGTTATTTGTTCATTTTTTTTCTGCAAGACGGCAAAGAAGAAACCTTCGCCACCCACCTTGTGCGGATAGAAACGATACCCATGTGCTCCGTGTAGGGGACTTTGCGTTTGGTCTATTCCCCACGCCTCATCTACCGATAGTGACAGAGGCGCCATCCCCCATTCGTCGATAAGCCAATCGACGATGTCCTCATTCTCTTCTTTTGAATACGAACAGGTGGAATAGAACAGATAACCGTCCTGTGTCAAGCTGTCCAGGCTATGGGCTAGGATACGTTTTTGCCGTTCGCTGCACAATTTGACATTGGCCAATGACCACTCATCAATGGCTGCATGATCCTTGTGAAACATCCCCGAACCCGAGCAAGGGGCATCTACTACCAAAAGATCAAAGTACCCCGGCAGATGCTTAAAGGCTGAAGGGTCGTTGTTGGACACGACCACATTTGGGTTTCCCCAGCGCATCAGATTGTCGGATAGTATATTGACCCTTGCTTTGATGATCTCGTTTGATACCAGTAAGCTTTGGGGATGCAGCGCGGCATTCAGCAAAGTCGATTTGCCCCCCGGAGCTGCACATAGATCCAATGCTTTCAAAGGCTTGTCCGCCAGGGAAAGCTGTGCGATGGCATGGGCGAGAAACATGGAGCTGGCCTCCTGCGAATAATAGCAACCGGCATGAAAAAAAGGATCTAATGTAAAAATGGGTCTCTCTTTCAGATAAAATCCTTCCGTACACCAAGGAATGGATCCTGCTATGCCCAACGAAGTGTAATCAAAGGATTTCAGCGGGTTGATCCGTATCGAATTTGTCTTTTCTTCTTCTTCGTGCTTATAGACGAAAGCTTCTATATCGAATTCGGGGTCTTCTTTGAGATGATTGATCAGATCATTGGGTAGCTTGTTGCTCATCTCCAAAAATAAAAAGTAAAAAGTGAAAATTCAAAAAGATCTCTTTGGCTGGAATGCACAAATATTAGTAAGTTATATAGATAGTACATACGCATGTCTCCTTTGGGGGCTATCGTGTACACACAATAAGCTCTACGAACAGGGTTGAATAAAGGCAAAATACAAGTTATCGACTTTCATTTTTTTCGTAACTTCGCAAGATATGTCGGATATTATTCAACTATTACCGGACGCCGTCGCTAATCAGATTGCTGCGGGAGAGGTCGTGCAACGCCCTTCTTCTGCCGTAAAAGAACTTATGGAGAATGCCATAGATGCAGGTGCAGATCGTATCAAGCTCATTATCAGGGATGCAGGCAAATCTTTTATCCAAGTCATCGACAATGGGTGCGGTATGAGTGTGACGGATGCCAGGCTTTGCTTTGAACGACATGCAACCAGTAAAATCCGCAAGGCAGAAGATTTATTTGCTATCCGTACAATGGGGTTTCGGGGTGAAGCCATGGCTTCAATAGCTGCGATTGCGCAGGTGGAGCTTAAGACCCGTCGAGCCGAAGACGAACTGGGTACGGTCATACAGATCGAAGGATCCCAGGTCGTGGACCAACAGCCCGAAGCGCTTCCTGAAGGGACCAGCATCTGTGTCAAAAACCTGTTTTACAATGTGCCTGCACGTCGGAATTTTTTGAAAAGCAATGCCGTAGAAATGCGCCATATCATCGATGAGTTTCAACGTTCGGCTCTTGCTCATCCGGAGATATTCTTCAGCCTGCACAGTGACGGGCAGGAAGTCTTTCACCTTCCGGCAGGAACCCTAAAACAACGTATTATCCATATTTTTGGCAACAATTACAACCAAAAACTGGTGCCTGTAGAGGAAGATACGACCATCTTGTCTGTGCATGGTTTTGTTGGCAAACCCGAATACGCCAAAAAAACACGTGGCGAGCAGTTCTTCTTTGTCAACAAACGTTTCGTCAAGGACCCCTACCTTCACCATGCCGTGATGAATGCCTATGACGGTATCCTTGCGGCAGATACCTATCCGTTGTATGTACTCTTTATTGAGATCGATCCGGCCAAAATCGATATCAATGTGCACCCTACCAAAACCGAAATCAAATACGAGGACGAAAAGGCCATATATGCCATTCTCCGCTCGGCGGTGAAGCGTTCGCTAGGACGGTATAACATTGCTCCGTCGCTGGATTTTGAGCAAGAGACCAGTTTCAGTAATTTCATCACCCCTAAACCTTTGGAGGAGATCCAGGCTCCGACGATTTCGTTCAACCCGAATTTTAATCCATTCCATACGGAAGACGATGCATCCAAATCATCCGGTGTATCGAGATCCAGTCAGTACAGTTCTAGTTTTGAGCGTAAATCCGGAATTCCCCAAAATTGGGATACACTGTACAAAATTACTGAACAGGAGAACACTGAGCAGCTGCATCTGCGGCCGGAGGAAAAGGAAGACGATGGTTTGTGGTCTCCTGCGGTACGTCAGCGGCAGTTTTTTCAGATTCATAATAGGTATATCGTTTCGCAGATCCATTCGGGTTTCATTCTGATCGATCAGCAAGCGGCGCATGAACGTATACTCTTTGAGCAGTATCTCGAACAGTTGGATCAGCACAAAGGAACTAGCCAACAGAGCCTTTTCCCCGTTACTATTGATCTGAATGCGGCAGACTTTGCTTTGATGTCCGATCTTCTTCCCGATTTGCAGACACTGGGCTTTCAGTTGCGCCCGTTCGGAAAAACAACCTATATCATCGATGGTATTCCGGCAGATCTGGGAAATGTCAATGAAACCACTGTGATCGAGCAATTGCTGGAGGATGTCAAAAACAGCAAATCGGATCTGAAAATCAGTAAACGCGAAAACCTGGCCAAAAGCTTAGCGCGAAGTGCCGCGATAAAAGCCGGAACAGAGTTGGATAACGATGAGATGGCAGAATTGATCGACAAGCTGTTTGCTTGTCAAAGCCCTAATCTGTCCATTTCCGGAAAGCCTACCCTTGTGACGTTTACTTTGCAGGAACTACTCGAAAAATTTGATAAAATATAACGCAATAAAAATAGATGAACAATATCCTATCCAATCTCTCGCCCGTTGTCAAAAATCTTTTGATCATCAATGTGATATGCTTTGTTGGTACGCTGGCTTTTGAACCGGCTACCCGTCTTTTCGGTGTTTATTATCCGGATTCGCCATTTTTCAAGGTATGGCAGCCTATTACGTACATGTTTATGCATGGTGGTTTTGCCCATTTGTTTTTTAATATGTTTGCCCTTGTCATGTTTGGGCCTATTATCGAAGGGGTCTTTGGTTCAAAACGGTTTTTGAATTATTATTTGATCTGTGCATTGGGGGCCTTGGTGTTACAATATGGCGTACAGGCTATCGAAGTACAGCAAATTGTTGGAAGTGTACGTGCAGGATCTTATCTCAACTATGATCTGGTGCAAAATAGGGTATCTACATCACTGAATATTTCCCAAAGCTCGTTTGACACATTAGTAGCTATATACGGTACGCCTATGGTCGGTGCATCGGGTGCAATTTTTGGATTATTGCTGGCATTTGCGTATCTTTTTCCGAATATGCCGCTTTATTTTATGTTTATCCCCGTGCCGATCAAGGCCAAATATTTTGTAGGGGCATACATTTTGATTGAGATTTATCTGGGCTTTAACAATACGGGTTCGTCTATCGCACACTTGGCACACGTAGGTGGAGCATTGTTTGGGTATCTATTGATAAAGCTCTGGCGTATACGAAAAGGACGATATTAAAAAAGGACGATATGAAAGAAAATGTCGTAAAATCGTTTTTACGGGATACGTATCAGACATCTTCCCCGATTCCGTTTATCATCACGGGACAGGCTGTGGTATTTGTGCTGATGCATATCTTAGAACTGGTTGCTTTTGCAGAAATCACCGACGATAATCTGTTTTCTTTCTTTTTGGTTCAGTTGAGTTTACCGGCCTCATGGACAGGCCTTGTCCAGCAACCTTGGGCTATCTTGACGCACCCCTTTATTTATGAGGGTATTTTTGAAGTGCTCTTCGACTGCTTATGGCTATATTGGATAGGTACTCTATTTTTGAACTTGCTGGGTAAACGCCAGTTTTGGATGGTTTTTGGTGGAGGGCTGTTGGGTGGAGCATTGTTGTATCTCCTTCTCGGCCAGTTTGGTATTTTTCAGGAAGAGAGCTATTGGAATAGCACGGCATTTGGTCTTGCGGCCCTCATTGGTAGTATAACTGTACTGACTCCCTCCATGGAGGTCAGATTGTTTCTTTTTGGGAATGTAAAATTTAAGACAATCGCTTTGGTGTACCTTAGCTTGGACTTGATTTTTACAGGTCTTGTGAATGCACAGGCAATCTTGCCTTATGTCGCTATGGTGGGATATGGTATGACCTTTATGTACCAACTGAAAAAGGGTAATGACTGGAGTACTGTTTTGAAGCTGCGCAAAAGAAGAAAACTTAAAGTCATCCACCATAAAAAGGTCGAGAGAGTAACTGCTTCAGGGAGAAAGCATACCACAGACATGCCTAATCAGGAAGAAATCGATAGAATATTGGATAAAATTTCGCAAAGCGGCTACGATAATCTAACTTCGTACGACAAAGAAGTGCTTTTCAGGGCAAGCAAGCAAGATCAATGATGGCAGATAAACGTAGGCAAAAGCTTGGTTATTTTAGTAAAACCGTATTTATAGCGAATGTACTTGCCGTCATTGCCTTATTGTTGAGCTATGGTGCGGGCTATATCGATCCGGCTTCTTTTTGGCCCCTTGCCTTTTTTGGATTGGCTTATCTGCCCATACTTTTGGTCAATCTGGGGTTTGTCTTTTATTGGTTGGTTCGCAAAAGAAGATATATGCTTTTAAGCCTCGTCCCCATTGTAGCGGGGTGGACACTGTTGAGTAAGCATATTAATTTTAAAAACAGCCAAGCCAAGCTTGTCGTAAAACCTGAGAACAATATCCGTGTCATGAGCTTTAATGCTCACCTGTTTCAGCATACGGGGGATATGAACGATGATTTTAAGGAAGAAACGATCGAGTTGGTCAATACCGTCAATCCGGATATCATCTGTTTTCAAGAATTTTATAGCCGGATAAGGGGTGATAAGCAGTTTGCCAAAATGCTGAAGGAACAAGGTAGCTTTGAAGACTACTATTTTGAACCTACTGTCAAAAATGATTTGGAAGGGTATGGACAGGCTGTCTTTTCGAAGTTCCCGATTATTCACTCCGGGTCGATCGCCAAACATGGCTACGGTGTCAATAGAATTATATTCGTTGATATCAAGCGGGAAGCGGATACCTTACGGATATATAATGTGCACTTGCGTTCGTTTGCCCTACAAGAGGAAGATAAGGAATTCATTCAGAAATCAGCCAGTGAGCAGGTCAAAGATGAAGCGGGGACAAAGCGTATAGGTCGTAAACTGAAACGGGCATTTACCAATCGGAGCGAGCAGGCAAAATTGCTTCGAAGCCATATCGACGGAAGTCCTTACCCTTGTGTCGTTGCAGGAGATTTTAACGATACCCCGATGTCCTACAGTGTCAATCTGATTGGCAAGGGGCTGAAAAATGCTTTTTTGGAGCAAGGTTTTGGCTGGGGAGTGACCCATTATGAAATGTTACCCATATTCCAGATTGATTATATTTTTTGTAGCAAGCAATTTCAAGTAGACAATTATGGTATCGTCAAGGAGCGCCTATCGGATCATTATCCGATCTGGGCGGATCTGGGATTGTAGTAGAGGCGAGATCTCGTCTCGCCGAGACATGGTGCTGTTTCTACAGTTGATCTGGTTGTTGTAGAGACGCAATGCATTGCGTCTCTACAGGATCGGTGGATCCGGCAAAAGAATCTCCAGAGCTTTCTCGACAAAATCGTCTGTACGATTTTTGACCTTAAAATAAGCTTCCCGTCCAAAGTAATAACGACCGACAATAGCCTCGATATCTGTTTGGATGAGCTCCAAAAGGTCTTTCCTTTTTCGCTCATTGACTACAATTCCTTTTGTGGCCAAGTATTGAATGAACATATCATACTCCTGCTGTGGCAAATGATAACCCTGTAGAAAGTTTTCTATCGAATATGCAGGCAGATGTGTGGTGAACCGTTCATAGACAAATTGCTCTAGATAGCTGGATCTCACGATCTCTTGGTACAATAGACTAATCGCGTTGGAGTCTAATGAAACAGGTACATCGGGATTGATGCCACCCCCACTAAAAAGCTGTCTCCCTTCGGTTGTCTCGTAGACCTGGGCATGGGCGAATGTAGTGTCCAATGCCCATAGACCTTTGTACATCGTCGCATGTTCGATCATATTCGACCAGTTTGCCGTATATTTTTTCTGTATGCTCCTTCCCAAAGGTGTATAGTATCGGGATATACTGAGATTGATCCGGGAGCCATCTGCAAAATCAAACTGTTCTTGCACGATGCCTTTTCCGAAGGAACGTCGTCCCACGATGGTCGCCCTATCCCAGTCCTGCACGGCTCCGGACAATATTTCTGAGGCAGAAGCCGTTGATTCATTGATCAGGACGACGAGTTTGCCTTCTGCAAAAGAACCATTGCCCTCTGAAAAATATTCTTTCCTTTGTTCGTGTGCTCCATCGGTGTAGACAAGTAGTTTTTTATCATGAAAGAATTCATTTGCTACACGGATGGCAATATGAAAATATCCACCACCATTGTCCCGTAAATCCAGGATAAGGTTGTTTGCTCCTTGTTTTTTCAAGTCGAGGATCGCGGCTTTGAAATCTTCGGCTGTTTTCAGCCCGAAACGACGGATTTTGATATAACCTACCGTAGGGCGGATCATGTACGATACATCGATGGAACTCACCTGGATCTGGTCTCTTATGACCGTAATAGCGGCATCCAAAAATCTTCCGTCCCGGATGATCTGTAGCTTGACACCTGTTCCTTTTTTTCCTCTTATCAATCTTTCGACGACCTTTCGGGCCACACTCTTGCCTGTCACTTGCACAGAGTCGATCTGAAAGATGCGATCGCCAACCTTGACTCCTGCCTTTTCTGCCGGTCCGTTGGTGATGATGCCTACAACCAATAATGTGTCGTTCAAGTTGAAGTACTCCAGTCCTATACCTTCAAAAGTTCCCTCCAAGACTTCGTTCTGCACCTGTGTATCATTGGGTTGCAAGTAAGAAGAGTAGGGGTCCAAATGAGATACAATATGGTTGATCGCTCCATTTTGTAAGGAGTCCAGATCCAGGCTATCCATATAGCTACGGGTGATCAGGTCGAGTGCCTGCTGTATCTTGTAGGAGTTGTCCGAAAGGCCAATAGGTACGAGGGAACTGCCGGGGTTATTGCCCTGCTGATCTATATAATTTTGTCCCAATATAAGCCCCAGTAATAGCGTCGCCGCATATGTAGCAGCTACGAAAATATTACGACCCGTACCTTTTTGCATTTGACTGCAAAATTAAGGAGTAATTTTAACATCTGCCACACTTGCAGACATTTAAAATTTTTTAAATTCCTCTTGACGTTGGACGACAAAAGAGTAGGAACGGCAAAAACGGACCGCTTTCTTTGTCATGTTGACGATAGGAAACATCTGTGCGGTATAGATTCCTCGGTGAGCCTCGGAATGACAAAACGACGAGAGATCGAAAAATTTGCCGCCCTCACGATAGTATAGAATAAATGATATAGAAAATTAGTAGTTTAGCAGATATGGATCACAATTACTTTGTATATATACTTACGAATTATAGTAAGACAGTATTGTATATCGGGGTAACTAACGATTTGCAAAACCGTTTATATCAGCATCAAGAAGACGCCAAAGGAGAAAAACGACATTTTACGGGTAAATATAATGTTGTCTATCTGATATATTGGGAACATTTTCAATGGATTCAACATGCCATTGAGCGAGAAAAAGAATTGAAAGGTTGGCGTAGGTCCAAGAAAGAGGAATTGATCAATGAATTTAATCCTGATTGGAAGTTCTTGAACAATGAAGTATAATGGATAGATTCCTCCTGGTGTCGGAATGACAAAAGAATAAGAAGACCAAGCATTTTATCTAAGTTTGGAAAACAGAACACTGCTATGCACGAGATCGAACCTTTTTACAATTGGCGCCATGACTACATCGCTGCGGACGATGAGCGGTCGCCTTTTTATGGTACGGTGTACAACGAGTTTGAGTTTGACAAGCAGGTGTATAATTTTCTTTTGCATCCGCAGTGGGATGAATTTGGTTCTCTAACGCTTTATCTCAAGATTTTGTATGTGGATTATGACGATCGCTATGCGATTATTGAGCTGATTGGCGAATGGAATGATGCGATATACAATGATATTATGTTGCTCAAGCGGGAAGTCATCGATGTGATGATCGGAGAGGGTATTACCCATTTTATCCTTATCGGCGAGAATGTATTGAACTTTCACGCCTCGGATGACCTCTACTACGAGGAATGGTTTCAGGATATTGAGGATGGTTGGATCGCTGCCCTACATTTCAGAAGCCATGTTATGGATGAATTTTATCAGCACAATATTGACTACTATATCAATTTTGGTGGTTTTTTGAACGAGATTCCTTGGCGTACGTTGAAGCCCAAACAGCTTTATCATTATGTGCGGGAGCATTTACAGAAGCGACTGGGAGAATAAAGGGCTGAAATAGCACTATCTCTTTCTAAAATAATTCCTCCCGTACACGCCGGGGTAAGCATGGTCCCCTTCCTTGAAGTCAAAACTGACAAGATGGATGCCCTCTGGCTCAGTTAGCGTGAAGGTCGCCAAGGCCAGATATTCCCTTGCTCCTGCAGAACCCATCTGTTGGGTCAGTACCGTGGCCGTGTCGATCTTGACAAATAGCGTATCTCCGTTTTGCTCCACAAAATCCATCCACACTTTGTCTTTGTACATTTTGTTGACCAGCTGTATAGCATCTTCGGCTGTGAGGTCGACGGACGCGGAATCTACACGTATGGGGGTATCTGCCTCGTAGTCATATTCCCATATCGGATTGTATTCAAAGGTGCTTTCTTCTTCCACAGGTGGGGATGTCGGAGAAGTACTTTCGGAAGGTGTCTTTTTTGTATCGTGTACACAAGCCCAACACAAGAGCATTGTCAGCAAGAGAAATATGGAGAGCCGGATTGTTTGATACTTTTTCATATGCACAGTATTCTCCTCTAATTTAAGGATATTATTTTGTTTACCCCAAAAGTATCGATAGGTTTATATGATAAGGATCATTCCTCATTCTATTTAGAATTTCCTAACTTTGTTCGCAAACAATGAGCTTTTTTACTTTTTAACTTTAACTTTTTACTTAATACCATGTCATTCAGAATAGAAAAAGATACCATGGGTGAGGTTCAGGTCCCTGCAGACAAATATTGGGGGGCACAGACCGAACGCTCACGCAACAATTTCAAAATCGGTCCGGCAGCTTCTATGCCACGTGAGATCATCGAAGGATTTGCTTACTTGAAGAAAGCGGCAGCTTATGCCAATCACGAATTGGGTGTATTGCCTGTAGAAAAACGGGATGCTATCGCGACGGTATGTGATGAGATATTGGCTGGGAAGCTGGACGATCAGTTTCCTTTGGTTATATGGCAGACGGGCTCGGGTACACAATCGAATATGAATGTCAATGAGGTCGTCGCTAACCGTGCTCAGGTATTGGCCGGAGGTAAAATCGGAGAAGGTGATCCTGTACTCAAAGCGAATGATGACGTTAACAAATCTCAATCGTCCAACGACACATTTCCTACCGGAATGCATATCGCAGCCTATAAAGCTGTCGTGGAAGTGACGATCCCTGGTGTAGAAAAGTTGCGGGATACGTTAAAACATAAATCGGATAAGTTCATGGATGTGGTAAAAATTGGCCGTACGCACTTGATGGATGCCACCCCACTCACATTGGGGCAAGAGCTGTCTGGGTATGTCGCACAATTGAACCACGGTTTGAAAGCTTTGAAAAATACGCTTTCACACTTGTCTGAGCTGGCATTGGGCGGTACAGCCGTGGGTACGGGCTTGAATACACCGCAGGGTTACGATGTCGTCGTAGCGAAGTATATCGCTCAATTTACCGGACATCCGTTTGTAACAGCAGAAAATAAATTTGAAGCTCTGGCTGCACACGATGCTATTGTAGAGACGCATGGTGCTTTGAAGCAATTGGCTGTGGCATTGAACAAGATCGCCAACGATATCCGTATGTTGGCTTCGGGACCTCGCTCGGGAATAGGTGAGATATTGATCCCCGAAAACGAGCCGGGCTCCTCGATCATGCCGGGCAAGGTAAACCCTACGCAATGTGAGGCATTGACGATGGTGGCGGCCCAGGTCATGGGCAATGATGTGGCCATCACGATCGGAGGTACACAAGGACACTATGAACTGAATGTATTCAAACCGTTGATGGCAGCTAATTTCTTACAATCAGCACGATTGATCGGCGACGCTTGTGTGTCATTTGAAGAGCATTGTGCATCGGGGATAGAACCTAACTATGGACGTATCAAAGAGTTGGTGGACAATTCCTTGATGTTGGTGACCGCTTTGAATACAAAGATCGGGTACTACAAAGCCGCAGAAATCGCACAGACAGCACATAAAAATAATTCGACACTCAAAGAAACGGCTATCGCATTGGGGTATGTGACGGCAGAGCAGTTTGACGAGTGGGTAAGGCCCGAAGATATGGTGGGAAGTTTGAGATAATGACTTCTAGCCCCATAAAATATATCATTATGAATGCATACCTGTTCCTTGTGACAGGTATGTCTTTTGCTTTTGTGTCCTGCCAACGCCATTCGGATATGCAAGGGAGAGGTGCAGATTTCTTGCAGGGGGTCTGGAAGCAGGATAGTATTCCGCAACAGGGGGAGATGCTCAGTTATACGCTCCACGAGTTTAAGTTTGTCTGTGACTCCTTGTACACGACTATGCATGTGCATAGTTCCGTACAAACGATCCCCGATAGTTGCTTCAAAGATGGCCAATGGATCGAATATGCCAAGGCTGTGTATGTCGTGCGGGGGGATAGTATCCTTGTCGAGGGGGTGTATACCAAAGAGAACGGAAAGCAAAAGATCTCCGGCTGCTATAAAAGCGGCCAATATCTTCCCCGTTTCAAAATTGCTTATAGCTCTTCCGACTCGCTCGTGTTGGAAAACCGTTTTGATTCCCGACCTATTGTCTTGCGGAAAACAGCTGATATCACCTGTGTGCCCAAGAAACGGTGGGAAATGTAATTACGCAATCTTAAAAAATAATTAACTGTCTGAAAATGATAAGTTAATGTGTGTTCTCTTTTTTTGTAAATATCCCATTTATGAAAAGAGAAGTTGACTTAGTCATTCTATCAGACCTTCATCTGGGAACCTACGGATGTAGGGCCCAGGAACTCCTGCATTATCTGTATTCCATACGACCCTCCAAATTGGTGCTCAACGGGGATATCATCGATATCTGGCAGTTTAAGAAAAGTTATTTTCCCGATCATCATTTGCGTATTATTCGCTATCTGCTCGATATGGCCTATCAAGGCTGCGAAATCATTTACATCACGGGTAATCATGATGAAATGCTTCGCAAATTTTCGACCATACATTTCGGTAACATTCAGCTGGTGGACAAATTGATATTGCAATTGGGTGAGAAGAAAGTGTGGATTTTTCATGGAGATGTATTCGACGCTTCTATCCAACACTCCAAATGGCTGGCCAAATTGGGTGGATGGGGCTATGATCGGTTGATTCAATTGAATTATATGGTGAATTGGTGTTTGGAACGTTTGGGAAAAGAGAAATATTCACTGTCGAAAAGAATAAAAAAATCCGTAAAAAAGGCGGTGAAGTTCATTTCTGATTTTGAACATACGGCTTCCGAGCTGGCTATAGAAAACAACTATGATTATGTGGTTTGTGGGCATATCCATCAGCCTCAAATCAGAGAAGTCTCCAACAAAAAAGGATCATGTGTCTATCTTAACTCTGGGGACTGGGTGGAAAATCTATCTGCCATAGAGTACCATGATGGAGCATGGGATTTGTTCCTCTATGAGGAGAAGAAAGCTAGCTTGGGTAAATATCCCCTTCAAGAGAAGCCTCTTCGGGTTTCTTTGGAAAGCCTGTTGGAAAGCATTCATGTGCAGGCTTAGAAATGCAAAGCCTCCTCGATCTGTTCGTTGACGAATTTAACGGTAATTTCGTCGTTTAGGATATTATCGACATTGATCTCGTTTTGGATATGGGGGATATGTATCTTCAGCGGCAATACGTGCATGCGTAGGTAATTGCATACACCTGTAAAATGGTCTACGCCTCGGATGTTGCCATATTTGCCTGTAGAAACCCCTACGAGTACAGCCTTTTTATGATAAAATGATATAGGAAAAGAGCAAGCATCTATAAAAACTTTCAGTACACCGGGATAGCTACCGTTGTATTCGGGGATGATAAAAATGAATTTCCTGGCTTTGGACACCCGTTCCTGTATAGGTAGGAAAGCGTCGCTGCGCTTGTTGTACAGGTCGGTAAATATCAGATCGTGGGGCAACTCTTCCAGTGACAATAGATCCCATTCTTCGCCTTTCTTTTGAAATTGCTGTTGATAGTATTTCGCAACTTTCAATGAGTTGCTTCCTAGCCTGTTTGTCCCCGAAATAATTAAATTCATTGTGTACTTGTAACTTATTTTAATCAATATGCGACTTTGACAAATCGTAAATCAATTTTTTGTATCTTAGCATCCTGAGTGATAGATGGCTCGAAAATTTTTCAAAAATAGTAATTTTAACATCATTTAAGCATTTTGTTTATCGTCTGAATGTAAATTTGGTGGAAGTTTCAGAATAAAACGAATACAGAAAAGGATCGTAATCTCATGGGAAAAATTATTGCGATAGCAAATCAAAAAGGTGGTGTAGGAAAGACAACAACGTCGATTAATCTGGCAGCGAGTCTGGCTGTGCTGGAATATAAGACACTGTTGGTGGATGCGGATCCGCAGGCTAATTCGACTTCGGGTATAGGCTTTGACCCACGGACGATCAAGGCAAGCGTGTACGAATGTCTGGTCAATGATTTAGATCCCAAAGATGCTATACAGTCTACAGACACGCCCAACTTGGATTTATTGCCAGCCCATATTGACCTTGTCGGTGCGGAGATTGAGATGATCAATCTCAATGAGCGTGAGTTCAAGATGAAGAAAATGCTAGCACCGCTCAAGGAAGAGTACGATTTTATTATTATCGATTGCTCGCCTTCTCTGGGGCTGATCACGATCAATGCACTGACGGCTTCGGACTCGGTCATTATTCCGGTGCAATGTGAGTACTTTGCATTGGAAGGATTGGGTAAGCTCTTGAATACGATCAAAATTGTACAAAACAGACTGAATACCGATCTGGAGATCGAAGGTATATTGTTGACGATGTATGACGTACGGTTGAGACTATCGAACCAGGTAGTCGAAGAGGTACGCACGCATTTCAACGAATTGGTGTTTGATACGATTATCCAACGCAATACCCGATTGAGCGAGGCTCCAAGTTTTGGGATCTCTGTCATCATGCACGATGCTTCCTGCAAAGGGGCTATCAATTATTTGAATCTGGCGAGGGAGATCTTGCAGAAAAACGGGTTGGTCGAACAGAATAAGGAACAAGTGATAGGGTAATATATGGCAGCATTACAACGAAAAACAGGACTGGGAAAAGGTTTGGGCGCATTGTTGCAGGATGATCTGAAAATGTCGTCCTCTAGCGGTGCAGCACAGAAAGGCGTGGAAGGCACGGCTCCAGGTTCAGTAGGTAGTATTAATTTTATCAAGATTGAACATATCGCTGTCAACCCTTTCCAGCCCCGGACAGATTTTGATGAGGACGCCCTGCGCGAGTTGTCCGAATCCATCCGTTTACAAGGACTTATACAGCCTATTACCGTACGGCAGGTCGGCAAAAACCAATACCAGCTCATCAGTGGAGAGCGTCGTCTCCGTGCATCAAAGTTGGCCAATATCACCGAAATACCTGCTTATGTCCGTACAGCCAATGACCAACAAATGTTGGAGATGGCTCTTATCGAGAATATCCAGCGGGAGAACCTGAATGCGATCGAGGTTGCTTTGAGTTTCCAGCGGATGATCGAGGAATGTAATCTGAAGCAGGAAGAGCTGGGAGAGCGTGTGAGCAAAAACAGGTCTACCATCACAAATTACCTGAGATTGCTGAAATTGCCACCTGTCATTCAGGCGGGGATTCGGGATGGACAGATCACGATGGGGCATGCAAGGGCGTTGATCAATGTCGGCGAAATAGACAAACAGTTGTTTGTTTTTCAAGAAATAATCGACAAAGGTTTGTCCGTACGTATGGCCGAGATATTGGTGCGCAATATCCAACAGCAGACCAAACCAAAGAAAAACCAAAATGTCGGAAAACAACTGGACTTTCAGTATCAGAAAATCGAGGATGATCTGGCTTCTAAATTTTCTACCCGTGTACGCTTGAACATCAAAAATAGTAAAGGCAAAGGAGCTATAGAGATACCTTTCGAATCCGAAGATGATTTGAGCCGCATCTTAGAACTGTTGGATTGGTAATGAAAGTTTTGTTTGTCTTTCTTTTTGTTTTTTGTGCCTTTCTGCATGTAAAAGCGCAAGAGCCAGATACTATCCGGCAGCATGCGGATACATCCCAAGCAGAAACGGACATTCGGAAAGGACTGAACATACAAGATACGACCGGGCAGGATACACTAACGAATGCACAGGATACTGTAAAGAAGGAGACCCGGAAGGAGAGAAGGGAACGGGAGAAGGCGGAAAAAGAACGTGAAAAATATTATTACAAGGATATACGAAAAGATTCAACCCGTTTGGCCATCGAACACCTTTCCAGAATAGCTTGGAAGAGGTCGCTGATCGTACCCGGTTGGGGGCAGTACACCAATGGAGGTGCGTGGTGGATCAAGGTACCGGTCATCTACGGAGGCTTTATCAGTGCTGGTATTATCTTTGACTATTGGCAGTGGTATTATCGGAAATTTGGGGATGAGGCAGCCCATCGTATCAACAATAACGGGATGAAGGAAGACCCTGACCTGATGGGTATTGACCAGTTGGACTATTTGATACGCCAGAAGGATTATGGCCGTCGAAACCGGGATTTGACCATCTTGGCGACGATAGGTTGGTGGGGACTGAATGTTGTAGAGGCTTATACAACTTCGATTTTGAAGTACAGATACGATATAGGCGACGATCTGACGGTCAAAGTAGTGCCGACTGCTGTTCCTGTAGCGAATAGTTTTGGTATGACGGCAGCGATGAATCGCTCGTTTGTTCCGGGTATAAGGTTGACGATGAATATTAAATAAACCTGTTGGCATTATCAAATGAAGCCGCTATATTGTCATGCTGAGGGTACCAAAGCATCTATTTGCTATATGGTTTATAGATTCTTGACTACCGTCAGGCAGGCTTCCTTCGTCAGAGCCTGCTCCGAAAGTATTCGGGGATGACAAAAAAACGTACATAATGAACAATGGGTTAAATAGCTAAATTAGTGTACCTTTACGCATAAATAAGTTTCAACATGAAAATAATCTTACTCGGATACGGCAAAATGGGCCAACTGATAGAGAAGTTTGCTATCAAAAGAGGTCATGAAGTCGTCTTGATCGTGGATGAGCATAATCGAGCGGAGATCGATGCGGATAGTTTGACGGTAGGTGATATCGCCATAGACTTTAGTACACCTCATGCTGCCTTGGAAAATATCAATCTTTGTTTTGATGCCAATCTGCCTATCGTCGTGGGTACGACGGGTTGGTACAATCATTTGGAAGAAATCAAGGAAACTTGTTTGGAAGACGGGCAATCGCTGTTGTATGGCTCTAATTTTAGTATTGGTGTCAACATCTTTTTCCATATCAACAAAATGTTGGCCAAGGCCATTGCTCCCTATAAGCAATATGAGGTACAGGTAGAGGAGATACACCATATCCACAAGTTGGATGCACCTAGCGGTACGGCGATTACGATTGCCGAAGGGATCCTTGAAAACATCGATTCGAAGACTTCGTGGGTCAATGATCTAGTCGGTAGTGATCAAGAGATCATTGCCAAGCCAGACGAGTTGCTGATCGAGAGTTTGCGGATCGAGGAGGTGCCGGGTACACATACGGTGCTGTACAGTTCGGAAGTAGATCAGATAGAATTCAAACATACGGCACATAATAGGGAAGGGTTTGCATTGGGTGCTGTGGTGGCCGCAGAATGGCTGCATGGTAAAAAAGGGTTTTATCAGGTGACCGAGATATTTGATTTTAATAGATAAGGGAGAAAGGACAATGGAACAAAGATGAAAGACTATTTAGGAAGTCCTTACTCCTTGTTCTTTTATCCTTACTCCTATTTTTTAATTTTTACTTTTCAATACATGTGGTATATTATTTTTGCGATTCTGACGATCGTATCTTTATACGGCCTTTGGTTGCTGTTTAGAAAAGCTGGCAAACAAGGTTGGGAGGCCATTATTCCGTTTTACAGGGAATATGTCATGGCACAGTTGGTGGGACGGCCTGCCTGGTGGATCGTATGGTTATTGGTTCCCATTGTCAACATTTTTATTTTCTACGGTTTTTATCTGGACTTTGTCAAATCTTTTGGCAAACAGCGCTTTTGGGAAAATGCCGCTGCCGTATTGGTACCGTTTATCGTATTGCCGATGTGGGGTAGGGATCCACAGGTGAAATATTTGGGCCAGACCAACTCGGAAGAGTTTAAGAAGAAGTATCCGTACAAGAAGTCTGTGACGCGGGAATGGGCTGACGCGATCATTTTTGCTACAGTAGCTGCTTCTTTGATACGTGGGTTTATTTTGGAAGCCTACATGATTCCAACGGGATCGATGGAAAGAACCTTGTTGGTTGGTGATTTTTTGTTTGTCAGTAAGCTAAATTATGGGCCTCGTATTCCGAACACGCCGTTGGCTTTCCCTTTTGCACATCATACGATGCCGGTGACGGGAGGCAAAGCGTATTCGGAGCTTATACAGCTCCCTTACAAGAGATTACCCGGCTTTCAGGAAATTAAGCGAAATGATGTCGTGGTTTTCAATTTTCCGGCAGGAGATACTGTGGTCAAGGAAAATGAAGCACGTACATACTATGATTTTGTAGAAGCGATGGGGAAAGAATCTGTACATGCGCACTATACTGTCATTACGAGGCCTATAGACAAGCGCGAGAACTATATCAAAAGGTGTGTGGGTGTACCGGGCGATGTGATTGAAATGCAAAATGCGCAGCTGTTTGTCAACGGAGAGAGGGGATTTGTACCGCCTGAGATGCAGACTTCGTATGTCGTGTACACCGATCCGTACGGACTATCTCCCAATATTCTTGTGGACAACCGCTTTGAGAAGGATGAGCTATATACCAATCCGGCCGAAGGCCTGTATGTCTTACATATTACAGCCGGGGAAGCAGAACGTGTGAAAAGCTGGTCGAATGTAAAAAAAGTGGTAGAAATAGTCCAAAATGTAGATGAAATTGGGGATAACACGTTTCCGCATCGCAAAAACTTCCCTTGGAACTTTGATAATTTTGGTCCGATCAAGATTCCGGCAAAGGATTGGACGGTGGAACTGGATAGTGTGACACTGCCTTTGTATCAACGTGCTATTACCGTATATGAAGGTAATACGCTAGAGAAGAAAGGGGAAGATATCTATATCAATGGCCAGAAAACAAACTCCTATACGTTCAAAATGAACTATTATTGGATGATGGGTGATAATAGGCACAACTCCTTGGATTCACGCAATTGGGGTTTTGTGCCGGAAGATCATATCGTCGGTAAGGCCTTATTTACCTGGATGAGTTGGGACAAGGACGGTAGCTTCTTGTCAAAGGTCCGTTGGAATAGAGTTTTTAAGGGGATTAATTAGTATTGAGTATAGCGTATTGAGATTTTAGCTTATTTATGTCTCAATACGCAATACTCATTACGCTTTCAGCGCAGCCAAATACCTTTTGATCGTTTCCTCCAACCCTAAGTATAAAGCATCGGCTATGAGGGCGTGCCCTATGCTGACTTCCAGCAAACCGGGTATGTTTTGGTTGAAGTATGCTAGATTGTGCAGGTCCAGGTCATGTCCCGCATTCAATCCCAAGCCTACTTCCCGAGCTTTCACAGCTGCTTTGAAATAGGGTGCTATTGCTTTTTCCTTATCATAACCATATTCTGTTGCATAGGCTTCTGTGTAGAGCTCGATACGGTCTGTGCCTGTCTCGGCCGCACCTTCGACCATCTGCTCGTCAGGATCGACGAATATGGATACCCGAATGCCTTGATCGTGGAATATTTTGACCATTTCTTTGAGATAATCTTTGTGCTTTAAGGTATCCCAGCCATGGTTGGAGGTGATCTGTCCAAGCGCATCGGGTACTAAAGTGACCTGCGTGGGTCGATTGGCCAATACAAGATCTACAAATTTCTGTTCCTGACAGTTGCCCTCGATGTTGAATTCGGTCGTGATATTGGCCTTGAGGTCATAGACATCCTGATAGCGGATATGCCTTTCATCGGGTCGGGGGTGGACGGTGATGCCTTGTGCTCCAAAACGCTCACAGGCCAATGCCGCCGCCAAGACGTTCGGTACATTTCCACCTCTGGAATTGCGAAGGGTAGCTATCTTATTGATGTTGACAGATAATTTGGTCATGCTCTTTGAATTGAATAATACAAAGATAATAAAATGTAGAGGCGAAAAATTTTTCGAGCCTACTTATTTTTTCCTAAATTGCATACGTATGGACAGTTTGTTTTCTTTTGGTACAGGTTTTGGATGGAAGGACTTTTTTGATGTCCTTTTGGTGTCCATTATTATCTATTATATCTATAGTCTGATCAAAGGGACGATTGCTGTCAATATCTTGTTGGGGGTAGGACTATTTTATGGTATTTATCTGGTCGTCAAACAGCTGGAGATGCGATTGCTGACGGAGATATTTGGCGGATTCATTTCAGTAGGTTCCATTGCGTTGATTGTGGTGTTCCAACAGGAAATACGGCGTTTCTTATTGCATATAGGTAAGAACATTTCCATACGTCGAAAGAAATTTTTCTGGACATTCCTCGGGGCTAAAAAAACAGCCACGCAGGATCATGCCGAACAGATCAAGCCCATTATAGAAGCCTGCCGATCTATGTCCAAATCCAGAACGGGTGCGTTGCTGGTGTTTTCCAAATACTTCGATGAGGAATATTACCAGACAAGTGGCGAATATATCGATGCTCCGTTGTCCAAGCGTCTATTGGAAAGTATATTTTTTAAAAATAGTCCATTGCATGATGGAGCCGTGGTCATTGTGGATTTCAGGGTCATGACGGCCAGTTGCGTTCTGCCTTTGTCGGATAGTGAGGATCTTCCCCCCCAGTTTGGACTTCGCCATAGGGCGGCGATAGGAGTGACAGAGGTGTCGGAAGCTGTGGCGGTGATTGTTTCTGAAGAAACAGGCGAGATATCTTTTGCCAAGGATGGAAATGTGAATATGAACCTCAGTCCGGAGGAACTGGAGAAAATATTGAAGGAGGAATTGTAGTAGAGACGCAATGCATTGCGTCTCTACGATAAAAATTATTTAATCTCTTTCAGCACTTGTGAATTTAATTTTACGTATTCCTGATTGTTTGCTTTTTCAGCCATGGCCAAGCCTTCTTGCGCGGCTTGTTTTGCTCCTGGGCTATCTCCTGCCTTTGCCAAGATCCGGGCTTTCCAATATTTGATATGCGGTGCTGAAGTATTGCCTTCATCAGCCAATTTGACCCACTCTGCGGATTTCTTGATGTCCAAATCATTGTTGAAATAATATTGAGCTGCTTGGAAATAAGGCTTCTTCTCGCCTTGCATGGCAGCATCGATACTGGCCAGTATCTCTTTGGATTGGTCTACGGCAATGTTAAAATCTACTTTTGTTTTTTCCCAAGCCAGCACGATTTTGGCAGATTTGGTCGTGACATCTTCAAAGCTCATCGTAAAGGTTTCTACCTTATTGGCCAAGGTTTGCGGTTTGACCTTAAAGCGCAACAGATCATCTGCGTCTTTGTACTGATAAGCACCCCATTGTTTTGGGTTTTTGCTCAGGATGATCGTCCATTCGGCTTTGTCCGGAACGGTAAACAGACCATATGTTCCGGCAGGAACTTTGTGACCTTCGATGGTTACCTCGTCTTCGAATGTCAGATTAGGGATGTTATTTGCTCCTGTACGCCATACCTGACCATACGGAACCAATCCTCCGAATATGACACGGTCATTGGCATTGGGTCTTTGATACGTGAGGGTCACGTTTTTAATACCCAAAGCCTGGGTAATGGTCTGTGTACTGCTTGCTGCCGGAAGTTTTACTTGTGCGTTGACAGTTTGTACCCCGATAAAAAAAGCGGCTGCTGCGGCAATAGATAAAATAGTTTTTCTCATGTTTTTTTAATCTTTTGTCACAGTGAATTTAGGAATTTTTTCGCATTTTTCACGTGGTTTGGAATCATTTCCCGTTTAATATTTTTGTTACTGAAGTTTTGGATATGTTGATTGAGCGTGTTGAGCGCTTCTGTTTTGCCTTCTGCCGTTAGCTTATGACGGATGATTCTGATCTTTTCCACGTCTTGTATGCCTTCACGCAGTCTTTCGAAGCGGATGCTCGTCGTGTTATTGGGGTATACCAGATAAGTATCTCCTCCCAGCCAAGACCCAAACCGGGTATCCTGATTGGGGTTTGCATTCCAGCAATCATATGCCCATCGCAGATACCCGTCAAAACCTCTCTCGACGGTGTTCCAGCCTAACCATACAGCTTCGCTATAACCGGAGTTCGTAAAGGTATTGGGGAAGATCTCGGTACAGCAGGTGTACATGGTCGTAGTGAAGCCTTTTGCTTTCCGTTGAGCCAATATGTTTTCGGGCATGTCCTCGTTCAAGGTGATACAATAGTCTATAAGTTCCATCGCCAATTCGTCGTGGTATGTTCCAGCCAGCGATATATTGAAATCTTTGTCTGCTTTTTTAATAACCTGGATGGCGGCTAACATGTCTTTCATCGGGCGTTCGTCCATAGCGATAGTGGTTTTTCCGAACCAACCGTTTTTCTTGAGATGCTGCGCAAAGTCTTTCAGAAAAGGTAGCCAATGCTGTTCATATTCTGTTGTGCCGGGTTTTGCTTTGAGCACCTCTGTTTTTGCAGAAGCCTCGTCGTAGTAGTAGAATGACAGGTTCCAGGGGATCATGCTATAGCAGTTGATAAACTTTTGAATGCCCAGTTCGTGCATGTACCGTACCCATTTATCAAAGTTTGTATAATCAAATTTCCAGGAACCGTCTTTGGTTCTGACCCACTTGACCATACTGTCGTACACGTCGTGTGTTTGACTGTTCCAGGGGTCATAGATCAATGTGGCTGTAATGGATTTTTGTCCGGTATTGGCCAGTATTTGGTAGTGTGGTTTGATAGTGGCCAGATGTTCGTCAGAAAGTGGAGTCATATTGAAATATCTGGCCGACGCATATGGATTTTGCCATAAATCCAGATGAAAGTGCCAATCTTTTGGATCGGGCAAGGTGTGTTCGCTGACCGTCACGGTATAGGGAAGCCTGTAAACGTGCCTGGCGGTGCCAATGCTATATTCTGCAATCACTTCTCCTTGGTATTTTCCTGCCGCAGCCTGTGAAGGAATGTGCACACTGAGCCAGAGCGGGCGGGTTTCTCCGGCGGTATGGTAGAATGATGTTGTATTGTCGATCCGATCAGCTACCAAAAAGGAATCCAATACATGTTTTATACCACATCCTTTTTTCAAGTCTCCCGGATGATCAGTCATGACGAAGGTAATGGGACTGAATTTGATATGTTCTGTGGAAATTTCGTGCTTACCGGATTTTAGAGAGCTGACTTTTAACTGAACCGATACTCCGGCATTTGTGTTCAGGTTGGAAACAAATGCCAGTTGTGTATGTATGGTTTCGTTTTTCCAACCTTTGGTTGTCCATGTGCCTTGTACTTGTGCACTTGTCGGTGGGACATATTTGGATAAACTGAATTCGGTATCTATAAAACTCAATGCACGGAATGATTTTTTTGTATTGATGTTTGTCACAGACACTTTAGGATCTGCCAGCTCACGGACTTGCGCAGTAGTGGATAGATAACATACGAATACAGAAAATAACAGAAGACAGATTCTCATGGATAGTAGGTTTTTATATATAAGTAAAACTCAATACATAACCAAACATATAGATAATGTGCTTGATTTGCAATAGAGTAGGTAACGAAAACGATTGCGTTATTTTGCTTAAATGTTTTTTTTAAACTGTTGTAGGGCGAAATATCTTTCGCCCTCATTAGGGCAAATAATTATTTGCCCCTACATAGATTCATTTTATTGTGCGACAATTTGAAATACGGCGCAGTAGCGTTACGCTTAAAAAATCCGTATATTCGGATATGAAAATATCTAGAATAGCTTTCTTTTTGGTGTTGTTTTTCGGAAAAATGTCCTTGTCGGCAAAAGAAGTGAAGCCTGCTTTGCTTGTTTATGGTTCGGGTATTGAAGCTTTTACAGCTGCTATGCAGGGAGCACGGTCCAATGTGCCTACACTGTGGGTCATGAACGGTCATACGTTGGTGGAGGAACTGACCTTAAAGCCTTTGAAGATCACGAGCAATCAAGGCCTGGACGGTGGTATCTGGATGGATATTTTGATGGCATCGGCACAGCATAAGGGTTCGAGTGATTCCTTGGCTGGGGAGATCAAGATGAATATTACACCGACTTTGATGTTGAATGCAATACAACGGATGCTCGATGAGCAACAGCAATTGACCGTACTCCGTAATGAAAACATAACCTCGTTGACCCGTAATAAACGAGGGTGGACGGTTGTGTTAGGAAACAATAAGAAATATGAGGTCCGTGCGGTCGTGGATGCTTCTTCCGGGGGCGAATTGGGTACCAAGATCGTAAAGGATGCATTTTCTGTAGCAGAAGTGACCCTTCAGAAAACGGAGATGTTGACTCCGGAACAGATCCGAACGACGGTAGCATTAGGATCATATGAGGGAACAGATTATACTGTATTGGCAAAAGATGTACTGGATCAAAGTTTTCATGAGCTTTTTTTTGTACACGCACTTGTACCGGCTACCGAAGGAGCAGAAAGTATCCCTTTTCGGGCACATGTGGGACAGGCAGTAGGTGCTGTAGCGGCGTATTGTGCTTTTTTCAAGACTACGGCAGATAAGGTGGATGTACGTAAGCTGCAGACGGAGTTGATGAGCTTTAGAGCAAGACTGTTGCCCTGGAAAGATGTTTCTCAACAGGATACACATTATGGAGCTGTTCAAAGGTGCTATCTGGCCACGATACTGGAAGGTAAGGAAGACAATTTGCTATTCGATAGGGGAGATAGTGTACAGGTAGAAAGTGTCAAAATTATTTTTAACCGTTTGTATTCCCGAAGCCAGTTGTGGTTTGCAGATAATGCGACTGATTATTTTGCTTTAAAAGATGTATTGTCATTAGTCAAGTTTGTATCTTTCCGAGGCAAGGAAGTAGATGATCAGGTGCAGAAAGACTGGACAAAGAAATTGAAATTTGAAGGTGTGTATGATCCCGAGCGTAAGGTGACTCGGTATGAGTTTATGGTCTTAGTGGATCGCTATGCCAGCCCTTATACCAAGACTGTTACCCTTCAAGGGGATATTTTGCGGTAAGAGGGAAAAAAAGACATCTGAAGTTTTTCGCAAACTTCGGATGTCTTTTTTTGTGAGCTGTTCTTAGTAAGCTCCCAAGTAGAAACTACCGGAAGCGTTTTTTAATTTAGCACCTTTAGTGACGGTTTTTGTTGGCACATCGATGATATATAGGTTGCCATCTTTTCCGTTCGGTGTCAACGGGATGTATGCTTTATTTCCGACAACACCAATATTTTGGAATTGGGCAAACGTACCTGTCAAAGCTGTACCACCGTTTTGTGCAGCAGTAAGTCCGGAAAACCCGGAATCTGTTTCGTTGTCAAACCCTGTCAGCTTTGTAGCTGTTCTACTGTTCAGATCCACATGGGCGACAAAACCACCGTTTGTTCCTGTGATCGTATACAATACGATGCCCTCTCCATCTTTGATATATCTCCATGCTCTGATAGAAATGTTGCTGCCACCGCCAAGATCCGTTTTCAGATCAAAGTTGTAGGTGTTATCATATTGACCGGTAGCACCATCGATACGCAAAATTTGTGAACCGGAATTAGCTGTAGCCTGATAAATATAACCATCCTCAGCCAAATGTTGGGTCATTGTACGGTAAGAGTGATTATTGACGATACTATTTGACGAATATATCAATTTAGGGTTAGTTAATGAAGGATAATCTACCACCAATGTAGCTGTACCTAATTGATTTGTAGCAGTTGACCAAGCCTGATTTCCTTGGCTGTTCAATGTAGACTTTTTGGTCACATCCGTTCTTGTTAGGTTACACCCAATAAAAATTTTAGTTTTTGCGGCATTAAGCACAGGTACATCTATACGGCCGATTTGATAACCGTCGAGTGTTTGTTCCGGTGTAAAAGGAATAGTGAAATTTTGTGTTTGACGAGTTATTTCAGGATTGTCCAGATTCAGAACGGCAATTGATGCTGTGCTTTTCACATTAATAAAATCAGCATCGGCACCTTCTCCGCTAGCTTCAATCTTGGAAGAGGCATATACACCGATACCTATTCCCTCAGCTGCCACGACCCAACGAGGTGCAGTACCCAGAATAGGTTCAGTATCCAATTCTTCACGTGTATCTTCAAATGCAGCAGCACCATTCACACGGTATTTGTTAAAGATACCACCATCATTACCTACATACTGAATGTTGTAGAGGAAGTTGCCATTTTTTGAACCTTGTACACGTGCTGTACGTTGCGACCGCAATGTATAGCCTTTGCCTAATGCGTCTACTTCAAAATTAGGGTTAGCCGCTTGTTCAGGCGTGATAGCATACGCTCTTGTGCCTCCATTTCCGGCAGTTCCTTCATCATCTGGGAATGTTGCTGTCAGTGTGATATATTGTCTGTCCCAGATGTCCGGTCCGGAGGGAGGAATAGTATCTGGTCCATTATCCTTGTTACACCCAACCAAGGTTCCCATAGCTAATGCGGAGCCAAATAGCACTGTTTTTAAAAAACTATTTTTCATCTTGTTATTTGTTAAAATTATTTATTGTGTAATTTAATTTAATATAAAAAGCTCTTCCTGGTTTTTGAACACCAAAGTTGTCGTACATCTCTGCGTTCAAAATGTTTTTGGCATCTGCACTCACTACCAACTTGCTACTTGGGAATCGGTAGCTCGCGCCTATGTCATGTGAAAATTGTGTAGGTGTCGTGAACCAATCCGAATCAAACCAGATTGTATTAAATGGTGCTACATAGCCTGTATTGTAATATAAATTCAATACTGATTTTTGTTGGAAAATATTGTCCAATCTGTATTGAATATTGGCATTTATCGTGAAGAAAGGCTCATTCGGGATCTGCATATCGTATAAGCTATGTGGATTTCCTATTTCATCCAATGCTACTTTAAATAAGGAGTTGAATTTGGAAAAATTGAGCATCGCATTTAGCTTATTGTCATAGATATAATTGATCTCGCCTTCAAAACCGATAGACTGTGTCTTAGAAAGGTTGACATATTGCGATACCTGTATATCTTCTACCTGTGCTTCCCGTCCTTCTATGACAGGATCGACACGAGTTTGTAAGGTGATTTTATCATAGCCATTACGCCAGAAAAAATTACCGTATAGATTGATTTTGTGTTTGTCTGTATGGGATATTCCGTATCTTCCACCTAAGTTATAATTGATGGCCAATTCGGGTAAAATATCGGTGTTGGGCAATAAGTTGTTTTCGGGTTCTCCGTAGATGTGACGGTCGGTCGGCATAATGAATGACTTCTCTGCAGACAGGATAATAAAGCCGTCTTGTATAGCCTGATACGAAATGGTACCGCCAAACCCTTGATTGCTTCTCTCGCTGACAGGTCTTTCGTACTCCATCACACCGTTTACTTCACGGATAGGTTTGTTTTGTGTAGTTTTAATAGTGGCATGTTTGCCGAATATATTCGTTTTCAATTTCCTGTTTAATGCCTCAAACTCATAATTCATCGCCCAGATATTGGTCAAGACATCGTTTTGGGTGATCCATTTACTACGATCGGGCCTCAACAGATCTTTATCGTCTCTACCCGAATTTTCCAGCTTATGATTTAATGAGATCCGATGACCAGAAAAAAGTGTATACGATAAGTTCGAACGAATATTTGTAATTGTCCGGTAACTATCCAACATTACAGCATCATCCTGCTGTCCTTTGCCGGGTTGATGTGGATAAGGTTTGACTTCTCCCTCCGAATTTGGCGGAGCCAATATCAATTCTAATTGATCACTGCCGCTACCTTCTTTACTCCAATTGTACTTTTGACTGACTGTATCTTGCAGATAGGTGTTACGCATGCTGTGTACCGCATTGACATTGAGCGACAAACCTTTTATCAGCAGGTCACGTTTATTGTAATTCAAACTGAGGACATTTGCCTGATACTCGTTAAACCGACCGAGATAGGGCTTTGTCATTGTTAGTCCGTGTGGAATTTCTTTATAAGAATCCGAAATATTATACCCCAAGAAAAACTGATCGGCCCATTTCACATCTGTAAAACCAAATTCAAAACGTCCGCCTACCGTTTCAAACTTATCATTTGGACGACGGGTTCTGTTATACCGTTCGACACGTCCCGTTGACAACGTATATTTGGAGAACTTACCCCACATTTCGTAGTTATTGTCGGAATGGCTGTAAAATCCAGATACACGCGCTGTTAACCCGTTTTTTTGATTACGATATAGTCCACCTATGTCTGCTCGATACGTATTGAATGATCCATACGAAACCGCGGTGGTAATATTATTGGCCGAAGCATCTTTTTTCATAATGACGTTGATCGCCCCGCCAATATAATTGCCAGACAGATGTGCCGGAAGGACACCTTTGTAGACCTCGATACGCTCGATCATGGCCGGAGGAATATTGTTCAGATTGAAAGAAGACCCGTAAGTCGATATTTCGATTCCATCGATAAAAATACCGATAGTACTTCCGGACATTCCGTTAAGGTTGTATTCGATCGGTGCTCCTTCTCCTCCATTTTGCCTTACCCTTACACCTACTGCACGGTCCAAAAGTTCATTGGTGGTGAGGTTCCTTAAAGAAGCCTCTTTGGTCTCGATCACGGCTACGGCAAATCCGCTGGTCTCCATCTCCCGCTTCACGGTATTGCGCTGTACCCGTACTTCGTCCAAGGCCAGATCCCCTTTGGGACTGATGTGTATATGTAGATCAGGATAGTTTTTGTTGACTTGGAGCGCCAGTTTTTTCGGTTGGATCTCCACTGAGGATACGAGTAGATTGTATTTGCCTTGAGGCACATTCTCAAAGGTGTACCGGCCCCTTTCATCGGATACGGTTTCCAGAGAAGTCCCCTCGATTTTTAAAGTTACATGCGATACCGGCTCCCCATTTTCCTTATGCACTTTCCCCTTTATGCTGAAGATATTTTGTGCAAATACCGGCAGAGAAAACATAAATAACAACAGCACCAGGTAAAATTGTTTCATTATCTCAGATTAATATTTTATCTTCGAATATTCTTTAGAACAAGTCTAAATAAATTTCGACGCTGCAAATCTAGAATTATTCTAAATACGAAGATGACGGGAAACGAAAAAAAAGATTCAAATTCGGAAATAAATACACCGCTTGCCTTGTCCTACAAGGAGGATTTGACAAATTTCAATTTCCAAGCACACTACACAATTCTGAGGGGGAGTGATTTCGTAGTCCATGCTAGTCCGGTCGATGGATTTGTCAATGTGCTATTGGTTGAGGGGACCGGCACGAGTACTTATTTTGTAGATCAGACATCTTATCTCATCCGGTGCTGTGAGAATATACTGCACCCTATCCGAAAAGGTCAGCTTTTTGAATGGAAGAACCTGTGTGAAGAAAATGTTGCCATTCTCTTGTTTGTGCCATTGGTCGTATTGGAAGAATTTTATGTCAAGATGCTGACACAGGAGGAACGGTTTGAACATGGTTTCTTGACCAAGAGCGATCAACGTATCAATCTCATGGCCAGGCAGATTTTGGAGCATTCCGTACAGCAAGGTCATCTCGAAAGATTGCGTATACAGTCTCTGATTACAGAAATATTGATACATCAGATTGAAGGCTTCTATGCCGAAAATGCGAAGCACGAGATCATTGTCAATAAAAATCACTATGATAAGATTTTACAGGCGAAAAAGATTATCGATACGGATTTATCACGAAATTATACGATCCATGAATTGGCAAAGGCTGTAGGTACAAATGAACAGTACCTCAAGAAATATTTCAAGCAATATTTTGGCAAGACGGTCATGAGTTACATTACCGAAGCAAAGATGGAACATGCTAAAAACCTCATCATGACAGGGGAGTATCGGGTGTCGGATGTGGCGAGAATGACGGGGTACAAGCATTCTACGCATTTCTCTTCTGCATTCAAGAGATTTTTTGGTTTTATCCCCAATTCCTTGCGCTATACTTTCATGGTAGCGCAGGAAGGGGTGCAATTCTTTGCCGAGATGGAACAGTATATCAGTATGTAGTATTTATAAAGCAGAAAACTCTTCCAAAGTTCAAAACTTTGGAAGAGTTGAGAAGCTGTATTAAATACGATTTATCCCTAGAATTTATAACTCAAAGAAAATGCTGCATTTCTTGGATCGATTTGATTGATAAATCCCCCGCGGAAGTAAGAGTTTAACCCGACCTCATCCGTTAGGTTGTTGAGGAATACACGTGCCTGCCATTTATTGAGCTTATATCCCAACTGTGCATTCACTGTGGTATAGGCTGGCATGTCAAACGGTTCTATACCCGGATTGTACGTATGTCCGTCGTAATTGTTGCTATACTCATTGACCGGACGCTTGCCCACATAGTACACACCGGCACTGAGACTCAGATCCTTCAAAAAACCTTGGTTGAATACATACTGTACCCATCCGTTTGCTGTGTGGTCGGGAGCATTCATTGGCGCGGAGCCATCTACATACGAAGGAGAATTCTTGTAACGTGCGTCCAGATAGGCATACCCAACCATGACGGTCAGATTGTCCAATATACGACCATTCAATTCGACCTCTATACCGTCCCGAAGCAGATCCCCGGCCTTGAAATAGTAACCTGTCTGTGTAGTGGTACCCTCTTCGTATTCGGCGTTGGACAGGTTCGACGTATAGATATGGAAATAAGTGAAGTTAAAACGGAGCTTCTCATCCAACCAATCAGACTTGATACCAGCTTCAAACTGTTCGGTCGAAGATGGTCCTATTTCGGCGCCGCCGACCATCTTGTTTGCCGCACTTCGGAGACTGGTGGAATTGGTGTAGGATGCAAACACATTGGTATGTTTGATCGGAGTGACGATAAAACCTATGCTAGGGTTCCAGGCAGAGTGTCTCTGCGAGTTGTTGTCACCCATATTCTTTGTGTTGATCTCCGAATAGCGGAGTCCTAAAGCCACTTTGATATAAGGGTTAAACTCCACGACATCTTGTGCCAGTATACCGAATGTATCGTAGTCTGCATCTACCGGCGTACCTGCAACAAAGGCAATTTTCTTTCCTGTGCGTGCGATACCATTAAAATCTAAATAACTGACCGATGCCAGGTCGGCAGACCAGTTTCCATGTATATTTATGGTATCAATTATATTTGTATTGCCTAGCGCCACACCGCTTTCAATGGGTGAGAGCTTCCCGCTATAGGAAGTCGTGTTGGCATCTACTATCCGAAAATCAAAGCCAGCTTGCAGGGTATGTTTGATTTTTCCGGTGTAGAGATCTTCGCCGATCAAGTCAAACTGTACGGTCTTGTTCTTATCGTCGCGAAGGCTTCTGGACATGGATCTGCTGAAAAGCTCGAAATTCGGATTATCCCCCCTCAGTAGGGAGACACCTGTAGACTGGTTGTCTACCCGGTACGAAGACGATGCATACGCTGCCCGCAACCGAAAATGATCTGTCAGCGAATGATTGATCGTCGCCATGAAACTGGACATGACGGTATTGTTATTGTCCGATGCAAGGCCCATAATTCTGTCATTGGGCAATAGATACAGGGCATTCACTCCTTGAGAGCTATTGAGGTTGACTGCCGAAGTGACCGGTGTCTTATTGCTATTTAGATAGTCTCCCTCTAAAGTAATAATGGTACGATCCGACGCTTTCCATTTCAGAGCGGGATTGAAGTATACGCTATTCGACGATACGTACTTGCGGTAGCTGTCGGCACGCTCATAAGAGCCGTTGAAACGTATCGCCAAAGACTCTTTTTTGTCCAGAACGGACTGTACATCAAATACCGGACGGAACTGTCCCCAGCTTCCGGCACGTACACCGACTTCACCTTCGTTGGTGAAATTAGGTGTTTTGGTGACGACGTTGATGACGCCACCCGCATTGCCCAGGTCGCTGATGACGCCTTGTGTGATCGCTGCTGAACCTTTGATCATCTGTATAGATTCCACTCCCTGCATATCGACTACACCGGAGGCTGTCTGAAACTGTGAATCCATACGGACACCGTTTTTCAATACCGGTACACCACGAAATCCACGTGTAGACATGGACTCTTTTACCCCTCCGTAGCTACCGAATAGGGTTACGCCCGGAATATTGCGTACGGCATCTGTCAAGGTAAGTGCGCCTTGGTCCTCGATCACTTTATGCGAAATGATTGATATACTCTGAATCTGATCGGAGGGTTTGAGCGGCATACGGGTGATATCTTCCAGACCTTTGGGTTGTTTTCCCCTTTCGCCAAACACTTCTACCTCATCAATATTATACTCCTGTTTGGAAAGGATGACTTCGCCTAATACTGTTTCCGAACCTGCCGGATCAATCACCAATTGTTTCTTCGGATAGCCGACGGCGGAAAAGGAGACCTTAAAACGGCCCGGTCTATCAACATAAATTTCAAAAGTACCCGATTGATCGGTTGTCACCGATTTATTTCCGGTACTGACGGTAATTGCTGAAATGGGTTTATGTTCCAAATCCACTACACGACCCTTGAGGTTTGTCTGTGCGTGGACAAACGTCATTCCTAAGCCCATACCTACACAAGATAGTAAAAATTTTAAATCCATATCTTATTTAAACTAATTATAAATAATATTTGGTTGCAAAGGTAGATCAATTGTGTACACCGTGGAAGACGCGGAAAGTCAAAAATGGTTTATAATCGGAAATTTTTTTGGTAGGGTAATAATTGTAGAGACGTTGCATATGCAACGTCTCTACATAATTCTGGCGCGGGGGTGCCTACGTTTCTATAAGTTCACGCGACACGCGTGCGCTAGGATCATTTTTTTAATCAAACTTCCACCGTACAAAAGCCTCGATAGCTTCATAATCGGCTAACCCCAGTTTGTGGTAAAGTCCTGCCGTTTCACTTGTACGGTCTTCGGCACGTACCCAGAATTCACGAGGATCATCACCAGGAAATACAGGAACATCTTTTTGGGATTGGTGCTTGAAGATAGCCAAACGTTTGCGTTTGACCTCTTGCGGCGAAAGCGGTACAGCCATTTCGATCTCATGAATCGGATATTCATGCCATGCGCCACGATACAGCCACAGCCAACAGTCCCTGGTCCATTCGTCCGTCTCGCGAAGGCGTAAGAGAGCTTTCAGTATAATGTCAAAACAAACCTTGTGCGTGCCGTGTGGATCAGCAAAGTCACCTGCAGCAAAGACTTGATGAGGTTTTACCTGACGTAGCAATTCCATAGTCTGCTGTATGTCATCTTCAAAAGATACGTCTTTGGAAAATTTGCTTCTGTCATAGAACGGAAGGTTTTGGAAATGTATGTTTTCGTCCGGAAGACCTACAAAACGAGCACCGGCAATAGCTTCGCCCTTACGGATCAATGCTTTGACAATACGAATGATTTCGGGATCAACCTGGTTGGGTTTTTTGGTCTTGAAAAACTCACGTGCTTCAGCATAGATCTTGCTTGTCAACCCTTTATCATCGTCGATCGCTATGGCAAAATCCTGGACAAACTCCAAGTAACGCAGTACATCATCATCCCACACGGCCGTATTGCCGGAAGTTTGGTAAGCGACATGTATATTGTGTCCCTGATCCGCCAAACGGATAAACGTACCACCCATCGAAATCACATCGTCATCCGGGTGAGGCGAAAATAAGATTACGTTCTTGCGGGCTGGCTCGGCACGTTCTGGACGGTTGGAATCATCTACATTCGGCTTTCCACCAGGCCATCCGGTAATCGTACGTTGCAGGTCGTTGAATATCTTGATATTGATGTTGTAAGCAGGCCCCTGTTCGGTCACAAGCTCTGCCATACCGTTGTTGTTGTAGTCATCGTCAGTCAACTTGAGGATGGCTTTGCCCAGTTTTAAAGACAACCAGACAACAGCTTTTTTGGTCAGGCTTTCGTCCCATACTACATCACGAGCCAACCAAGGGGTATCGAAGCGTGTCAGCATACCTGCCGCATCTTGATCGAGTATGAATTCCACATGATCGGACAATTGTAGGTAGGTAGCTGGTATTTCGGGAGAGATTTCGCCTTCGACGGCTTTCTTGATGATCTCTGCCTTTTTTTCGTTCCAGGCCATCAAAATGATTTCCTTGGCCTTGAAAATCGTGCCCACCCCCATCGTAATAGCCTTGGTTGGTACATTTTCCTTTCCACCAAAGTCCCGGGAAGCATCACGTCTTGTCAAATCGTCCAATGTGACTAGACGGGTTCCGGAGTTGGGTGCCGAGCCAGGTTCATTAAACCCGATATGTCCGGTACGACCGATCCCCAGAATCTGTATATCCAAACCGCCCAAATTGGAAATCTTTTGCTCATAGGCTTCACAATAACCTTGTATTTCTTCGGGTGCCAATGTGCCGTCGGGAATATTGATGTTTGCTGCCGGGATATCGATATGGTCAAATAAGTGTTTCTTCATGAAGCTCACATAACTTTGATCATCTGTCGGCTGCATAGGATAATATTCATCCAGATTGAAAGTCACGACATCCCTGAAGCTTAGTCCTTCTTCCTTATGCAATCTTACAAGTTCTTGGTAGACTTTCACAGGAGTGGCTCCTGTAGCCAAACCTAATACGGCTGTCTCCCCCTTAGCTTGTTTATTCTTGATAATGGAAGCGATGCGATGGGCAACATCGACAGAAGCGGTATTTTGATTTGGATAGACCTTTACAGGAACTTTTTCAAAACGTGTTTCTTCTAATAAGTTTAATCTTGCCATGTTATGTGTTGATTGAGGTGTATCTATAAAAAAGTAAAATAATATCAGGCTCTAACCAACAAAGATACAATTATTAAAATTTTTTAATAATTTTTTTTCAATGCAAACCATTGCGCTAAATTAAGAACTAGGTTTAAGTACACGCGGCACACGTGCCTACCGGTAGGTAGACGTGCCGCGTGTGTCTCTTTTAGATTTAGATTTTCAACAAATGGTCGATTGCTTCATCCAAGGTTTCTTCTTTCTTCGCGAAACATATACGCAAAAGACTTTGGTTGAGATTGTCTGTATAAAATGAAGAAACCGGAATCATGGCCACGCCGGCTGTTTGGGTCAAATGCACTGCAAAATCCAATTCGGAGAGGTCAGAGATGGAGGAATAATCCAATAGCATAAAATAAGTACCTTCGCAAGGCAATACTTTAAATCGTGTTTGTGCCAATGCTTTGGCCAGATAATCACGTTTTTCCTGAAAGTAGAGGGGTAAGGAGGAATAATAGTTTATATCTGACAAATATTCTGCTATGGCCATCTGCATGGGCGTATTGACAGAAAATACATTGAATTGGTGGATCTTTCTGAATTCTGCTGTTAGATGTGTATTGGCGACGACGTAACCTATTTTCCAGCCTGTGGCATGTAGCAGCTTACCAAAGGAGGCTACAACATAAGCCCTTTCACGCAATATCGGTGATTGGAGGACACTTTCATGGGATTGCCCATCGTAGGTGATATGTTCATATACCTCGTCACTGATGACAAAAAGCCCGTGGGTGACGACCAGATGTTCTAGTGCAATAATATCTGCCCTTGTCAAAATACGGCCCGTGGGATTGTTCGGATTGTTGATGATGATTACTCTTGTCCGTTCTGTAATTTTGTGTTCCACCTCTTCCCAATCAATTCGGAATGCAGGTGCCTGTAATGAAAAAGGGATGACCTTACCGCCAAAGGCTTCGATACTGGGACGGTACGAATCATATGCCGGTTCAAAGATGATCGCCTCATCTCCCGGTGATATCAGCGTACCTATAGCCGTAAAAAGAGCCTGTGTACCTCCGGCCGTAATCGTAATCTCCGTCTCAGGGTCCACTATGGTCTGTGCAAGGACTTGATATTTTTTGGCGATACATTCGCGCAAGGGGAATGTACCCGGCATTGGCGCATATTGATTAAACCCTTTTTGCATATAGGTAGTCACAAGTTGTATAAGCTCAGGCGCAAGATCAAAGTCTGGAAAACCTTGCGAAAGATTAACGGCTTGATGCGTTTGTGCCAACTGGCTCATTCGGGAAAAAATGCTGACAGGTGTCGCCGGCAATTTGGAAACAAAAGGTTTCATACGTGCTCAAACTTGTTTATAAAGGTGTGCGATAGATTGCGATTTGTCATTCTGAATGAAATGAAGAATCTAATTGCTATACAGTCTACAGATTCAGTGTTGCATCAGCCCCACATTCCCGCACTCGACCCTGATGCCTGCTTCGCAGTCGGCAGGCCTCAGAATGACAATAGTAGAACTTCTGACGTTGTTCCTGCCATCTATCATGCAATTTTTCATGTTTTAAAAAGCTAATGTAGGAGAATAATTTATCTTTGAATAATAAAAATACAGAATATGAAAACATTTTTGGTCTGCCTAATCGGGTTATTGCCTTCCCTATTGTTTGCACAGACAAAAGCGGAACTCATCGAACAGATAAAGTCCAATCCCGGAGAAAAAGAGAGTATCCGCTTGATCCAACGGATAGATGTGCAGAATCCGGATTACAAAGAGCTTGATAACCTGTTCAAGACGTTGGATAAAAAAATACGAAAAACAACCGAAGGTAAGTTTTTACAACATTATATAGCGTCTTTGGAAAAAAGTTCTCCCGGCAAAAAAGCTCCTGGCATCACACAATTTGATCTGGCAGGGGAGCCGTATGGATTGCAAAACCTTAAAGGGAAATATGTGTTGGTCAGTTTTTGGGCTTCCTGGAATGCACAGAGCCGTAAAGAAATCCCTTTTTACAAAGAGATCTATGCTGCATTTAAAGATAAAGGCTTCGAGATTCTGGGCGTATCTTTTGACAGTGATTTCAAGGTATGGAAGAAATATATCGATGACAATGGTTTGGGATGGAAACATGTCTCCGACTTGCAGAATATGAATAATGGGGCAGCATTGAGCTATGGTATCAAAGCTATCCCCCAGAATGTGCTTGTGGATCCGAATGGGATTGTTGTGGCGAGAAATCTGCAAGGTGAGGTGTTGCGGAATAAATTGCAGGAGTTGGTAAAGTAAGAGGGGTGGTATTGTTTTTTCTCTTATGTTAGCGCACGAATCCTTTCGTGTGCTTATTCTTTTATGGCACACGAAAGGATTCGTGCGCCAGCATTGGGCTTAAGCCCCTGGCAATTGAAATCTTACCCAAATAAAGCCCCAAAAACATCCTCCAACGTCGCTACCGGACGTATGGCGATATTGTATTTTTTTGCATCGAGCCCTTTGGTATTGTACTTGGAAATAAATATACCTTCAAATCCCAGTTTTTCGGCTTCGGAAATACGCTGTTCTATACGGTTGACAGCACGGATCTCGCCCGATAATCCGACTTCTCCTGCAAATGCAGTGCCGGTGGTTAGTGGGATATCCTGTTGGGAGGAGATAATGGCTGCAATTACAGCTAGATCAATGGCTGGATCCTCCACACGTAGGCCTCCTGCAATATTCAAGAATACATCCTGTACACTCAGCCGAAAGCCAAAACGCTTCTCTAATACGGCCAACAACATATTCAAACGTTTCGTATCAAAGCCCGTAGAGCTGCGCTGCGGCGTACCAAAGGCTGAATTGGAAACCAACGCCTGTACCTCGATCATCAACGGACGCATACCTTCCAGCATTGCGGCAATAGCGACACCGCTTGTGGGGGCATCACGTTGCGAGATCATGATTTCGGATGGGTTGGATACTTCACGCAATCCCGATCCTTGCATTTCATAAATCCCCAGTTCGGACGATGACCCAAAGCGATTCTTGATCGCACGCAGTATGCGGTAGACATGATGACGATCTCCTTCAAACTGCAAGACAGTATCCACCATGTGTTCCAGTACTTTTGGTCCTGCAATGGAACCATCTTTGGTAATGTGCCCTACGATGAATACAGGCGTATTTGTCTCTTTGGCAAATCGCAAGAGCTCTGCTGTACATTCCCTGACCTGAGATACCGATCCAGGGGCTGATTCGATCTGCGCCGAATGCAATGTTTGGATAGAATCAATGACAATCAGGTCTGGTTCGACCACTTCCACTTGTTTGAAAATATTTTGTGTGGAGGTTTCGGTGAGGATGAAGCAATTGGCTTTTGAGTTTTGCGACAGGCGTTCTGCCCGCATTTTGATCTGTTGCTCACTTTCTTCTCCCGAAATATACAGTACCTTGATATGAGGGATGGAAAGGGCCAGTTGCAACATGAGTGTGGATTTACCTATGCCGGGTTCGCCTCCGATCAGCACCAACGATCCGGGAACTATTCCGCCCCCTAATACGCGGTTGAACTCTTTGTCCGGGGTCAATGTACGATGCTCTCCGTGGTAGACGATCTCATGGATAATAGCGGCCTTGTTGGTACGTTTTTGTGTTCCGGCTGGAGCTGTGCTACGCCATTCGGGTACACGTGAAGAGGTTTTCTCCACCACTTCCTCCACAAAGGTATTCCATTGTTTGCATGAGGGACACTGCCCTAGCCACTTGGGTGATTCGTACCCACAGGACTGACAGAAATATGCTGATTTTGATTTTGCCATTTTACGAAAATAGGGAATTTCGTCTTGATGCATGATAAATTTTAAGCACACGACAAAAATCCGTTCACGTCATATCGACGAGGAACGAGGAGATATCTATGGTTAGACAGGAATATGTCCATAGATTTCTCCTCCTAACGTCGTCGAAATGACGATATATTTCCACAATAACGGTAATTTGTCGTGCGCTAGATCAATCTTAGTGCACGTGTGCCTTAATTCTCATTTGCTTTCAGAACCCTTAGAAAATTCAGCCCCATGATCTTGGATACATCCTCCACCGTGTATCCTCTTTGTAATAGTGCTTGCGTCAAAACCGGGAATTTGGATACGTCTTCCAATTGTTGGGGAGGAGATTCAATGCCATCAAAGTCCGAACCAATAGCCACATGGTCTATACCTGCTTTTTGGACGAGATAGTCGATATGCTCCAAAACTCTCTCAAAAGGAGTATTGGCCAAGTGTTGATTTTCGGTGTTTAATTTGCGATAAAGGAAAGATACGCTCTTATTCTTTTCGGGTTCTTGACCAAATTGCTTCCGGTACAGATCCTTTACACGGCTATCGTAGGCGGTGTCCAAAAAAGGTGAATAAAAATTGACGCCTACAACACCCCCGTTTTTCTTTAGTGCGGCCAACTGATCGTCGTCAAGGTTGCGAAAATGTGGTGTCAGGGCTGCTGCATTGCTATGGGAGGCCAATACGGGCTTTGTAGAAATAGCCATGACATCGTAGAAAGTCTTTTTGCTGGCATGTGACAGATCGACCATCATACCCAGTTCGTTCATCTTCTTGATGATTTTTTTGCCATGTTCTGAAAGACCTTTTTGCAGATCGGCTGGTTTTTTGTCTTCTACTGCTGCTGCAGTGGCCCAAGGTAGGTTGTAGTTCCACGTGAGGGTCAGGTAGCGGGTACCCCTTTGGTACAGTGCTTCGAGGTTTTCGATGGACTCTTCGATCATATTGCCACTTTCCACACCTATTAAGGCCACGATTTTGCCTTCATTTACGATGCGTTCGATATCTCGTGTAGATTTAGCTATCTCGATCTTGGAACTATTGCGCCGTACTACACTTTCGAGCGAATCAATCTGATCGTTGGCGTGTTTGAAAGCGCCTGTTCTCCATCTTTCATCATTGGAAAATACAGCAAATACCTGCACGTCTACACCACCTTTTTGCAAGCGTGGGATATCGGTATGACCTGAGGACATTTTTTTCCCAATGTCTTTTCCTTTCAAGACAGAACTATATATCACATCGTTGTGTCCGTCGACGACGATCATGTCCTTATGAATTTTTTGGTAATCTTGAGCATTTGCTAATCCTGCATAGGAAAGGCCAAGAAAAATAGCTAAACGGATTGTTTTCATCATTATCTTTTGTTTAAAATGGTTTCATAAATAGCATCTTGAATACGTCCTCTTATATTCAAGTCGATCAATTTGTTTGTGACCTGCGGATGTACCCGATTGGACAGAAAGATATAGACCAACTGGTTTTTGGGATCTATCCAAATACAGGTGCCTGTGTATCCAGTATGTCCATATACGGAATTGTTGGACAGTTTGGAAGGGTACCCGTTTTTGCTGTTTGGATCATATCTGTCAAAACCTAGCCCCCTTCTGCTACGTGAAGATTGGCGAGAAGTAAAAAGGTCGATCGTTGTACCTTGAAAGTATCGTACGCCACCGTATTCTCCTCTGTTCAATAGCATCTGCCCATAGATAGCCAGATCGTTGGCCGTTGCAAAAAGCCCTGCATGTCCGGCTATACCTCCAGCCATGGCGGCTCCTTCGTCGTGTACATACCCTTGCAACAGTACTTTACGAAAGACCATATCTTGCTGTGTAGGGACGATTCTACTACTTTCAAAACGGTCGCGTGGATTATAACCGGCGGTCTTCATCCCTATGGGTTTGTATAGAAAATCGGAGACGTACTTGTTCAAGGGAGTGCTACTGACCTGTTCGACCACTTCTTTCATGACATACATACTGATGTCCGAATAGACATAATTGCCCGTTGATTTTACGCTCGATTTTAGCATTTCGGGCCACATGACATTCTTGTAGTAGTCGGTCAGCAGGTAGACGCCATCGGCCACCTTTGTCTGATGTGTGTCGGAGAAATAGGTCTGTAGATCTCCCTTCTTCAAATCCTTATAAAAAGGAATAAAGGGTGTGAATCCGGCCTCGTGCAGCAATACGGTGCGTAGTGGAATATCGGCTTTGTTAGTCTCTGCGGCATCTTCTAAATAATCGCCTATGGTCTTTTCCAGATCGATTTTTCCCTGCTCCTGTAGGTGCATGATGACCGGTGTGGTACCCACGATTTTGCTGATGGAGGCCAGATCAAAAATGTCATCCAATTGTGTGGGCTGTTTTTTCTCATAGGTATGGTATCCATAGGATTTTTCAAAAAGAACCTGATTGTTTTTTAAAGCCATCACCACCATGCCTGGTGTAGCTTTGGCCTGGATAGCTTCAGCTGCTATAGCATCTATCTTTTTTGTCAGTTCTTCTTTATTGCGGATATGGAGGGTTGTTTGCGCATACTGCAAACGGGTTTGTTCGGTTCGGTTGATGGACAGCCCTTGTGTAATCGACATGCCGCCAAATATACTCATGGCCATGTTTTCTTGTGCTACACAGTCTTTTCCGTTCGATACCATCTCCGTCATTTGCCCTCCAAATCGGGGGTTTTGACCGTACAAGGCATATTTATTTTCTAGAAAGGAGCATACGATAACGTTTTTGCCAGCGCTGGCTAGCTGTCGATAGCGCAACAAAATGTTCTGGTTAAGTTCCTGAGCACTGCCGACAAGGATAATGGTGTTGAAGGCCTTGGTGTTTTCTGCATCGTTTGAAAAATCGAAAGATGTGACTTCTCCATATTTCTGTAACATCCGCACCAGACAGGGATAAGCCGATTTGTTTGGTGTCACAACCGCTATTTTCATGGTGTCCAAACGTTTGAAAGGGATAATACCGTTTCGGTTGTACAGCAGTATGGTATGGTTATCTGAGATACGTTGTCGCTGAGCATACGATGATCCTATCAAAACGATCCAACCTGCGAAAAGCAGAATGAATGGTTTTAGTGTGTTTTTCATTTGTTAAAGATATGCAAAAATCAAGCTTTTTTTAAGCTCTAAAACGGTGTTTTTAATATTTTTCCCTATATCGGGCTCAGGTTAAAACAGGAATTTACAATTTTTTGAAATAATTTTGGGAGTTTTGCTTACCTCAACCGACTACTATGTGAAGGGAAGTTATGAGCCATTGAACTCTTATGTGTTAGAATAGTTTTTTGAGTTGTGAGTTTGGATAAACTTTTATAAGTTTGTTAAAGCCGTTGTAGACCATATAGGTAAGGTCTGTTATAAAGTTATAAACCCTGTATTACACTATAATGTTGATTGTTGGTTTATGAAGTTTCCGTATTCCTTATGTACATTAGAGGAACTTTGGCATCGCATACAAGCTGATGACAACAAGGCATTTGATGAGCTCTATGCCAGAACCTGGAAAGATCTTTATATTCAAACCTACAGTAAGTTAAAAATAGAGGATCTGGCTAAGGACATCATACAGGACGTATTTGTAGATGTCTGGAATAAGCGAGCTGCCCTCGAAATACATAATGTGAAAGCCTATTTGATGCAATCCGTAAAATTCAAAGTGTTGGATGAATTCCGTAAGGCACGCTATGACTTTGTAGAGATAGATAAGTTTGTAGAAGAAATAAAAGCAAGCGATCTTACCGATACAAGAGTGACTGATAAAGAGTTTTTTGAGTCTTTACATAACTGGATCGATACTTTACCGCATAAAAGAAAAGAAATATTTCACCTGAAATATGAAGAAGGGTTATCTAATAAGGAGATTTCAATGCGGTTGAATATTTCACAAAAAACCGTTCAAAATCAAGTTCTTAACTCCTCCTCTGAACTACACAGGCTTCTCCGTCGAGCTCTTTTTATTTATTTTTTGATTTTTTTTGGGATTTGATCCTGTGCAATACGACTTAGTAATAGAGCGCATTTATAAATCTGAAGTGTATGTCTAATAGATTTCTAAAAAATAGATTTCGATCTATTATCGATAAATATCTGAAAGGAACGTCTTCTGTGGAGCAGGAGAAGATGGTGGACTACTTCTATGACTCCATTCCCGATGAAGATATTTCGGAGACAAAACTCTCCGCGATCGAAAGAGATTTGAAAGACAGCATAGACCGAAGTATAAAAAAAGAGAACAGGCTAAAAAGACGGATGATGTACCTGAAAATAGCATCCGCGGCTGTTGTTCTGATCGTTTCCTCTTTCTATATCTATAATAACCTTAATCAGAAATCAAACGTAGTCCCCCTTGAGGACATGCAGAGCAGTACAACGGAAATTAATACAGCACCGGAAACACCTGTTTTCGTATTGGAAGATGGACAAAGTTATACCTTATTAGACAGTGCATTCGAAAGACTGTCCTATAAACTTATCGATGGAGAGCGTGTATTTATACTCCCGGATGACCTTCCGATAACAGACGATAGCCGACAAAAATTAAGTCAGATCAAGAATCCGACGGATAAAGTATTTGCTTTCCGCTTGCAGGACGGAACGACAGCTTGGCTGAATCCGAATTCCACCTTAGATATTCTTCCTGAAACAGACGGAAAACGTCTGGTCCGCATTGAAGGGACAGTGTTGTTTGATGTACAAAAGATTAAAGAAGAACAGGGATACAAACCTTTTGTCGTGAAGACAGCCTTACAGACGATAGAAGTTTTAGGAACCAAATTCATTGTCAATTCGGTGAATACATTGGAGGATGTTTTGTTATTGGAAGGAAAGGTACGGCTGACACACAATAGATATAAGACCGCCGTTGTCCTGAAACCGAATCAAAAAGCATCGTTGAAAGAAGCTGAAGCGAACATATTAGTAACGAAATCAACCGATAACTATAAAATAGAAGCCTGGCATAAGGGACTCTTCCATTTTGAAAACGAAAAGATGGCAGACGTCATGGCCGAAATATCCCAGTGGTACGGGCAGACAGTTACGGTCGACCCGGCTATCAAAGATATACCTATTACCGGTATGATCAGTAGGTACAAACGTATCGAGGAAGTGTTAGAGCTTATCGAACTGACCAATAATGTAAAATATCATAGGGAGGAAGGGAAGATATATGTGGAATAAAATAGTAACCATCATAAACAAAACGATCTAAAAACGTAGTCAAATGCGAAAAGTACAATGCATAGGAACAGCTCTATCGGGAGCTGTAGGGAGGTTTTTTTGCCTCTCACTGCTGACATTTCTGCTTCATCTTCAGACGGTGTCAGCTCATCAACAAGTTATTTCCATATCATTTAATAACTTGACGATCAAAGAGGTATTCAAAGAGTTAAATCAGCGGACGGGGCTCAAGTTTATCTACTCTCCGCTCGATCTGAACGACAGCAAAAAGGTGACCGGTACGTTTAAGAATGTGCCTTTGGAAAAGGTGATGGAGCGCGTCTTAGCCGACTTGAAGGTATCGTATACCATCCGTGATAATACCGTTATCATCAAAAAAGCGCAACAGGAGCGGATTTTACAGGGGCGCGTCGTTGACGATAAGTCCATGCCCATCCAAGCTGTAGTTGTGAAAACAAACGCCTCCAATCAGACGGTAGCCACTGATGTGAATGGTCATTTTTCCATTCCTATTGACAATGAAGATACTGAGCTTGTATTCAGTATGTTGGGCTTTGGTAAGGAAACGATAAAAATAGGTGTGAATACGGAATATACGGTACAGTTGATGCCGTCTGTTGAATCGCTGAATGAAATTGTGGTAGTCGGTTATGGCGTGCAAAAGCGTAGCGATATCACAGGAGCGATATCGTCGGTGACTACCGAACAGATCAACAAGATGCCGACAACCAGCATCAACGAGATGTTACGGGGAGCCGCTCCCGGTGTGCAGGTGACGATGGGAAGTGCCGCGCCAGGCGGGAGTTCTAATATACTGATCCGGGGCCGCAGGTCGCTCTCGGCAGGGAATGACCCTTTGTATGTGGTCGATGGTGTTCCCATGGCCAGTATAGATGATATCAACGCAAACGAAGTGGCGTCTATTGAAATTTTGAAAGATGCCTCGGCGCAGTCTATTTATGGAGCACGGGCAGCCAACGGCGTCATATTAGTGACGACGAAAAGAGGTATTTCGGGTGAGACGAAAGTGAACGTCAATTCCTACGGAGGAGTGCAGAACCTCTATCGCAATTTTGAATTTTATGATGGCGAGCAATGGGCAGCTTATCGAAAAGAGGCTTTCTACAATGCGTACGGTTATTATAATGAAAGTGAGGCTTTTCGGGGTCTCATGCAGAAGGTGTATCATTCCAAGGATTATGTGGATTGGGAAGACGTGATGCTTAGCCCTTCCTGGCAGAATAAAAACGATGTACTCATTCAATCGGGAAATGAAAAGACAAAATATGCCCTGTCTTTAGGACATTTCTACCAAGATGGTATAGTCCCTTCATCGGATTTTAAACGGTTTACAGGAAGACTGAATATAGACCAGAAGCTATCGGAAAAAATAACGTTAGGTTCGAATATTGCCTATACAAAGTCGTTTCGGACGATTGCAGACGGGACATTTAGTTCATTTATTACCATGCCACCACTGGCGGAGGTATATAAGGATGACGGTTCGCTACGGGAAGATGTCACCGAGGCGGGTGAATCACACTATAATCCGCTATGGAACAATATGAATGCAAAAAACGATAATATTACAGACCGACTGAACTTCAATTTTTTTGCCGATTGGAAAATAGTAAAGGGGTTGTCTTATCGATTAAATACGAGTCTGAATACACGGAAAGTGCAGGAGAACTCGTATCTGGGAATCAATCATTTTACGGGTCGAAACAACGGAGGTAGGGCTACTTTGGGGGAAAGTACGTACACGGACTATCTGGTGGAGAATATCTTGAATTATACAAAAGATTTTGGCGTACACCATATTGACGGAACAGCTATGGCGAGTTTGAACGGTATTCAATGGAAACGTATTGCGAATACGGGATTTGGATTTCCCAACGATGACCTGTATTATCATGCTATTGCTTCGGCGGATGAGTACGCTATTCCGGTGTATGAATTTTCAGATCGAAAATTGTTGTCGTATTTGATGCGGGCGCGTTATAATTACGATAGCCGCTACTTGTTTACAGCAGCAATACGTGTCGACGGTTCTTCTGTTTTCGGTGCGAATAATAAATACGGTTATTTCCCGTCGGTAGCTTTTGCATGGCGTGCGAAACAAGAGGCATTTCTGAAAGATGTCGGTTTTCTATCGGATCTGAAACTGCGATTGAGCTATGGTCAGGTGGGAAACCAGGCAATCAGTCCGTATACGACATTGGGTCTGGCGACCAGATATCTGACCGAATTTGGCGAAGAAAGTGCCATCGGCTATCTGCCGAATACAGAATTGACTAATCCGAACCTCAAATGGGAAACGTCAACTTCGACAAACATTGGCTTGGATTATGGCTTTTTCAAGGGCCGGGTTACCGGAGCATTGGAACTATACGATACGCAGACGACTGATCTTTTGGTCGAGCGCTCATTACCTACAACCTCCGGGTATGTCTCCCAGTTGATTAATCTGGGGCATGTGCAAAATCGGGGTGTCGAGCTTGCAATTAATACGATTGCAATTGATAGGAATGATTTTACTTGGAATGTAGGGGTGAATTTCACCGCAAACAGAAATAAAATCAAAAAAATTGACGGTAAGCTGGATGAAGAAGGAAATCCAGCGAACGACTTGAATAACAACTGGTTCATCGGCCAGTCGATGAACGTGTATTACGATTATCATTTCGACGGCATCTGGCAATTGGACGATGATATCGCGAATTCACATATGCCCACAGCTACGCCCGGTAGTATCCGCGTGCGGGACATCAATGGGGATAATGTCATCTCGGTAGACGATCGGGAAATCATTCCAAGGGATCCGAAGTTCATCACCTCTTTTATTACGAGCTTTGATTACAAAAATTTCAACCTGTCCTTGGATGTCTATTATTTAGCGGGTGGGTATTTGTATAATTCCTATCTGACGGCGTTTGGGAATGGTGGAGATCTAACGGGAAAAAGAAATGGTCTGCGTAGAAACTATTGGACGACTAATAATCCGTCCAATGAGGCACCAGCACCAAATTTTATACAGCCACCTGCGTATTTGAGTTCATTAGGCTATGAAAAGGCAGACTATATCCGGTTGCGGAATATATCGTTGGGCTATACTTTTCCGGCAAATGTAGTAAAGGGGATTGGCGTGGAGAGCCTGCGCTTGTTTACCACCATGAGTAATGTGTGGACATGGACGGAAGTACAGGGGTACGGACCCGAACAAAATCCAGGTGCTTATCCTGAGCCCAGAACATGGTTATTCGGATTAAATTTTTCATTCTAACATCAAGACAATGAACAGGAACATATTTTATATTTTATCGTTAGCACTGCTATTCACTTCCTGCACCAAATGGCTGGAGGAAGAAAATAGAACGAAATATTCTTCGGATTATATTTACAGTACGGAAGGCGGTCTGAAGTTGGCCGTGAATGCGGTATACACACTGTTGCGCGATTACGGAAGTGATGATCCTACCGTTCTTGCCCTGGAGCGTGGCACTGACCTTGCTGTGACCAATGGCGGAACAGGGAACTATTTCGGTATTTATGACCCCAACAACCTCAGGCCCTCTTCTTCTCAGGTCGCATTCATGTGGAAAACCATGTATGGTATTATCGGAAAAGCCAACGAAATCATCCATGCCGGCGAACAGCTGCCAGATACGGATGTTTTGCGGGCGACGATTGCAGAAGCACGGTGCTTCCGAGCGCATGCCTATTTTATCCTATACCGGACCTACGACAGAATTTGGCTAAATACAGAACCTACGACCTGGCAAAATGTCGACGATCCGAAGACCTATCGGGCAGCAAGTACGGCAGAGGTGTTCGACTTGCTGTATCGGGATCTGGATTATGCTATCGAAAATTTGGATTGGCAATCGGAAGAGCCAGGTAGGTTTAATCAGGCTACTGCCCGCCATATCAAAGCCATGGCTGCGCTGTGGATAAAGGACTGGGATGAAGCATTGAAGCAGGTCGATGAGATAGACCGGTCCGGGCACTATGAATTGATTGCGCTCGATGACGTTTTCCGAGGTGCGGATCTCAACCATAGGGAGGCCCTGATGGTGCAGCAATGGAGTCGGAATCCGGGCGGAAATCTATCAACAGGTACGCCTCTGGGTAACTACTTTGGAGCGTATTTTATTGCATCTTATCGGCAGGAAATCGGTGGAACAGCAGAGTATGCCTGTAGCTATGAAAACTGGGGTTATACCTACGGACGGTGTTTGCCAAGTCCGTATCTGTTTTCTTTATATGACCAAAGTAAGGATAAAAGGTACAATTCGTATTATATCCATCGGTATAAAAATACAACCGACCAACCCATCGCTTATGGATCTGTTACAGTTCAACCGGGCGATTATTTTCCTTTGTATAAAAATGGAACACTGAATAGATTCGTCTACCCGGGCAGCACGAAGCTGGGCGATATATGGACCCGGAGCAATCCAGCAGAAACCCGAAGTTATAAAGACTTCATCTTATACAGGCTGGCAGAGACGTATATTATCGGCGCGGAAGCTGCACTGATGAATGGTGACCAGGCTTTGGCAAAGAAATATTTCAACAAAACTTGGGAAAGGGCGGGGAACGATGAGTTTACCGGCACATTGACCATCAAAGATATTATTGATGAGCAGGCGCGTGAATTGGCCTTTGAAGGACATAGTGAGCGCTGGTATTTCCTGAAGAGGTTGGGTATCCTAATCCCACAGGTTAAAAATTACGCCGGACATCCGGAGATAGCCAGTTCTTTGGGTGGAAGAACGAATCTACCTGCCAACCCGCATTTTATACGCTGGCCAATCCCCGAAACGGAGATTATCAATATGGGACCGGAGAATTTTGCACAAAATCCGGGATATAATTAGCGTATCGGATGTATGTATAAAAGCTAAGACAGTTATAATTTAAAACGATAACAAACTAAAATTGAGATAGAAATGAGAAAAATAACGGTATTGATGTTGGTGTGGGTAACAATATGTGGTAGTAATATGCAGGTATTCGCGTCCAGCAAGGAAAACGTTTTTGATATCTGTGTTTATGGAGAAACGGCCTCTGGCGTTATCGCGGCCGTTCAGGCAGCGCGTATGGGTAAAAGTGTCGTATTGATTTCTAAAAACAAGCATGTGGGTGGTTTGGCCACCTCCGGACTTACCGCGACGGACATGAATAGAAACGACATGGTTGGTGGTCTTGCCCGCGAGTTTTATCAACGTGTATACGATTATTATCTTAACCCAGCTGTTTGGCGAAATGAAAACAGGGAGGTCTTTTTCGAAAGAGCGTTCAAAAGGACGTATCGGGGCAAAAATGACGAACGACGTATGCAATGGGTCTATGAGTCTAAAGTAGCCGAACAGATTATGCTGGATATGCTCGAAGAAGCGGGTGCCAAACTTTGGACCAACGAGCGCCTGGATCTGGACAAAGGTGTCCAGAAAAGTGGAAGGGAAATCAAACAGATCTTTTTAGAGAGCGGGAAAACAATTCGCGCTAAAGTATTTATTGATGCTTCTTATGAAGGCGATTTGTTAGCAAAGGCTGGTGTATCGTATACAGTGGGCCGGGAATCCAATGATACGTACGACGAAACATATAATGGCTATCACGTGAACTTTACAAACGGTACGGATTTGACGGCTATTGATCCTTACGTCGTTCCCGGTGATAAGAGTTCGGGCTTGCTGCCGTATATCGACGCTAACGTACCAATCAAACAAGGACAGGCGGATAAAAGAGTTCAGGCTTATTGTTATCGGGTAACATTGACCGATGATCCGACGAATAGGGTTAAAGTACAAAAGCCGAAGAACTATAATCCATTATGGTACGAAGTATTGGTACGACGCATTCAATCAAATCCCGATTTAACGCTGCAAAAGATTATCACGTTGACACCTATGCCCAATCGCAAGACGGATACCAATCATCTCGACTTCTTTGGTGCGAGCTATGATTATGCGGAAGCGGATTATAAGCAGCGGAAAGAAATTGAGCAATTGCACCGGGACTATGCACTGGGTATGTTGTGGCTGCTGGAGCATGACCCACGTATTCCTCAACATATACGGTATGAAATGAAAGACTGGGGCTTAGCGAAAGATGAGTTTGAAGAAACTGGCAATTTTCCGCACCATATGTATGTCCGTGAGGCAAGAAGAATGATTGGCGAATATGTAATGGTTGAGAAGAACGTGACCAAGAAAAATAGAGTGGGTGTATCTCATCCGATAGGTGTAGGCTCTTATCCCCTGGATTGCCATTATGTGTCGAAAGTACTGGACGAAAACGGAAAATTGAGGTATGAGGGAACGATTTTTGAACCGGTTACACCGTATTCGATCAGTTATTACTCCCTCACACCTAAGCGAGAAGAATGCACTAATCTATTGGTGCCGGTCTGCTTGTCGGCTTCCCACGTAGCGATCAGTTCGCTGCGGATGGAGCCTGTTTATATGGTGTTAGGACAATCGGCAGCAGTCGCTGCTTCTATGGCCATTGATGCAAGGCAATCGGTTCAGGACATTTCCTATGAACTTCTTGAGCAAAAGTTACTCGATTTGGATCAGATTATTATACCCGGAAACACTAAACCCCATTAGTCATGAAATATTTAGTAATACATCTAAAGACTACCGTATTTTCTGTATTGATTATGCTATTATGTAGTTGTACAGACCGCTACGACTACCCCATACCTCCGGCTTCTTTTGAAGAGACCGTGCTCCCGCCACCGGTGAAGGTAACGCTCTCGAAGGAGAGCAGTGAATGGAAAATGTTTGTGGACGGCGAAGAGTTTTATATAAAAGGAGCCTGTACAAATGGTTTCTATGGTATGCCTGCTGAATTTGGCGCTAACGTGATAAGAACCTATGGCGTTAGTGATGATAGCCGTAGAATATTGGACGAGGCTTATGAGGCTGGTTTGTATGTTAATTTCGGATTGTATATGAAAAAAGAAGCAGATGGGTTTGATTATGATAATGAAGAAGCCGTCGCCCAGCAATTGGAAGCCATGAAAAATGATGTGATCAGGTTTAAAGATCATCCGGCATTGTTGTGTTGGTCGATTGGTAATGAGGCCGAAGCAAGCTATACCAATATAAAGCTATGGACAGCTATTAATGATGTTGCAAAATTTATTCACGAAGTAGATCCAAATCACCCGACAACGGTCGCCTTGTCTAATTCTGACCCGGCCAAGATTCTACACATCATCGATATGGCACCCGAAATAGACATATTATCGATAAATGTGTATGCTCCCTCATTGCCCAACGTAATCAATAACCTTGCAGCAGCCGGTTGGGAAAAACCCTATATGATTACTGAATTTGGTCCGAGAGGAACCTGGCAGATGGCTCCTGAGCCAACCCGAATACTGGACTGGGGCGGGCTTGTCGAACAGACAAGTACAGAAAAGGCCACGATCTATTTACAGTCGTATCAAGACCATATTTTTGCAAACAAGTCAAATGGCTGTATTGGATCCTTTGTCTTTTTATGGGGGTATCAAACGCATGGAGCAGTATTGACCTGGTATAGTCTCTTGGATAAGAAGGGCTACACATCCCCGGCCGTAGATGCGATGCAATATGCGTGGACGGGGGCATACCCGGCTAATCGCGCACCTATTATTGAAGATAGAGATGATATCCTTATGAATGGGAAGAAGGCGGAGGAAAATATTAAAGTAGCGAAAAATTCGGATAATACGGCTTCGGTAGTCGCATCGGATCCTGACGGGGACCCACTGACCTACGATTGGATGATTATGAAAGAAGGGACATTTAGTTCGGATGGAAGTCTTCCACCTCCAATGGAAGGACTGATAACCGGCCATACTGCGGCAACTATCTCTTTTAAGGCACCTTCAGCCACAGGGGGCTACCGCCTTATCGTATTTGTACGGGACGATGCCAATAAGAAAGTAGCAACTGGTGTCATTCCATTTTACGTTAATTAAAGAAGTTATGAAGAACACATTGACAAAATGGTACGTCCTTATCTTCGTACTGGCTCTAGGAGCCTGTAAAAAAGATGAAGGCGAATTGCAACTTCCGAATGGGTTTGCGGTGAACGTTGAACAGAATGTCGATATTCCGTATGCGGTGACTTCAAAGGACGAAATCGTATTTGACCTGACGATAAGTGCAAAAGCTGAAGCAAAGATTCAGGAAGCGATATTACGTCTTGACGAGGTGGATTTAGAGACTGCGTCGGCAACGGCGAATGCGATAGATCTGAAATATACGTACACAGTAACAGCAGCGGATGTCGGAAGGAGCTTAATATTCCGGTTGACCATAATAGATGCCGAAGGCAAGTCGGTAGATAAAGATTTTACGATATATGTACAATCTGCTCCTGCTGATATCCAGGTGAGCATTCCCGCGGAAGCACCCAATGAGGTGAAAGATAACGAAGAGGTCGCATTTACAGTGTCAGTGACGTCTGAGAACGAAATCAGGTATATCAAAACGCTGTTAGATCAAACTGAATTGACGGATTTAACAAAAGAGACTTTTGATGATCCGAAAGAGGATAACTACGACTTTGCCTATCAGCCGACAGTAGCAGATGCAGACAAAACGTTGTCTTTTACGATAGAGGTGATGGATGTGTTGGGTAATATTCACCGACAACCCTATTCCTTGTTCGTCGAGCGGTCTGTGGAAGCTGATTTTACTGCCTACTACGGCGTGAACATGGGAGCACAATTTAATACGGTCCACGGACATTTTTTTAACACCGCTACGGGGGAGACTTATGTGGCAGAAGGAATTGCTGCGAAATCAGCAGATGTTGATTTGGTCGTCTTTTATAGTTCAGGTACAGGGTATAACGTAACTTCACCTACGATGGCTACGGTTGCGTCGAATATCTATACTATCGCCAGATTTGGTGATGATGGGCTAGAAAATTGGCCTGTCCGGAACCAAACATTATTGAAGAAAATAACCACGTTTACCCGTGAAGAATTTGATTTGTTGGCCTCTGCGGCGGATATTGAAGCTGTATATGAGGAATCAAGCGCGACAGCGAGTGAGTCTTCTGGCGGACTAGGGAACGGTCACGTTGCTCCGTTCAAGACGGCTGATGGAAAATATGGTGTTTTATATGTTGTTAATAGGTCAGCAAACGCCAATTCAGGTTATCTAATCGTAGATATTAAGATGCAGAAATAAGAGAATGGGCTATAGAGATAAAAATATAGAGATATGGTAAAAACGAAAACCTCATCATTGACTAAACGGCTTAAAATAGCCGGCATAGCAACGATGATTTTAATCGGGATCATTTTTGACGGACACGCTCAAAAGGAAAGTTCGATATCATCGAGGCAAAAGGAAAAGCCGAATATATTGCTGATTATCAGTGATCAGCTGAACTGGGATTATATGTCGGCGATGGGTAACCCGTATGTCCGGACACCGAATATAGATCGGTTGTTAAACGCAGGCATCCGCTTTGACAAGGCGTATACTGTCAATCCAGCGTGTCTTCCATCACGAGTAAGTATGTTTACAGGGGGGCGTCCGAGCAAGTTTGGTGTGCATGTACCCAAAGGAATTGACATACAACGAACGGACATGGTAGCGTATGCAAAAGAAAAGAAAATAGCGCATAAAATACAGGAACAAGGGTATAAAACCTACTATGGAGGTAAAACGCATTTTGGCCCGCGTGGGTACAAATTTACACCGGAAGATATGGGATTCGAGGTGTACGCTGGTGAATACGAGTATCGAGGGATGGATTGTGTACCACAAGCTATTAACACGTTGCAAAGACATCGAAGCAATTATCCACACCACCCTTTTTTCATGGTAACTTCGTTGATGAATCCGCATGATATCTGCTATGCACATATTCAGAACAACGGATTTGATATGGAGAAAATTCTGCAACGCACAAAAGGTGAGGGCTGGAAGGCAAAGTTAAGGACATCCGTATTAGAGACACTTAAAATTCCTATCGGCCATCCGGGTGCCGGTGGATATGAGCCCGTTGATTACTACCTGCGTCAAGCACCCCCTTTGCCAGATAATTATTTGCCTCAAACTGATGAACCGAGTGTCATCTCGGGTATAGGAGAGGAGAAAGGAATGGCACCCGCTTTCGGAAGATATAGGGGACAGTACAGCGATACGGAATGGCTGCTCCACCGCTATGCGTATTGTAGGTTTGTCGAAGAGTTTGACAAAGAGCTCGGTCTCTTATTAGATGGCCTGGAAGCGAGTGGAATGGCAGAAAACACCTGTATTATCTTCACAAGCGACCATGGAGAATCATTAGGAAGTCATCAAATGGCCGGAAAAGGGCTCTTTTTCGATGAAATGTGTCATGTTCCATTTGTCGTGATTCATCCTGACCTAGAAGGTGGTCGCATAGACTCCGTGAACCTCATATCTAACGGCTTGGATATCATTCCTACTATTTTTGAGCTTGCAGGAGTAGATAAGGATCCTGGACTAGAGGGCCAAAGCATTGTTCCTTTACTATACCGGCCAAATGCTCGGATGGATAGAAAGGCTGTTCCTATAGAATTTTCTACAGGGTTGGGAATTGTTACCAACGATTTTTATTATGGAATATATTATAACGGAAAAGACAATAACGAACAATTATATGACATGCGGAAAAGGCCTTTGCAAATGGTGAATGATGCGTTGGACCCAAGCTACACCGAGCACCTAAAGCAGCATCGGAAGCAGTTTAAAGAGACACATCACAAAACGTTGGTACATTATGGACAACCGGATGGATTTGTTAAATGGATAGATGGCAATAATGACCAGCGCTAAAGATATAACACATGAGAAAAATTAAGACATTCTTTCTTTTATTATTTGTAATACCGGTATTTGGTTTTGGAGAAATCAGGGAGGTCTCTGTTGATATTTGTATATATGGTGGCACCTCCGCAGGGGTAATAGCTGCCTACACGGCTGCTAAAGCTGGCAAGAAAGTGGTCATTATTGAACCAGGAAAGAGATTGGGAGGTTTGAGCTCGGGTGGATTGGGCATGACAGATATTGGCAATAAGTACGTTGTGACGGGGTTGGCTTTGGATTTTTACCGCAAACTGGGTAATTATTACGGAAATCTCGAAAACTGGATTTTTGAACCCAAGGTTGCGCTGTCTATATTCAACGATTACGTCAAAAGTGCAAATATAGATGTCGTGTATAACCGGCAGTTGATCCATGTACACAAAGAAGGGTTAAACATCCAAAGCATTCTCGTCGCTAATCTGGATAAAGAGATCGGTAGACAACTGAAGGTAAAAGCCAAGATGTTCATGGACTGTACTTACGAGGGCGATCTCCTTGCGAAGGCAGGTGCAAGCTATATTGTGGGGCGGGAGGATAATAGCAAGTATAATGAAACCCTTAGTGGTGTGCAATTGCTTAAGGGACATCAACTTCCCGACGGAGTAGACCCTTATAGAGTGAAAGGGGATCCGTCAAGCGGACTGCTTTGGGGTGTTAGTAACGAAACATTGAAACCTAATGGTACAGGGGATAAAAAAGTGCAGGCTTATAACTATCGGATCGCTCTTACCAATGATCCTGCCAATCGAGTCCCTATCACCGAACCCGATAACTACGATCGGGAAAGATACCAATTATTGGTGCGTCAGAAAGAAATTCAACCTTGGAAAGGTCTGAACGACGTTTTTATTTGGAGTTTGATGCCCAACAATAAAACGGATATCAACAACCGTAACGGCATGTCGACAGATATGATCGGTGCCAATTGGAAATATCCAGAAGCCGATTATCACAAAAGAAAACAGATTATAAAAGCGCATGAGGACTATACGAAAGGACTGTTGTATTTCGTCGGTAATGATCCGGCTGTGCCGGAATTTATCCGAAAGCAGATGAAAGAATGGGGATATCCGAAAGACGAGTACCTGGACAATAATCATTGGTCGCCACAGCTTTATATCCGTGAAGCCAGAAGGATGGTAAGTGATGTCGTCATGACACAACATCACTGCCAGGGTATGGAAGTTGTCGACGATGGAATTGCGTATGCTGCTTATACCATGGATTCCCACAATTGCGACCGACTGGTGGTCGATGGTATGGTGAAGAACGAAGGCAACGTAGAAGTAGGAGGTTTCCCACCGTTTCCGATTTCCTATCGCACCATTGTCCCGAAAAAAACAGAGGTAAATAACCTGTTGGTGCCGGTTTGCCTTTCCGCTTCGCATATTGCCTTTGGTTCTATCCGCATGGAACCTGTATTTATGGTTTTGGCACAATCTGCTGCGGTGGCGGCCAGCTTGGCCATAGACCAAAAAATCGCGGTTCAAGATGTGGAAGTAGCAGATATAAAAAAGGTATTGAAAGAAAATCCAAAAGCAGATTATCGACAACCCGACGTTTTGGTGCAGGTCACGGATACGGAAAATATTGAAGTAGTTGGCGAATGGGAAACGGTACCGTTAAAAGGGTACGGTAAACATTATTTTAAAAATAGTTTGGCTACGGATAATGAATTTATTAAGTTTAACTTCGACACGGAAGCATCGGTAGGAAAATATAATGTTTACTATTATTACCCGAGAACGGTTGATGATGTGGAGCTGGTTAACATGGAATTGTTTAATGGGCGGGAAGCGAAACCCGTATCATTGAATCTAAAAGAAGTTGAAATTTCGGGGCAGACAACGAGTACTTGGGTTAAGGTAGGAGAATTTGACTTCCATTTTGAGCGTAATCCGTATGTGAAGGTTTTTTCGAGTAAAAAAGACGGTACGGTTCCTGCGAATGCTATTTTGTTGGTTCCAGTTGAATAACTGATTAATAAACATACATGGAATATTTAAACGGCGTTAATGCCCTTACCCTAGTGTTTGTAGCGCTATTATTATTTGCGATCGCTTACCGCTTTTATGGCATTTTTATGGCGAATAAAGTGTTGCGCCTCAATGCAAAGAATGTTACACCTGCAGTGGAGTTTGCCGATGGTAAAGATTACGTGGTGACCAATAAGAACGTACTATTCGGCCATCACTTTGCAGCGATTGCAGCAGCAGGTCCGCTCGTGGGACCCGTATTGGCTGCACAGTTTGGCTATCTTCCCGGTGCCCTGTGGATATTAATTGGTTGTGTGTTAGGCGGAGGAGTGCACGATATGGTCGTACTCTTTGCATCGGTAAGACATAAAGGGGAAAGTTTGGCAACTATAGCGCGTAAAGAGATCGGAAAAGGAACGGGTCTTATCGCAGGGTTAGCTATTTTGTTTATCCTTGTTCTGACCTTAGCCGGGCTTTCCTTAGCCTGTATCAGTGCGATGCACGAGGCTTCGTGGTCTCTTTTTACGGTGATCATTACGATGCCCATCGCTGTGATCATGGGACTCATTATGCGTTATCATAGGGATAGTGTAACCTTCGCCAGTATACTCGGAGGCTTGTTGCTGTTGGCCGGGATAATCGGTGGACATGACCTCATGCAGCACGAGTACATTGGCAATCTTTTCCACTGGAGCGTACCGACAATTTCTATCGCTATTGCAGTATACGGCTTTTTAGCTTCGGTTCTGCCGGTATGGCTTCTGCTCGTGCCGAGAGACTATCTCTCTACTTACTTGAAAATCGGCACGATTCTGATGCTTGCCGTGGGCACCATATTCGTCAATCCGAGCTTGGAAATGCCTGCGCTTACGCAGTTCATTCATGGTGGTGGTCCTGTAATCGGCGGAGCGGTCTGGCCTTTTATTTTTATCGTGATCGCCTGTGGTGCTATCTCCGGATTCCATGCGATCATTGCGACAGGTACGACACCCAAGATGCTGGGCAACGAGAAGGAGATTCTGTTTGTTGGGTACGGAGCGATGTTGGTGGAGGGATTCGTTGCGCTAATGGCTCTGATTGCAGCCTGTACGCTGATGCCGGGCGATTATTTTGCGATCAACGTGCCCACGGATGCTTATGAAAATTTTCTGGCGAGCAATCCCGGACTTCATGCGGTAGAGTTGCAGAGCTATGTGGACAAGATTGGAGTTGAACTACAGGGACGTACCGGTGGTGCGGTATCCTTAGCTGTGGGGATGGCACACATCTTCAACAGCATCCCCTTTATGGATGAGTTGATGGCTTATTGGTACAATTTTGCCATTATGTTTGAGGCGGTGTTTATTCTGACAGCGATCGATGCGGGTACTCGTGTGGGCAGATTTTTCCTTCAGGAGATGCTGGGAACGGTCATCCCCAAATTTGGAGACAAGAACTGGTGGCCAGGCGTCATGATGAGTAGTTTTCTGTTCACCTCGGCATGGGGTTATCTGGTCTTTACGGGCAACGTGAGTAGCATCTGGCCACTGTTCGGCATCAGTAATCAGCTGTTGGCCGCCTGTGGCTTGATTGTCTGTACGACGATGCTCTTGCGGTTGAACCGAGGGAAGTATGCGCTGTGTTCAGCCATCCCGGGAGTATTCATGTCGGTTATTACCTATTGGGCAGGTTATATTCAGGTGGTGGACATCTATATTCCGAATGGACAGTATATGCTGGCTTCACTTGCCGTATTGGCATTAGTGCTGATGTCGATTGTCTTTGTTTTCGCATTCCGTAAATGGTTCCAACTAATGGGCATGAAGGCAGACAAAATGGACGAATATGGCGAACCGGTCAAAGAATTAGTAGAAAGGTAGGAGATAGCATGGACATCTTTATACCAACTCCATCGCGAATAAGGAGGCTATATGGTGTTTCAGTTTGTCCTTTACTTCGTTGATGTCCAATTTTCGGCCCAATTCACGTTCCATTGACGTGACGTCTTTATCATCTATGCCACAGGGTACGATATGACCAAAATAACCTAAATCTGCATTGACATTGAAAGCAAAGCCGTGCATGGTGACCCATCGGGAAGCTCTCACACCCATGGCACAGATTTTACGGGCTTTTTCGTTGTCCGCATCTAGCCATACGCCTGTATATCCAGGATAGCGTCCTGCAGCAATGCCATAGTCTGCGAGGGTCAATATGATGGCCTCTTCGAGGGTACGCAGGTATAGATGGATATCCGTAAAAAAATTGTCCAGATCCAATATGGGATAGCCAACGATCTGCCCTGGACCATGATAAGTAATATCCCCGCCTCGGTTGATTTTGTAAAAGGTGGCCTCTTTTTCCTTCAGGCCGGCTTCATCCAATAGCAGGTATTCTTCATGACCGCTTTTGCCCAATGTGTAGACATGAGGATGTTCGGTAAATATAAGGAAGTTGGGGGTAGTCTCTTCCGTATTATTGATCCTGTTTGCATTTTTGATGGCTACGGTTTGTGCAAACAGTTCTTCTTGCCTGTCCCAAGCTTCTTGGTAATCTACTAAGCCCCAATCGAGGAAGGTTGTTTTTTTGTTCATTTTTGAGTTATCGAGTTATCGAGTTATCGAGTTATCGAGTTATCGAGTTATCGAGTTATCGAGTTATCGAGTTATCGAGTTATCGAGTTATCGAGTTATCGAGTTATCGAGTTATCGAGTTATCGAGTTATCGATATTTTTTAGCTTATAAAG
>Ga0182746_1000108_pt1 | contig 153150 bp, 137 predicted proteins | sample eDN3rd30CBELigOP_FD_128881 | JGI IMG/M metagenome (GOLD analysis project Ga0182746, IMG submission 128881) | Enriched Organic Plus compost microbial communities from Emeryville, California, USA - eDNA 3rd pass 30_C BE-Lig OP (version 2) (version 2) ...
GCACTGCAAAAGTGATCAACGGCCAGGTAAATGTAAGCACACTGCCATCAGGAGCCTATGTGTTCAGGGTAACGCTTCAGGGTGGACAGATCGAAACATTTAAGATCATTAAAAAATAATTTATAAACCGGCTCAGGGTTAATACTGGGCCGGTTTTAACTAAAACTAATAGAATCTTTGCTTCTAGAAAGCAATAAAAATATTTAAGATAATGTAGAGACAATCTCTCCATTGAATAGTTAAAATGTTATGTTAAACTTGAGAAACCGCCTTAATGGCGGTTTCTCTCTTTATTACTAACCATTAAAATATCAAGACCGGTTCAAAAAAATCAAAGCCTGCTTAATATCATCATAGCTGATCTCTTTTTTTAAATCCGAATAAAGTTTCCCCAAAGAGAGTCTTTCAGAATCAGACTGGTATGCTGCAACTTCCATTACTTTTTTTAAAATATCATCATCAGGGCGATAAATTTCCAAATCAATTTCTTTGTCTGTTTCGGCGATTCGGATTAAATGACTTAAAACTGTTCCTTTTCCCAATCCACGTTGGGAAACTATTTCGTTAATGTTTAATTTTTTCTCTACCAGCTTTTTGGTAATCTGATAGGTAGATTCTTTTTCAGCTTTTCCCTTTTGGGCTAATTTCTCCTTATTGCGTGCAATTTCTTTTTTATCAATTGTTCCTCCGCTGAAAATGATGAAGCTTTTGAATTCCTGCTCCAAATCTTTTTCTTCCAGGGAGTCGTCCCACTCTTGAGAAAGTTCCTGAAAACGCCTATCTGCACGCATTGCCAGATCATCTACTTCCAAAGCCGTTTGGTTCAATCCTTTTAGTTTTAAACCCAGTAAATCCCGGAGGCGGGAAAGAGCCACATATCCCTGTCCTTTTTCAAAAGCACGGCTTAAATCGATCATGGCGGTATCAAGTGTCATCCCCTGGCTTTTGTGAACTGTAATAGCCCATGCCAAACGCAACGGAATCTGCACAAAAGAGGCCAGCGGTTTTCCTGATTCATCTTCAATCGCCCAGGTTTCTGCTTTTGCTTCAATCAAATCATTATCAAAGGTTTTTACCAGCGGATTTCCCCTTTCGGTAAAACCCGTTACTCTTCCCAAAGTTCCGTTTACATAACCAAGCTCATAATTATTTTTGACGAACATTACCTGTGCACCTATCTTTAATTCGAGATTTTCTGCTGCCAGTACGGACTTCTTTAAGATCTCCAGCAGAGCCTCATTTCCTTTTAGAATTGCAGGGAAGTATTTTGAAGAACTGCCGATCTGCTCCAGATACATCTGGTTGATCTTGTCCACATCGGCATTGTGCGTAAAAAGTTTGGTTTCCTGTTCTCCTTCATCCGGATGAAATTCCACCCTAGTCTCCAGTAAATCAATGGAACGCTGCGAAACATTTCCCGTCCGGATCTCATTTAAAACCGTATTCAATTCATTTTCCGACTGACGGTGCTGCTCGGTCAGGTAACAAATAACGGGTTCCGCTTCCAGCCAGGCATCGGACATAAAAGCAAATTTCTGCCGTGAGGTTTCTAATTCGTTCCCGATGGGTGGCAGCTGAAAAAAATCACCCGAAAAAACAACCTGAATCCCTCCAAAAGCCAGCTCATTTCCTTTAAAAAATTTGAGGACTCGGTTGACCATATCCAACTGATTTCGGTGCAGCATGGAAATTTCATCAATAACCAAAACTTTTACATTGTCCATTTTATCACGGAAGTACTTCTTTTCCTTCAGATTGGACATTTGCCTGATGGAAATCTCATCTTTGATTCCGATCCCTGACCAGGAGTGAATCGTCTGGCCATTCATATGGGTCGCGGCGATCCCGGTCGAAGCGGTCACGGCAACACCTACCTTATGTTCTTTTAAATAATTGATATATTGATTGAGGACAAAGGTCTTGCCTGCACCTGCCGAACCGGTCAAAAATACATTTCGGCCGGATTTGAGAATGTATAAGGCTTTGGATTGGAGCATTTCAGTTTTATTTTGAATATCGAATTTAAAACCCGATCACGAAAGGTCATTATCTCAGAATGACCTTTTCTTTTCCTTCTTCAATTTTGCCAAGGAGCATGCTCCCTTTAATTAAATCCAAAATAGTTTGAGCATCAATTTCATCACAAATCACAATCATTCCCACACCCATATTGAACGTTCCGAACATCTCGTTTTCTTCGATTCCGCCTCGTTTTTGCAATTCTTTCATAACGGAAGGAACGTTGACTTTTGATTTTTCAATTACTGCAGAAAGTCCGTCAGGAATAATCCTCGGGACATTCTCAATCAATCCACCGCCCGTAATGTGAGCAATTCCGGAAAGCTTCACTTTTTCCTGAATTTTGAAAATATCATTCTGATACAGTTTTGTCGGAACAAGCAAGGTTTCCCATAGTGGTTTCTTTTCAAATTCTTCATTGAAATCCGGGAAAATCTTCCGGATTAATGAAAATCCGTTACTATGGAATCCGCTTGAAGGCAACCCGATAATGGATTGTCCTTCTTTGATCTGAGCCCCGTCAATGATTTCATCTTTTTCTACTACTCCTACACAAAACCCGGCTACGTCATAATCACCAACCTTATACATTCCGGGCATTTCGGCAGTTTCGCCGCCAATTAAAGCTGTTCCGGTTTCTTTGCAGGCAGCGGCAATTCCGCCAACGATTTCGGCAGCGATGCCGGAATCCAGTTTTCCGCAGGCCAGATAATCCAGAAAGAAAAGCGGTTTTGCACCATGGCAAAGAATATCATTGGCACACATAGCAAAACAATCAATCCCTACAGTATCATACTTTTTGACATCCAGCGCAATACGAAGTTTGGTTCCCACACCATCCGTTCCGGAAACCAAAACCGGGTTCTTGTACCCGGATAACTGGTAAAAAGCACCAAAACTTCCGATGCCGTTCAGGACATTGGAATTATGTGTTTCTGAAACAGCTTTCTTGATTTTGGAAACCGTCTGGTACCCTTCTTCTTTATCGACTCCTGCGGATTTATAAGTATTGCTCATCTGGAATTTGAAATAATTAATGAATTAATTCAGAGTTGCAAAAATAACCAAATAATTCATCTGCTTCCTAATAGAGTCATTTCAAATTTCAAATTCGGATTTAACATTTTAATGCATTTATTCTTAATTTAATTATATTTGTTGTTCTTAATTAAAACTTTATAGTATATGAAAAAATTATTTTTAACTGCTGTTATTGCAGTATTGGGGTTAGTATCTGCCAATGCCCAAATCGAAAAAGGAAATTCATTAATCAGTGCTGCAGTAGGAGTAGGCCCTACTTTTGCCTGGAGCAGCGCAGATGCTTCGCTTCCGCTATCGCTTACTTACGAATATGCCGTTATGGACAAACTGACTGTGGGGGCATTCGGTAATTATGCAACCGCCAAATATGAGGGTTCGGGTTATGATTGGAAGTGGACTTACTTTTTTGTAGGTGCAGTAGGTAATTATCATTTTGTAAACACAGAGAAATTTGATGTTTATGCCGGTGCCCGTTTAGGCTATATCGGAGTATCGTTTGATGATGACGGAACAGGTCTTCCGGATCCTTCCTCAGGCGGGTTCGGCTATACGGTTCAGGGAGGCGCACGTTATTTCTTCATCAAAAACCTTGCAGTCAATGCAGAAGTAGGTTATGGTTTCTCAATTGCAAGATTGGGTCTAACTCTTAAATTGTAATATAAATTTTAACAATATCATTATAGTGCCCGGGGAGATTCCCCGGGCATTTTTGTTGTTTTAAGGTTTCAAGGATTTACAGTCAAATGCATCTCTTTTATTACTATGGCATCGAATTTGTAAAATTATCAGGCAAACCACAAAAAATATTATTATGAAAAAATTAATTTTCACAGCTGCCATAGCAGTTTTCGGATTAATAGGCGTCAATGCTCAAAGCGGGAGTTTTGAGGTCGGGCCATATATAGGTGCTCCAGTTGGAAATGCAGATGGGTTTGGCTTTAACGCAGGTGCATTATTTGGATATTATGTTGAAGTTATTCCACGGTTGAAAGTCGGAGGAGTTGCGGGATTAGATCAGTTTTTTGGAAAAAATGAGAACGGATGGGACTACGCAGACGCCACTTTTCTACCTATTGCCGCTTCAGCCAAGTTTAATATTACAGATAAATTTTTTGCCGGACTGGATTTAGGATATGCCATTGGGTTAACCGACGGGGCAGGGGACGGCGGATTTCTTGCCCGGCCGAGAATTGGGTTCAGCTTACCCATCGTAGATATATATGCTTTCTATAAAACCATTAATTTCTCTGTAGACGAACCAGGCGACTGGAACTCTCCTGAAGATTGGGATGACAGCTGGAATGTTGGTTCTGTGGGAGTAGGTGCCGCATTTAAATTCTAAAAGATTGACCATAAATAAGATCAAGCCGCTATTTAAGCGGCTTTTTCAATTAAACATGATAATGATTTCAATCATTTTTTTTACAATGGCACCGAATTTGTAAATGTTTGGGCAAAACCATAAAAAAACAGTTATGAAAAAAATGTTTTTAATTGCCGCTTTAGCGGTTTTCGGAATGAGCCAGTCAGATGCCCAGGTTAAGTTTGGGGTGAAAGCCGGACCTCAACTGACAAATATTGTCGGAGATGATTTTGACGATTCAGATTCCAAATTTGGATTTATAGCTGGTGGTTATGCCAATATCCGTTTCTCTGAACAATTGGCTTTCCAACCGGAAGCTCTCTATTCCCTTCAAGGAACAAAAGGTGAAGTCATGGGTACTGATGTCACTACAAATCTTTCCTATATAAATATTCCATTAATGATGAAATGGTATGCTTATGAAGGTTTAAATTTTGAATTTGGACCTCAGGTAGGTTTCAACGTAGGATCAAAAGTTAAAGTTGATGGCTCCGGAACTGAATTAGTTGATGGGGATTATGATTTTGACGAGGTATATGGGGAAAGCCCTGAGACAGTTGATTTTGGTTTGAATATTGGGGCAGGATATGAACTTCCAATGGGGTTAAATTTTGGAGTACGATATTCTCTTGGTTTAACTGACATAGTAAAAGATACGGATGGGAAAAATTCTGCAATCTCATTAGGAATAGGATACACATTCTAAAAGATAAGAGCACAATCTACAAAAAGCCCGGAGTTCCGGGCTTTTTATTTGATTTGGTTTGGACTTTTGATAAATACCCATAATTTTGCAATAAATTCTAATCAATTGCGTAAACTTCTGTTTTTGGTTTGCCTGTTACCACTTTTTACGCTGGGGCAAAATTTTGTCAGCGGCTATATTACTGACAAAAACAATAGCCCTATACCAGGCGCAATGGTTTTTTTCCAGCAGGCAGCTGACCTGAATACTACTTCTGATGATAAAGGATTTTTCAAAATTGATTATTCGGGTTACGACATTTCGGGGTTCAGGCTTGTGGTATTTAAAGACGGCTACAAGGAAAAAACCTTTCCGGGTAAAAAGTTAAAAGACCTCATGGTCATCACCCTCGATCCGGTGAAAGAAATAATTATCAAAACGGATTCAACCGTTATTTATGAAAATGACATCGTCGAACTGAGTGAAAGTGTTTTTTATAGTAGCTTCGTAATCGACAGCATTCAGAAGATCAATTCAATTCTGGATAATATTAAGAAAAATCATGCGAAGAATTATCCCTCTATCAATACAACCTATGAAGTAAACGGCTACCATGCCCTGACGGAACAGGCCAGTCCGGAAAAAGAAGATACGCTGCTTTACCTTAAAAGCCCTCTTCATCTTGAGCTGACTTCCTATAGTGACAACTCCATACACCTTAACTCCCATATTGCCGTGCAGCCGGCTTCGGTGCTGTACGTAAGAAACAATGAATATAATGTTTCCCGTGAATCTCCCTTTTTCCTGTACGAGCAATTTTCATGGATCGACTTCATCAGTAAAGATTTTCTAAACAAAAGAAAATTATACAAATATGAAATCCTCTATGAAGATGACGATGTGTACGAACTTGCATTCAGAATCAAAAAAATTCAGGAAGACAGCTGGTCGGGAGTTATGACGGTAAATAAAAAAGATTTTGCCATCTTGAAATTAGAGGTCAATTTAGGGTTTAACCGAAAGAACAGCTATACGATCGTCTCCAAAAATCAGACAAAAAATGCAACTTCCATCATTTATTTTGAAGGTGCAAAAATTGTCTGGGAATTTGGAAAATCTGAATACGGGGCTTATAAAATAAAAAAACTTGATTCAGATTACAGGATCATTCATGTAGGTGTAAATCCTGAATTCACACCGCAGTTTTTGGTCAAAACCAGCTTTGATTTTAAAACAGGAGCTGTACCTGAGAAATGTAAAATATTACCTCTCAATGATTTGCTATTTATTGCATTTCAAAAAAACTACGCCAACTTTAAGAATTGATGAGCTAAACCTATTATTTCATTGGTGAAATAATTTACCTAACTTTACGTTGATCATATAAAAGGGTAAGCTTGAATTCCACGTTAGCATTGAGACTATTTTTTACGGGAATTTTAAATGTTCCCCAGCTTCTTATTGCGCAAGAGCCTTACATATTCAGCAATGATAAATACAGTGGAATCAGCACTGCAGGTATTTCTCCCACTCAGCCTTTTCTGAATCCGAACGGCTGGGATGTGCATCTGTTCTCTGAAGATATTTTCTTTCAAAGCGATTATATTTATATTTCCAGGGCCAGCTTGCTCGGATTAATAAAAGGTGATATTGAGGAAGCAGATCCCAGTAACGGAATTACTGGAGAAAATACCGCAAGAATAACAGATTATTATAATAAAGATATTACCGGGTATCATTTCAGCTCGGAATTGACAGGGCCTTCCGTTTCACTGAACTTCAATCTGTTAGAGAAAGAATTTTCCGCCGGACTATTTACAAAGCTGCGTACACAAAGTGCAGCTCTTGAGGTAGACAATTATCTGCAATTTACAAATCAGGAAATAGACGAACCGGTCTTGTATAATTCAGGGCCGTTCAAGACAACTTTTATGAACTGGAATGAAATCGGCCTGAATCTTTCCACCCGGATTTTTACATATTCGGAATTTGAATGGATCATGGGTGCCAACATAAAATATGAAATGGGGCTGGATGCTGCCTATGTAGATAATAAAGAAGATGCGTTGATGAGGAGAGAATATGAACAGGACCCGGAAAATCCCGATCATGAAATTAAAAGTTTATACATCTCCGATTTTGACATTGAAATCGGCTACGCCACCAATTATAATTTCGACACAGACAGCTACGAGTACAATGTCCGTGGAAAAGGCATTGGCTTTGATGCGGGTATCACGATGTTAAAACCTCAGGAGCGCTCAGACGATTATGATTTAAAAATCAGTTTAAATATTCTGGATCTGGGTTATGTGAATTTCAACGGTGAAGTACACAGCTTCCGGGGAGAAAATCTGAAATATGTAAATAATCCTGTTTTCGATGAAGCCGAATTTGAAAGCCCTGAACAATACATAGAAATTATCAATAATGAGATTTACGGCAATTCCGGCCAATCCCTGGTTTCAAACAAATTCACTATTGGGCTTCCAACCAGTGTTCATGTCAATGTGAGTAAAAACATAGGTGAAAACCAGTTTCTTAATATGAACATTATTCAACGGTCGCCTATGTTCAAAAATAGTTTAAAGAGAAGTAACATTATGAATGTTTCATATTCCGTTCAAAAACCCGGAATCGGTTACGGCGGATCCATTTCCACTTACGAATATAAAAATGTTCAGGTGGGTGGTTTTTTGCGCTGGGGGCCTTTATTGATCGGGAGTGAAAATATTTTACCGATCTTCTTCAATCATAAAAAATTACACGGTATGGATTTCTATATCGGGTTAAAACTGTATCCAATGTGGGACAATGAAATGAAGCGCCGAAGCCGCGAAGAATGCAAATGCTGATTATTTTGTGACAAATTTCAACACATCTTGCAATGCCAGTCTGGAAACCTGGCTTATAAAATCTTCCCGCTCAAGATATGGAAAAAAGTACATTTTTGTCTGGACGGAAACACCATCGGTTATTGCTATCCAAACCGTCCCAACTTCTTTCCCGTCCTCACCTTTTGCCGGTCCCGCTACACCTGTGGTGGAAACAGCGACATCGGTTTGCAAACGTTCCCGCACACCTTTTGCCATCGCCACCGCAACCTCCTCACTTACAACCGTATATCTTTCAATTAATTCATGAGGCACACCTAATATCTTCTCCTTTATTTCAGTCGCATATGAAACCACCGAACCTTTGAAATAAGCCGAACTTCCGGGAACCGAAGTCAGCATTTGCGCTATATTTCCTCCTGTGCAGCTTTCCGCCGTAGAAAGAGTCAAGCTCAATTCTTTTAATTTATTTCCTAAAATATTTTCAATTAAATCCTGTGTTACAGAGTCTAAATGATCATTTAGTAAAGGAACAATCTTTTCAACCTGATTCTGAATTTCTGCTTCCAATGCTGCTTTGTCATTCCCTCTTCCCGTAATTCTCAGCTTTACCTTACTTCGTTCCGGCAAATAGGCCAGATGCAAATGTAAAGGCAGACTATTTTCCCAATCTTCCAATGCAATTGCCAAATCACTTTCCGGATAATTTGAAACTGAAAGAAAACGATGAACCACAAAAGGCAATGAAAATTTTTGCTGCAATCTTGGTAAAACTTCCGTTTTCATCATATTCTTCATTTCAAACGGAACTCCCTGCAGGTTAATAATGATTGAATTTTGAAATTCCGTCCAGATTCCGGGAGCCGTTCCAAGCGGATTATGCAAAGCAACAGAGCCTTTCGGGATCAAAGCCTGATTTCGGTTCAACTCATTTATCAGGCGATTTAACCTCTGAAATCTTTCCTCCAGGTAATTCATAACAACCTCATCCGAAACCAATTCCGTCTGCAGAAAATCGCACAATGCCAGTTTGGTCTTATCATCTTTGGTCGGGCCCAAACCACCAGTAGTGATGAGCACATCAGTTTGTGGTAAAATTCTTGTAAACGTTTCAATAATAGATGAATGATTGTCGGAAATGGAAAGAATTTCTTCTACCTCAAGACCAATCTCATTAAGCTTCTGCGCTATATAAGCCGAATTGGAATCAACGATCTGCCCGATAAGGATTTCATCTCCAATGGTAATGATACGAACTTTCATTTGAAATTTAGAAGTCAGTTTTTGATAATTTAACTTTTAAGTTATTTATTGTGAATGATCACCATCTGTCATCCTGAGTTTGTCGAAAGGCAACATCCGGCTTAATGTATATGTTTCTCGGCGTGATAAGACGAACGCACCAGCGGCCCGCTTTCCACATGACGGAATCCCAGTTCTTTCGAAAATATTTCGTATTTTTTGAATTGCTCCGGCGTAATGAATTCTTTTACAGGCAAATGTTTTTTGGTCGGCTGCAAATACTGTCCCAGTGTGATGATGTCTACTTTTGCGCCTGCAATATCCCGGATGGTTTCAAAAACCTCGTCTTCGTTTTCTCCCAAACCGAGCATCACACCCGTTTTAGTTCGGGGTTGACCTTGTTCTTTCAGGTAGCGAAGCACTTCCAGGCTGCGCTCATATTTCGCCTGGATTCTCACTTCACGAGTAAGCCGTTTTACGGTTTCCATATTGTGGGAAATCACTTCGGGTGCAGCTTCCAGGATTCTGTCAAGCATTTTGGTATTCCCCTGAAAATCGGGGATTAAGGTTTCCATTGTAGTACCGGGGCTGATCCTGCGGACAGCGCCAATTGTTTCTGCCCAGATAATGGAACCCATATCTTTCAGGTCGTCACGGTCAACAGATGTCAAAACCGCATGTTTGATTTTCATCAGCTTAATGGAACGCGCGACTTTTTCCGGCTCTTCCCAATCGACTTGCTCAGGACGACCGGTTTTCACACCGCAAAATCCGCATGAACGTGTACAGATGTTTCCGAGAATCATAAAAGTAGCGGTTCCCTCGCCCCAGCATTCGCCCATATTCGGGCAGCTTCCACTTTGACAAATAGTGTTGAGCTTGTATTTATCGACCAAGCCACGAAGCTCACGGTGTTTTTTACCTGTAGGTAATTTTACCCGTAACCATTCCGGCTTCTGTATTCTCCCGTCTTCTTTTATGATTACTTCCATACGAAGTTTCAAAATTACAAATAAATGTTCATTTTGCGAAAACCGAAGTTCGAAGTTCGCTGGAAATTAATTCAAGAATTCCCGACTGTTGTCAGACAGGCAGTTTAATTTTTCTCCCCTTCACTCAAAAACTCATCTAATCTCCAATTCAATTACTCCAATTCCTTCTGCCACTCCCACGCAGTCCGCATGGATTCATCTAAAGAAGTTTCAGGTTTCCAACCAAGTTCTTTTTCAGCTTTTTGATTATCAGCAAATGCTTCGATAATGTCACCCGCTCTTCTGTCTACCAATTTGTAATTCAGTTTCAGGTTATTGACCTTCTCAAATGATTTTACAACTTCCAGAACCGTTGAGCCGATCCCTGTTCCCAGATTGAATACTTCCAATCCTGATCTGTTTTTCTTTTCAATCAGTCGCGTCAAGCCTCTTACATGGGCATCAGCCAGATCACAAACATAGATATAATCACGGATCGCTGTTCCGTCCCGGGTCGGATAATCACTTCCAAACACCGACAAATAATCGCGGATGCCGGCTGCAGTCTGTGTTACAAACGGGACAAGGTTGTTGGGAACGCCTTTGGGCAATTCGCCAATCAAAGCAGTCGGATGCGCCCCAACCGGATTGAAATACCGTAATGAAATCACATTTTTTCCGAAGGCTGAAACGAAATCCTCCAGAATTTCTTCGCCCATTTGTTTTGTTTTGGCATAAGGAGATTCTGCTTTTTTAATAGGAGCCGTTTCGTCTATCGGCATTTTGTCAGCCTGACCGTAAACGGTACAGGAAGAACTGAAAATAAAATTATCAATTCCGTTTTCTGTCATCGCTTCCAGTACATTCAACAATCCCAACAGATTGTTTTTGTGGTACATCAACGGCTTCTGAACACTCTCTCCTACTGCTTTGTGCGCCGCAAAATGGATAACACCATCTATTTTATTGTTTTGAAAAAAGTCATTGACTGCATCATTATTTTTTAAATCAATCTGATGAAAATCGGGTTTTGTACCGGTAATTTGTGCAATTCTGTCCAAAACAAACAATTCGGAATTCGACAAATCATCAATGATTACAACGTCGTACCCGGCTTCCTGCAATGCTACCGACGTATGTGAACCGATGTAGCCTAATCCTCCTGTTACTAATATTTTTTGATTCAAGTCCAATATATAAAGTTTAAGAAAGCAAGATTTTATTTGTCTGATGTACTAAAAAATTCCAATACAGATTGCCTGATGAATTCCAGTTGTTCATTGTCCAACTCCGTATGCATAGGCAATGAAATTACCTCGTTTATAAGTTTATCTGTATTTGGAAAATTGGCATCATTGTAATTCCCTGTGTCGTACGCTTTTTGTTTTCTCAACGGAACCGGATAATAAATCATCGCCGGAATTCCTTTACTTTCTAAAAACTCTTTCAGTTCGTTCCTTTTTCCGTTGGTAATCCTAAGCGTATATTGATGATAAACATGAGTCGAATCGCCTGCTTTAATCGGGGTCAGAATTTCAGGAATTTCATAAAACGCTTCATTGTAAAAATCAGCGGCCTTTCTCCTCGCCCGGTTATAATCATCAAGATGTGGCAGCTTCACACGTAAAATGGCTGCCTGAATACTGTCCAATCTTGAGTTCACGCCAATTTCATCATGGTAATAACGTTTGTACATTCCATGATTAACGATTCCTCTCATACGGTATGCTAAATCATCATCATTCGTAAAGATGGCACCGCCGTCACCATAGCATCCCAGATTTTTGGAAGGGAAAAACGATGTCGTCCCGATGGTTCCGATGGTTCCTGCTTTTTGTCCCTTGTATTCTGCTCCGATCGCCTGTGCGGTATCTTCTACAACAAATAAATTATGTTCTTTGGCGATTTTGTTAATTTCGTCCATATTGGCACACTGCCCAAACAAATGCACTGGAATAATTGCTTTGGTTTTGGGTGTAATCGCCTTTCTGATTTGTTCCGGATCAATCAGGAAAGTATCATAATCAACATCTACCAAAACAGATTTCAGTCCCAAAAGATGAATGACCTCCACTGTTGCTGCAAATGTAAAATCGGCGGTAATGACTTCATCTCCAGGCTTTAAATCCAGCGCCATAAATGCAATTTGCAAAGCATCAGTCCCGTTCCCGCAAGGAATTACGTGTTTCACATTGAGATACGATTCCAGCTCTGTCTGGAAATTTTTCACTTCCGGCCCATTGATAAAAGCAGTGGAGTCAATCACTGCCTGAATGGATTCATCTATATCTTTTTTGATTTTTTGGTACTGACTCCCCAAATCAACCATTTGTAATTTGCGCATTATCATTAATTTTGGGAACAAATGTACAAAACGGAATTTGTATCTTCGTAAACCTTATGAATATCATATATAATTTATTCGTGTCATTTTATGGTCTGGGCATTTCTGCTGTTTCCAATTTCAATCCCAAAGCAAAGCAATGGAAAACCGGGAGAAAGAACTGGAAAAAAAAAATGAAACAAGCTGTTTCACCCGATGACAGGGTAATCTGGATGCATTGCTCTTCTTTGGGTGAATTTGAACAGGGAAGGCCGGTGCTGGAAAGAGTCAGAAAGGAATTTCCCGATCATAAAATTGTTCTCAGCTTTTTCTCTCCTTCCGGTTATGAGGTCAGGAAAAATTATGAGGGTGCAGACTATATATTTTATTTGCCGCTCGATACAAGAAGAAATGCAAAATCTATTATCAAAATTCTGCATCCTGAAATTCTGATCCTGGTCAAATATGAATATTGGTACAATTTACTTAAAAAGCTCATAAAAAAGCATATTCCGGTTATCGTTATTTCTGCTGTCATCAAGGAAAATAACTTATTCATCAGGAGTTGGGGCAGCTGGTTCAGGAAAAGAATTGCAAAGATCACGCATTTTTTTGTTCAGGAAGGAGATTCAAAAGATTTACTGAATTCTATTGGCATCGAGCAGGTTACAATTTCCGGAGATACCCGTTTCGATCGTGTCAGGGAGATAAAGGAATCAGATCCCAAACTGGAATTCATTGAGCGATTTAAAAACAGCTCTAAATTAATTGTTGCCGGAAGCACCTGGCCAGAAGATGAAGAAATTTTGGTGAATTTTATCAATGAAAAATTACCAGATGACTGGAAAGTAATTTTTGCGCCACACAATATTGATGAAAAACAGATCAAATCTCTTTCCGAAAAGCTCAATAAAAATGTAGCCATCTATACAAAATCCAATGAAGGCCAAATTGAAAATTCACAAATTCTTATTGTTGACACAATCGGAATTCTAACCAAAATTTATGCTTATGCAGACATTTCCTATATAGGCGGCGGATTTACAAAAACCGGTGTTCATAATACTTTGGAGCCAGCCGTCTTTGGCGTTCCTATTATTTTCGGACCGAATTACGAGAATTATTTTGAAGCGATTGATCTGATTCAGACCGAAGGCGCACAAAGATTTAAAGATCAGCATGATTTCAATGCCAAAATGGAAAAACTGATTGCAAATGAACAGGAAAGAATCCGAAGAGGGAATGCTGCTGCAAATTATATCCGGCAGAAACCCAATTCGAGCAATCTGATCATGGATTATTTGAAGAGTTTGATAAAGAAATAAAACTCGAAAAAATCCTTACATTTAAAGTTCAAATTTATCATTTCAAAAGTGCTTCAACCCAACGAATTCAAAATTTATAATGCTTCTGCCGGGGCAGGAAAAACCTATACACTGGTCAAAGAATATCTTTCGATTCTTCTGTCAAGTCCTGATTCGTTTTCATTTGAATCCATACTGGCCATCACTTTTACCAATAAGGCCGCTAATGAAATGAAAGAACGTATCTTGAGTCAATTGGCCAATTTTTCAAAATCCGGCTTTGAGCAAAATAAAGATCTATTAAGCTTAAGTTCTGAATTGAATTTGTTTCCGGAAACCATACACCGGCGTTCACGTGAGGTCCTCACTAAAATCCTGCATAATTATTCTAGGTTTTCGGTCAGTACCATTGATAAATTTAACTTAAGACTTATGAAATCTTTCGCACAGGATTTAGGTCTTTCATCCAACTTCAACGTGGAAATGGATCTGGATAATTTACTGGAAGAATCGGTCAATCAATTATTTTCAAAAATCGGGGAAGATGAAGCATTGACTTCTATTCTGATTGAAAATGCGCTGGATAACCTGAACGAAAATAAAGCGTGGGATATATCAGGAGATTTAATCAAAAACGCGAAAACACTCTATTCCGACACACATCTGGTGAAACTTGCTGCCTTGCAAAAATATGATTTAGAGGAATTTAACCGATTCCGCAAGACGGTGTTTCAAAAAGTTACACAGAAAAAAAATCAGTTAAAACAAAATGCAACCGAATTTTTCAATCTGATTTCCCGTAATGAGATTGCAACTGATGAATTTTCGGGAGGGAGAAACGGAATTCCTGGTTTTTTTAATAAATTCTTAAATGACGAATTTGAATATCCGACCGCAACACATTTAAAAAATATTGAAAATACCGATCCTAAGAAATATGCTGCGGGAAAAGCTTCGCCTCATGTTTCAAATCGAATCGAATCTATTTTCCCGGAAATTAGGCAATTATTTTATGAATCAAACGATGTCTTAAAGGATTTGCCCGTTTGGGAAGGGATTCAAAAAACCATAACATCGCTGAGCATCATCAATGAAGTGGAAAAATCCATTGAGGCTATTAAAGAAGATAACAATGTTCTGTTGATTTCTGAATTCAATAAGCTCATCAGTTCCAGCCTTCAAAAACAACCCAGCGGATTTATTTATGAACGCATCGGCAATCGGTTTCATCATTACTTTATCGATGAATTCCAGGATACCTCTACCCTTCAATGGCAGAATCTTTTACCATTGATGGAAAATGCGCGTGCAGGTTCAGATACAGTAATGCTTGTAGGCGATGCCAAACAATCCATTTACCGCTGGAGAGGTGGAAATCCCGAACAAATGATGGATTTGATCAAGAACAAAGAATCTTTGGATATTTCAGTCGAAGATCTCCCGAAAAACTGGCGCAGCTATGAAAATATTATTGAATTCAACAATGAATTTTATTCTAAAATCGCTGAAAATCTCACGGTTGAAGATTACCGGATTTTGTACTCCGATGGAAATAACCAGGCTGGAGATGACAAAAAAGGCGGATATGTACAGTTGAATTTCATTGAGAAAAAAGACGAAACCATTGAAGGTTATAATTATGAAGAAGCCGTTTTAACACAATTGCTGACCAACATCCAGTGTATTTTGGAGCAAGGTTCCCGGTTGAGTGAAATTGCAATTTTGCACCGAACTGGAAAGCATGGGAAGCTGATCGCTGAATTTTTATCGGAACATGAAATTCCGATTCTTTCCTCTGAATCTTTGCTTTTGGCTAATTCTCCTAAAATTCAGCTCATCGAATTGTTCTTCAGGACCATTTCCAACGAGGAAGACAAAGTTTCAAAGGCGCAATTTTTACTCAAATTAAATGAAATCAAAAATCGGCCGTTTGAGGATGTTACTGAAAAAATATTATTGGTCTTAAATGAAAATTCACATTCGTTTAAAGAATTTTTAACCGAACTGGATATTGATATTTCTTTTGTATTCGAACCTTCAGTCTCTCTGTATGACTTTACAGAAAAGACCATCAAAGCTTTTAATTTGGGAGAAAAGGGAAGCATTTATATACAATACTTTCTGGATTTCATCTTGGAATATTCGATGCAGAACGAATACAATCTGCAACGGTTTCTGGAAAATTGGGAAACCCGGAAAGAAAAGCTCAGCATTTCATCGCCCGAAGGAGTAAATGCCGTTCAGCTGATGACGATCCATAAATCCAAAGGGCTTGAATTTCCGGTTGTGATAATTCCTTTTGCCGACTGGGGCGAACGGATGATGCCTCCGAAATTTTGGATTCCAACGAAAAGCGACGAACTGCCTTTTGAAGAATTCATTGTGGATTCTTTTGGTAAGCTGGAAAAAGTTTCGCCTGAGATCGCTGAAATTATTGAAAGGGAACGAAATGAGTTTTTGCTGGATAATCTGAATATGCTGTATGTCGCCACCACCCGTGCGGTAGAACAATTATATGTCATTGCTCAAAAAGATGTAAAAAATGGTATTTCAGTTTATTTCAATGAACAATTCCCGCAAGAGAATGAAATAGCCGTAAAAGGTGAAAAGAAACGGATCTCACGACCCGGAAGTTTACAGACTTTATCAGAAGGCCTGCCTTTTGTTTCTGAGAACTGGGAAAACCGAATACTGATTAGCAGAGAATCTTCAAAACGCTGGATGAAGAAAAAGGAAATTGTGTATGGGGATCTGATTCATGAGCTGATGGCCTTGATCCTTACTGAAAATGATGTTGAGCTTGTTTTGAAAAATGCGTTGAATCAGGGTTTAGTCCGGCCGGATGAAATTCAAAAAATTCAAAATCTGATGTTGAAAATTGTTCAACAAGACGAATTGAAAAATTATTTCAAACCGGAATTAAAGGTTTTTTCCGAAAGGGATTTTGTAGATGAATCAGGCAAAATTTATCGCCCTGACAGAGTTATCCTGGATGGAAACAATTGTACGATCATTGATTACAAAACCGGTGGAGAATTACCCAAACATTTCAGCCAAATTAAAATTTATGCGGAAAACCTGGAAAAAATGGGCTATTCGGTTGAAAAGAAGTTTTTGGTATACATTGGCGAAGAAATTGAAGTAAAGGAAGTACAATAATGGACGAAAATTTAAAGCTCATTCTCCAGACTTTACCAGACAACCCCGGTGTCTATCAGTACTTCGATAAGAACGGAAAGATTCTCTATGTAGGAAAGGCAAAGAATTTAAAAAAGCGGGTTTCCTCCTATTTTACCAAAACGCATGATTCGGGGAAAACAAGATTGATGGTCAGCAAAATTGCAGACATCCAAACCATCATTGTCGATACGGAATTCGATGCCCTTTTACTCGAAAATAATTTAATCAAAAAATATTTACCGAAGTACAATGTGATGCTTCGGGACGATAAAACTTATCCATGGATCTGCATCAAGAATGAACATTTCCCGCGTGTTTTTAAAACCCGGAAACTCATTAAGGACGGTTCGGAGTATTTCGGACCATACGCCTCCGGCCTGATCTTAAATGCTTTACTGGATTTGATCAAGGAGATTTATCCGCTCAGAACATGTAATTATGATTTGAGCAAAAAAAATATACAAGCCGGAAAATTCAAGGTCTGTTTGGAATATCATATAGGGAATTGCCTGGGACCTTGCGAAGGTTATCAGACCGAGGAAGATTATGGAAAGAATATTGATGCCATAAGGCAAATCATCAAAGGAAATTACAACGAAGCAGTCCGCCATATGACCGATCTCATGCAGGATCATGCCAGGAATCTTGATTTCGAAACAGCACAGTCAATTAAAGAAAAAATCGAACTGGTAAAAAATCATCAGGCGAAATCAACCGTAGTCAGCCCTTCCATCGGAAACGTAGATGTTTTTTCCATCATTTCCGATGAGGCTTCAGGGTACGTTAATTTTCTTCGTGTGAACAATGGTGCAATTATTCAGTCGCATACTCTGGAGCTGAAAAAGAAACTGGACGAATCAAAGGAAGAGCTTTTAGAATCGGCGATTGTGGAAATCCTGGAACGTTTCGGGCATCATTCCAAAGAAATTTTCTTACCGTTTTCAATAGATCTGGAAATTCCTAACATGAAAATCTCCGTTCCCCAAATCGGCGACAAAAAACGATTAGTCGAACTTTCGGAACGAAACGCGAAATGCTATCGTCTGGAACAATTGAAACAAATCAAGATCACAGACCCCGACCGCCATGTCAACCGGATTATGGCACAAATGCAAAAGGATTTACTTATGCCGGTAGAGCCGCGCCACATTGAAGGATTTGACAATTCCAACATTCAGGGAACCAATCCCGTTTCGGCTTGCGTGGTATTCAAAGACGGGAAACCGAGCAAAAAAGATTACCGGATCTTCAATGTAAAAACCGTGAAAGGCCCGGACGATTTCGCGACGATGGAAGAAGTGATTTACCGCCGATACAAACGGGTTCTGGAAGAAGAAGGTAAATTGCCTCAATTAATTTTAATTGACGGCGGAAAAGGTCAATTAGGAGCGGCTTTGAAGAGCATCGATAAATTGGGATTACGCGGAAAAATAACCATCATCGGGATAGCAAAACGACTGGAAGAAATCTTTTTCCCAGGTGACTCCATTCCGCTTTATTTAGACAAAACATCAGAAACTTTGAAAGTTTTGCAACATATAAGAAATGAATCGCACCGGTTCGGAATTACCAGGCACCGTAACCGCCGAAGCAAAAACACCTTCAATTCCGAACTGGAAGGAATACCGGGCATAGGTGAAAAAACCATTCAGGATCTGTTGCGAAAATTCAAATCGGTCAAACGGATAAAATCCGCTTCTAAAGAAGAATTGGCAGAAGTAGTCGGGAATTCGAGAGCAGAAAAGCTAGTAAATTATTTTAAAGGTTAAAAATTATCAAAAACCTGACCGGTTTTTTCCAATAATTTGACCGAAATCATTTCCCAAGGTTTCCATTTTCAGTACCTTAGCAAAATGATTTCAAATGCAAAAAAACTGAACTTCGATATACAAAAAATACGTGCTCAATTTCCTATTTTACAACGTGAAGTAAACGGTCAGCCATTGGTTTATTTTGATAACGCGGCTACTTCTCAGAAACCACAAATCGTATTGGATGCCATACAGGATTATTACAAAAAATTCAATGCCAATGTTCACCGCGGAATCCACACCATCAGCCAGGAAGCAACAGTGATGATGGAAGATTCGCGTGAAAAAGCACGTGAATTTATCAATGCGAAATATGCACACGAAGTGATTTTTACCAAAGGAACAACCGAAGGTATCAATCTGGTTTCCTGTGTTTTACGTGATGTCCTGAAATCAACAGATGAAATCATTATTACTGAAATCGAGCATCATTCCAATATCGTCCCCTGGCAAATATTATGCGAAAGAACCGGGGCAAAGCTGAAATATATCCCGTTAAATAAGGAAGGTGGGCTGGAAATTGAAAAGTTAAATGAACTTCTTACTCCAAACACAAAACTCGTTGCGGTCAATCAGGTTTCCAATGCACTTGGCGTGATCAACCCTATTGAAATAATTATTGAAAAAGCGCATAAGGCAGGGGCTTGGGTTTTGATTGATGCAGCGCAATCTGTTCCACACGCGGAAGTCGATGTTCAAAAATTGGATTGTGATTTCCTGGTTTTCTCGGGACACAAAATGTATGCGCCCACCGGAACCGGGATCTTGTACGGAAAAGAACAAATCCTGAACGATCTTCCACCCTTCCACGGCGGTGGCGAAATGATCAAAGAGGTATGGATGGATCATTCGACCTATGCCGGATTGCCATTTAAATATGAGGCCGGGACGCCAAATATAGCCGGAAACATTGTGTTGGGAGCCGCAATTGATTTTATCAATTCGATTGGAATTGGACAGATTCACCGATATGAAGAACAGCTTTTAACCTATACAACTTCGAAACTTTCTGAACTGGATGAGGTCATCATTTACGCAAAAGATCTGTCTCGTTCGGGTGCGGTTTCATTTAATTTGAATTTGCCGGGCGTTCACCCGTCCGATGTCGGAATGATCCTTGATAAAAAAGGGATCGCGGTCAGAACCGGGCACCATTGTGCCCAACCGATTATGCGTCATTTCGAAATTCCGGGAACAGTCCGTGCCTCATTCGGCATTTTTAACACAAAAGAAGAAGTTGACAAATTGATAACTGGCATAAAACTTGCCATTCAAATGCTCAAATAATCACATAAATTTTAAACTGGTCATCGTATGAAATCATCTTTTTTTGCCATCATTACAATTCTTTTATTTTCTATTTCAGGAATTTTAAATGCACAATCCAATAACCGTGTCAGCCCGATGGATTCTGTCCAGGCACACATTAACAACATAGATATTGAAATCGTATACAGCCGCCCTTATCTGAAAGGCCGTGAGTTTGGGAAAGATATTGTTCCATTCGGAAAATTATGGCGGACAGGTGCAAATGAAGCTACAACATTTGAGATCAGTAAAGATATTTCAATTAACGACAAAGTCCTACCTGCAGGAAAATATAGTCTTTATACCATTCCGAATGAAGATGAAACAGTCGTCATTTTTAACAAGGTATGGGATCAATGGGGAACCAAATACGATGAAAACCAGGATATGTTACGTGTTATAGTTCCTACTGAAAAAATCGAAGAACCTGTCGAACAATTTACTATAGAAATTGAAAATGATGGCGATATAGAACTGGCTTGGGGAAATGTAGAATTCGGGTTCAATATAAAAGAAAGTTAACCGCCTATTCCTCCTGCACGTTGCTTCAAGTCATCGGCGCCCCCTGTTCTTCTCCGTTGTGAGGTGTTTCCGTCTCCAAAATTATAGGTATAAGAAAGAACAAAAGTACGGGTGTCTCTTTGTACTTTAAAATGTTCTTTATAATCGGTGAATTCCGTATCAGCTACTGCTCCGTTGGTAAAGAATATATCGTTGAATGCTAGCTTCAATGTGCTGTTTCTGAACTTTTTCTGAAATCCCAGATTGATGCTCCAGACTGGGTCTACATCCATAAAGGCATAAATTTCCCTTGCACGGTAATTCCCTGAAACCTCTGCCGAACAACCGTTTCCAAATTTGAAAGTATTGACCGAATTAAAGTTATAATTAAAATTCCCTTCATTTTTCAAAGTTGTATTGGCAATTGTTCCGGAATAATATCCGTAGTAGAAATTCAGGCTATTGTTGGTATTCCACCAGGAAGTGACATTAAGCGGAATAATCAGAAACAGCCCGAAAATATCTGCCGTATTCAAGTTCTTATTGGTCTGAACTGTAATCTTTTGGTCTTCATCGGAAGGCGCAATTACTTCGGTGATGTTGTCAGTTGTTCTTGCAAAGCTGAGCGTCGCAAACATTTTCTGATTCATCGCATAGGTCAATTCCAGGGAGTGAGTAGTTTGCGCTTTCAGATAAGGATTTCCCTCTTTGTAAGTTGTCGGGTCCAAAAAGAACTTAAACGGGTTTAGCTGGTCATAGCTCGGGCGGTCAATCCTGCGGCTGTAATTCAGCTCAAGGCTGTTATTGTCATTGAAAGCATAGCTGATATTTCCACTCGGAAATAATTGGGTATAGCTGTTGTCAAAAGATGTATTATCAACCAATTGTTTTCCGGTTATATTGGTGTTTTCAACCCGCAATCCCATATAAACACTCCATTTTCCAAATTGTTTCGAACCGTTTATATATGCCGCATTGATGTTTTCTTCATAAATGAAATGATTGCTTTTGGTCGTGTCAAATACCGGTTCATCAGAACTTACATCATAGAATTCAAGGTTATTATCTGCCTTTACATAACTCGATTTGATTCCTGCTTCAAATTTTATGTCATTGAAATTTGTCGTAAAATCTGATTTTAATGAATAAATCTTCAAATCTCCCGTTACATCGCCATGCAGTAGATAGGGAGCCTGAAATTCATGTCCGTTCAAATCACGGTAACGGGTGGCAAAATTCTGTTTGGTATCATTTCCGAAATTGGCAAAATCCATGTCGGTTATAAGTTCCGTGCCAATTGTATCTATTACAAATTTATGATTCAGATTGGCTGAATAATTGAACCAATGATCACGGGAATTATTCTTGGTTTCAAAACGTGAGCTTAATGAATTGGACGAATCATAAACATCTGAATAATTCTGCCCGGTCGGATTAAACTTATTGGTAATTACATTTCCTGTAATCCCGATCGTGTGTTTGTCATCAAGATAAAAATCAGCTCCTGCCCTGCCAATGTGATTTCTAAAATTCATTTTCAGAAAATTGTCCTGGTCATAAGCCCCCGTAAAATCCCCGTTTTCGTAAAACCTCCTGTTCAGCAGTAATTTATTGAACCATTCGCGGTAAGCAAAGCTGTAAGTTCCGAAAACATTTACCTTCTTATTCCTGTGGTTAACACTCACGCTGCTGTTGCTTTTCGGGTAAACACCCTGACCGTAAGCAGTTGTGAGGCTTCCGTTCGTCCCTTTGCGTTTATCTTTCTTTAATTTGATATTGATAATGGCAGAACCCGCCGCATCATATTTTGCACCTGGATTTGTGATAAATTCTATCTTTTCAATATTGGAAGAAGGTATTCCCCGTAAATAGTTCGCAAGATTGGTTCCCGACATCTGGGTAACTTTTCCGTCAATCTGTATCAAAATTCCATTCTTCCCCCGAAGACTGATATTGTCGTTGGTATCCACATTTACGCCTGGTGCTTTTTCCAGTATTTCAAAAGCCGAAGAACCTGTTGAAGCAAGATTGTTTTCCACGTTCATTGTCATCACTCCATTTTTGCTTTCAATGAACGGTCTGGAATTGGTCACTACCACTTCATTCAGTTTCTGGGCTTGCGAAACCAGAACGAATGACGGCAGTTCTTTGTTTTCCAAAGCTTCAAAAAGCTCTCCGGTTTGTATATTCTGATCGGAACCTGAAACCTCCAGGTAATATTTTCCTTTAGGAATTTCCTCAAAAACATAAATTCCATTGTCATCGCTTGCTTCCGTTTTCACAAGCTGCTTATCATCTGCATTCATCAGGGAAACTATTGCAAAAGCAACTGGAAATCCTGTTTCATCCTCAACACTTCCCGAAATCTGAATATTTTCTCTTTCTTCAGATTGCCCATACAGCATTGAAAACAAAGCCGTAACAATATAAAATGAAATAAAAAGTATAACTCTTACCATAAAATTAAGGTATTGGATTATGATATTTTTTTGCAGTTTTCCGTTATTTTGCTTAGCACCATATGCATGGTTTTCAAATCTTTTTCTGAAATTCCTTTTAGCGCAATCTTCCTGTTTTCCAGAACCAGAAGCTGAACATCATCTATAATTTTTTTTCCCGAATCTGTTATTTTCAAATTTGATTTTCTCCTGTCATCAGGATTGATTTTCCGTTCAAGGTATTTTCCCCTGACCAGTAATTCAATGATCCTCGTAACGGAAGCATTATCTTTGAAAACCTTTTCTCCCAGTTCCTGTTGAGAAATTCCCGGGTTTTCCATGAGGGCTTTGATGATCAGCCATTGGTCGATCGTGATTTTGAATTCCTGTTCTTTTAAGCGGTTTTGGGCATAGGTTCTGTAAGTTCTTATGCTTTTGTCAATCGTATAAAATATGATGCTTTCTAACTTTTCCATTCCAGAAATTTGAAACAAATATAAAAATGATTTATCAATAATTGATATATCAAATATAATTTTAACAAATTTCATTTTTTGCTCATTCAATTTACAATTAACATTCTTTCTACTTTGTACATAATTCTTACCTTTGAAGACTTTCAAAAAAGCATCAAACAAAATGATACAAAACGAACTTAAAAAATTAGGGTTAAGCGAGGTAAACGAAGGAACTTCTACCGGAAGCAACTGGTTTTCTAACGGCGAACTCATCGAATCATATTCTCCGGTTGACGGAAAATTGATCGGGAAGGTAAAAACAACCACAAAAGAAGATTACGAAAAAATAATAGCTTCTGCTCAGGAAGCATTCAAAACATGGAGAACAACTCCGGCTCCTCAACGCGGAGAAATCGTTCGCCAGTTCAGAGAAAAATTAAGAGCGAACAAAGCTGAATTAGGTAAATTGGTTTCTTATGAAATGGGGAAATCTTACCAGGAAGGATTGGGGGAAGTTCAGGAAATGATCGACATATGTGACTTTGCGGTGGGTCAGTCGCGCCAGTTGTATGGTTTGACCATGCACTCAGAGCGTCCCGGGCACAGAATGTACGAACAATATCATCCGCTTGGGATCGTAGGGGTGATTTCCGCTTTCAACTTTCCGGTTGCGGTGTGGTCCTGGAATGCTGCATTGGCTTGGATCTGTGGAGACGTTGTGATTTGGAAACCAAGCGAAAAAACACCTCTTTGTGGTGTAGCCTGCCAGAAATTAATCCAGGAAGTTTTAAAAGAAAATAATTTACCGGAAGGTATTTCCTGCCTGGTAAACGGTGATTACAAAGTAGGTGAGTTCATGTCGAAAGATACGCGTGTTCCTTTGGTTTCGGCAACAGGTTCTACCAGAATGGGTAAGATCGTAGCGCAGGAAGTGGCAGGACGTTTGGGTAAGTCCTTGTTGGAATTAGGCGGAAACAATGCAATCATTGTGACACCGGATGCAGATGTGAAAATGACAGTGATTGGAGCAGTTTTCGGAGCAGTAGGAACGGCAGGGCAGCGTTGTACTTCTACTCGTCGTCTGATCATCCATAAATCTATGTATGATAAAGTGAAAGACGCGATTGTTGCGGCTTACGGACAATTAAAAATCGGAAATCCATTAGACCAGAACAACCATGTAGGGCCGTTGATCGACAAAGGAGCAGTGGAGGCTTACCAGAATGCTTTGGTAAAAGTGAAAGAACAAGGCGGAAACATTTTGATTGAAGGAGGTGTTTTATCAGGCGAGGGTTATGAAAGCGGATGCTACGTGAAACCTGCAATTGCAGAGGTTGAAAACCATTACGAAATCGTGCAGCACGAAACTTTCGCGCCGATTTTGTATTTAATTAAATATTCAGGCGAGGTAGAAAATGCAATTGAAATTCAGAATGGTGTAGTGCAGGGACTTTCTTCTGCGATCATGACCAATAACCTTCGTGAAGCGGAAAAATTCCTGAGCGCGGCAGGTTCAGACTGTGGTATTGCTAACGTAAACATCGGTACTTCTGGTGCTGAGATCGGTGGAGCATTTGGCGGAGAAAAAGAGACCGGTGGCGGACGTGAATCGGGTTCAGATGCTTGGAAAGTCTATATGAGAAGACAAACCAATACAATTAATTATACAACAAACCTCCCGTTGGCACAGGGAATTAAATTTGATTTGTAATTAAATTTAAAATATTAAAAAGGTAGAGAGGGACAATTGTCCCTCTCTTTTTTATTTCTAAAACGTCTTTTGGTTTATTTTTTCGAAAAATACATTTTTGTAAGTATCACCTAAAGGGAGGTTTATACCCGAAACCCAAACTTCATTTGTATCTGTCTTTTGTGCTTCCTTTTCAATTTCTTTAGCTTCAATGAATGCTTTTTCAGGATTTGCACTCAATATCATAGTTTTCTTCAGCTTTTTTCAGCAGGTCTTTTTGAGCAATGGTTTGGGAGAGAAGTGTAATTCCTAAAAACAAAAGCAGTATGGAAATGGTTCTTTTCATAGATGGTTGAAATTTAGGGGGAATTTTGGAAATACTTTAAAACATCTGAAAATATTTCGCATATTTGAGAGTTAGTGGCAAGGCTACCGAAACGCAACTACGAAAAGAAATAAGAAAAAATGGAAATAACAATAAAAAGATTTTGGAGCAATAATGATGACGAGGGAATACCAAGGTCATCTGTTTTACTTAAAAGACCTCGTGTTGACGGACAAATAGCAAATTATGTTTTTGATTTCATCTGGAAAAGTGTCTTGACACCAAAAAAATTATGCAAAAAGGCAACTATGAATTTACATTATACTTTGGTGCAGTTCGTAAAACACACAAATTCTTTTATAATTCTATTTACAATACAGACACTATAAAATTCAAACCTGTTTTTAAGGACAGAAAGCTGAATGGAATTACAATCAAAGAAGTTTCCGTTTTTGGTTACTCTGACAAGTTCAATGAGCTCATTACACCAATAGAATATGCAAATTTAGTGTACGATATGTTTGGTTCTTACTTAGTTGAAAATTTTAAAAAATTAAGTAAGGAAGAATTGGATAACAATAAACAAAAAATGGATTATGATGCAATTAATAAATTCCCATTTCCAGCTTCATTTGACGCACAAAATTATAGTAGTGATAATGGAAGAGTAGAAAAACGAATTGTCAATTTCATTGTGGACGAAACTTCTGAAGCATTTGTTTATAAAGACAAATACATCGAATATTATGGAATTTAAAATTAAATATGAACAAGCCCAGCCACTAACAAGGGTTGTGCAATAGTGGGGCGAAACTACAAAGTTCAACGGTAGTACTTCGATTGAACTTTTGTGCAAAACTGAACGTTCCGTCCATCTTTGCCCGCACTGTCGCCAAGCCGCCGACCGTTAGTGGCAAGCAAAAGACAAGACATCAATGACAGAATTACAAGAAAAAATAGAATCATTCCAAAATTTACTCGTTGACATTGCGACAAGTGGAAATCGACCTGAAGAAGAAGAAAATTTCAAACAGTTAAGAACATCTTTAATCGGGAATAATGTAATTAAAGACAATCTTCCTGACTTTGTTAAGACAAATAGAACAGTTGCTCAATTTTGGCAATTTATAAAAGGCAAATTTTCAAGCTATGCGGAAAGACGGACTTTTATTTGGAATGAATTTGCAAAAACTTTAGACTACGTTGAAACAAAACAAAATGGAATTACAGACAACTTTAAAATAAGTAGTCAAACAGAAACAATGAAAGATAAACTCATTAAAATTTTAGAGAGACAAGTGAAGGTCGGAAACAACTTTTCACTTAAAATTGAAAGTGTTTCAAACATTAATGAACTTGATGATTTTTTAATAGAATATGATAAATGGAATGGAGTAAATACATACATTCTTGGCAAGGCATACGTTCCTAGACAGTTATTTCAAATGTATTCGGGTGCTTCAAATTATTTAGGTAATGTTTATGTTGACAAGAACTCTTTTCAAGGAAAACGTAACAAAGTTCTTTATTGTTTGCCCAGACAACTTGGACATTTACGAACAGCAATTAACTTCACAAGAGATATTCGAAATACAGACTTATTACCTATAGACGACCCACTAACAATAGTTGAGAAACAAACTATCAAAACATCAAATATGAACAAATTACTTATCAGTCATTCTTCAAAAGACGACCCAAAAATCAAACCTTTCATTGACTTAATTGAGGCTATTGGTGTACCTCATACTTCAATATTTTATTCATCGCACCCAGCTTACGGTGTAGGCCTAGGTGAAAATATTTTTACACGACTAAAAACTGAACTAGAAGGTGATGTTTTTGCTTTATTTATGTTAAGCGATAACTTTTACAATAGCCCTGTTTGTCTATGTGAAATGGGTGCAGTTTGGATTAAATCAAACAAACAAATACCAATATTAATTCCTCCTTTTGACTTCAGTAATGTTCAAGGAGTTTTTCCAGGTTCACTTGGTTTTAAATTAGACGACAAAAAGCAATTAAACAATTTTAAGAGTGAATTGGAATCATACTTCAAATTGATCCCTATTAACTTTACAAGATGGGAAGAAAAACGAGATGAATACCTATCAAAAATTGAAGTACTATTAAAATGATAAAATTGCCAGCCACTAACAGGCGTTTGGCTCAATGGCGGGTTAAGGCTGAAATTTGAAGTTTCGGCTTTCTATTCCGCAAAAAGCCAATTATATCGACTTTTTTCTTAAATTTATTCAATTAATTGGCTTTTGCTTACTGTGTCGCTAAATTGAAACTTTTCGCTTCAATTTCCGCAACTGACGCCAAGCCCCGAACCGTTAGCGGTAATACAAACCAACCAACCGCAAAAAAACAGGAAGATTATGACTAACACGAACGAAAAATTCACAAAAGATACATTCAAGTTTCATAAAGACAAATTTCACCAACACTTAAAATCAATCAACGAAATTCAAGACTATAATATAATTCACAGTAACTTTCTTTTAGAATTTCATCCGTACTTTTCGGAAATGAACCAAATTGGGAAAGCAACTATTTATAAAAAAATGCCCAAAAGCCTAAAAGGAAAATTTGAAAATAGATTTCAAAATGAAAACGTATTTTTTTCAACCCAACTTGAAGAAAATTGGTTAAATACTTGTTTCTATCGAATCAAAGACGAAAACAATAACAACATTGTTCTACATTATGACGGAAGTATTGAAGAACCGGAGCTTAATCAAATCTATATTTCCATTTATGAAGATGACAGAATAAGCAAATTATTATCTTATCATTCTGACAAAAACTTTATGGAAGATAATTACACTTATGACTCTAAAGGTCAAATTGAGCAAATTATTCGAGATGGATATTGGGGAACCTCTAAAAATATTCTTCCAACAAGAACATTCAGATTTGATTATGATGATAACGGAGAACTAACAATATTTAGCAAACAACTCAAAGCAAATGGACAAAATGAATTTGAACAAGTTTTCCCGAAAGTTAAACGATAACAAACCGAAAAATATGCACTACCGCTAACATCGCATTGGCAAAATGGCGGATCAAGCCAAATCTCAAGGCTTTTATTTTACAACATTCTCCTGTTGATCCTGTCAAAAAATACATTTTTGTAAGTATCACCCAAAGGAAGGTTTTTACCCAAGACCCAAACTTCATTTGTATCTGTTTTTTCAATTTTACTGAGCGAGACCAAATAAGATTTATGAATTTTTATGAATTGATGTTCCGGTAAATTTTCTTCGAAATATTTCAGGGTATTATATGTGATGATTTCTTCATTTTCAGTATGAATGATGACATAATTCTTAATGCTTTCGAGATAAAGAACCTCATTTAAATGAATTTTCCTGAAACGGTTTTTGCCATCTGTTTTCACAAAAAACAAGTCATCTTCGTCCGCTTGCCTTTCCTTATTTTCAGGCAGATGTATTTGTTTTTTTACCTTTTCCAAAGCTTTGATAAACTGGTCAAATGAAACCGGCTTTAACAAATAATCCACTACATTTAATTCAAATCCTTCCAGAGCAAACTGAGCATAAGCAGTTGTAAAAATAATTTTGACTTTGTCCTTTAGAAGCGTTGAAAGCTGGATCCCGGTCAATTCCGGCATTTGAATATCCAAAAACAAAATATCGGGCCTATGCATTTCAACCAATTGTAAGGCTTCAATGGGTTTGTTGGTCGTTGCCAAACAATCCAGATCGGGCAGCTGGCCGGTATATTTCTGTAAAACCCGTACTGCAGGCGGTTCGTCATCAACTATTATGCAAGTCAGAATTTTACTCATTATGACAATGGAATATTTAGTTCTACTTTATAAAAATCATTTGTTTTCTGAACTTCTAATGTATGATTTTTCGGGAATAACAGCTCCAGCCTCTGGTGAATGTTTTTGTAACCGATCCCGGTTTCGTCATAATTTTCACTTGGCCGGAAGTAGTTTTCAACGCTGAACAAAAGCCTCTTTTCTTTCGTTTTCAGATCAATTCTGACAGGTTTACCGAGATCATTGGCAATGCCATGTTTCAGAGCGTTTTCCACGAAATGAATCAGCAATAAAGAAGGGATTTTAGCCATGTTTTCATTTTCTGAAACCCGGAATCCGATAGCCAGTTGATTGTCAAACCGACGTGAAAATAAATCAATGTAGTTTTGAATGAATTGAATTTCGTCTTTCAGAAAAACTTTATCCTGTTCATTTTCGTAGGTAACGTAACGGAGCATATCGGATAATTTCAGTACATCTTCCGCTATTTTGGGCTGCGTATCCATCATATCCGAATAAAAACTATTCAACGTGTTGAACAAAAAATGCGGGCTCAGCTGATTTTTCAGGTTTTGTAATTCAGCCTGTTTCTTTCCCAGTTGCAGCTCAGAGATCTTCTTATTGGTATTCCAGATCATTTTTACAAAGTAAAAAACCATGCTCAGCAGAATAACCCGGATGGCATAATACGAATTGTCGTAAAAATAAAACGTACTCATTCTTGATCCGTCGCTATAATTATGTTTTCCCGTAATTTCAAAAATGATGACTTCTTCTATAATATGACGCAAAACCGGAAACAGAAACAAAAGGAAGATTTGACCTAAAATCAACAAAAACCATTTTTTCTCCGGAATCGTTTTCGGACAAATCCACAGGTAATTAATATAAAAGATCGAAATCTGCAATAATGAAAATCCTGTTTCCTGTAAAACCGACCATAGAAAAGGCATCGTCTTGTTATTGTTCAGCGTTTCAAATAGAATATTCATTCCCAAGAATAATATCCAGAATCCTAAGTGAATCAATATTTCCTGTCGTTTTGTCATAGGTGCGAAATTACGCCGAAATTGAGCTTCTTTTTTATTTCAGGATCTAATCAGTCAAAACTTTATACAAAACGATGATTTCACACAACGAAACCTTTCATCTTATCAAATTTCCTTTTGGTTTTACAGAATCACTGTAACATCCTTTTTAAAAACCTCGTCTTTTGGAAGATTCTACACTTGCATCATAATTTAATTTATAAAACATGAAAATATTTTTGACGTTGGTACTGGTTCAATTGTTCATAACTCAGCTAAATGCACAGGAATTGGTGAAGGGTAAAGTAATAGATGAAGCCACAAATGAAGCTGTTATTTTTGCAGATATTTCTGTATTTGAAAAAGCAACCAAAAATTTTGTAGAAACATTTTATACGGACGAAAATGGAAATTTTCAATTCGAATTAAATCAAAGTCCAACAGGATTTTATTTAGAAATTGAGTCCATAGGTTACGAATCACAGACCTTTTCCATCAAAAATCAAAATCCGATTCTCATTAAACTTAAAGCCGATAAGAGCATCGAACTTACTACTGCGGTAATTTCGGCAAAGAAAAAAGCTATTTCCATAAAAGGCGATAAAATTATTTACGATGTGGAACAAATGGGGATTTCAGATGGAAACAACGGACTGGAAACCATGCAGCAATTACCGGGTATCAGCTTGGATAAGGATGAAAACCTGAAATTTCGCGGAAGTACCGGAATGCAAATTATGATTAACGGTAAAAAATCCATGCTTCAGGGTGATGCCTTGCGGGAATTCATACGTTCACTCAAAGGTGATGACATCAAATCGGTTGAAATTATTTCCCAGCCTTCAGCCCGGTACGAAGCATCAGGAACTACCGGAATCCTGAACATCATTTTAAAAAGAAATATTTCTCAAACTTTGGGAGGAAATGTTTACACTTATGCAGGATATGGCGAGTATTTCAAGCACCAGACCGGGGGGCGCTTTTTTTACAATGACGAAAAATGGAGTATAAATGCAAGCGGCTCCTACTACAAAGGAAAATCTTTCAACGACCGCCAGGTCAACCAGACGATTCAACTGGGAAATGACCGGAGAAACCTGTATCAGGACAACTACTGGCTTCCCGAAACCGAAAGCAAAAGTTTCAACCTGGGTGTGGAAAGGAAACTGAACAAAAACCAATTGATCAGCACCGAATGGCAGATCTACAGTGAAAGAGGTGATGAACTGACTACCGGGAGAACTTTGGATTTTCTGAATGATAACCTGCAAAATGAAGTTCAATTGATAAAAAATGTCACAACACCTGTTGACCAGATTTCCGGGAATTTGTTTTATAATTTCACTTCCGACAGCTTAACGACCAAAGTTGATGCACAGATCAATTACAGTCGTTACAATAAATCAATCGACGGTTTCCAGCGAAATGATTTTTCAGACGGAATTGTAAATCAATTGGATGGTCAAAACGAAACCACGTATAATTTGATGAATGCCCAAATTGACTGGAACCAAAAACTATCCGACAAATTTAACCTGGAGGCCGGCGCAAAATTTTCTTATGTCGATATGAATTATTTTAACGAATATGAAATCGCACAGGGAAATTCATTCATCATTCCGGATTCCTTGATGACAAACGATTTTCTTTATAAAGAAAAACTTACTTCGGCTTATTCTCAGTTGAGTTATAATCTTGAGAAATGGAATTTTCTCATCGGGCTTCGCATGGAAAATTATGCTTACGAAGCAATTTCCAAAATAAATAACCAAACCAACGAAGATAATTATACCAATTGGTTTCCGTCGGCTTCTGTCAGTTATCAGCATGAAAATCACCAATACCGTTTGAGCTACAGCCGTAGAATTTCAAGACCGGGATATTTGGGGTTAAATCCATACTATCAATACTTAGATGCTTATAGCATTGAAAAAGGAAACCCGGATCTGAAGCCTCAGTTTTACAATAGTTTTGAATTGAATTATATTTACAAAAACTCGCTTTCATTCGGGTTATACGGTTATTTGTACAAAAACGGATTTGTGGATGTGGTGGATTATCAGGATGAGAAAAACTACAACATCATTTACGAAAGCAATGCTTCAAGCGGTTCTCGTTTCGGTTTTTCGGCAAGCATTCCATACGAAGTCGGAAAATGGTGGACGATGCAGTTTAGCCTGGATGCTTATTTGTCCGGCGAAAAATCAGAAATTCCGGATTATGCTTACGACGGAACGGGATACGGATACGAGATCAATATGTACCACCGGTTCAATTTACCTAAAAGCTGGGTGTTCACCCTGAACGGATTTTTTAGCGGAAGAAGCCAGACACCGACAGGATATAACCCGATGATCTACGATTTCAGCACATCTGTCCGAAAGTCTTTTATGGATGAAAAACTGCAATTTACCGCCGGCTGCTCCAATATCCTAAAAAAATCAATGTGGAATCAGTTTTCCACCGTTGATAACGTAACCACACATTGGGTTAACAAATGGGAAACCCGGAGATTTTATCTGCAGGTAACCTATAATTTTGGTTCCAGTAAAGAGAAAAAGGTGAAAAATACTTCGTTGGAGGAAGAGCAGGGACGAATGTGATTTTGAATTATACTTTACCTTATAATATTGTCAAACCTTCCGTTGCCTCAAAACCCGGAAGGTTTTTTTATAAACCGATAGGGCAAATTTAATTTTATTTAATTCCTTTCGTATTTTTACAAAAAACCATGCTGTGTCAAACCTTCAGGAAATATTGCGAAAATATTGGGGTCATCCAGACTTCAAACATCCGCAAAAAGAAATCATTGAATCGATTCTGGAAAGAAAAGACACGATCGCTGTTTTGCCCACAGGTGGTGGAAAATCATTGTGTTATCAAATTCCGGCATTGATTACTGAAGGAATCACTTTAGTGATTTCTCCATTAATTGCGTTGATGCAGGATCAGGTTCAAAACATGAATAAAATCCGAATAGGGGCAGCTTCCATTACTTCCCAACTGAATTCCGATGAAATTGCAGCTGTCATTGCAAAATGCCAGTCGGGCAATGTAAAATTGCTTTATATAGCTCCGGAAAGACTGTTGAGTCGAAATTTCATTCAGATCTTAAGAACACTCAAAGTATCTCTGATCGCGGTAGACGAAGCGCATTGCATAGCAGAATGGGGGCACGATTTCCGCCCGGCGTATATGAAGATCAGCCATGTAAAAAAACTCTTTCCCAATGTGACGCTTCTGGCACTTACGGCTACAGCAACTCTTTCTGTTCAAAAAGAAATTGCGGCTGCACTTGAAATGAAAGATCCGGTTATTTTTAAAAGCTCGCTCAAAAGGAAGAATCTGATTTATAAAGTTTTGAATTCGCAAGATGAAAAAGAGGATTTGATTTATGAATTAAAGAAAAACCCTGGCTCGGCCATTATTTTTACCCGAACCCGCAAACAAACCTTCGAAATATTTCAGTTTCTCTCCGAAAAAGGGTTTGAGGCCGATTATTTTCATTCGAAACTTCCTCCCGAAGAAAAGAAATTCAAGCAGGAAAACTGGACAAAAAGCGCTTGCCAAATTATGGTTTCAACCAACGCTTTCGGAATGGGCATCGACAAACCCGACGTTAAAAATGTCATACATTTATATTTACCCTCGGGCATTGAAGCCTATGTACAGGAAGCGGGACGCGCAGGCCGTAACGGAGAAGATTCTCAAGCCATTTTATTTCTTAAGCCTAATGCTGCAGGAGAATCAGAAAAAATTTTCAAATCTTCCCTGCCCGATAAAAATGATTTCGAATACATTATTAAAATGTTCTACAATCAATTTGAAATCGGGGAAAATGAACGACCTGAGGACAAACTTGAATTCGATCTCAATCAGTTTCTGACCAAATTTAACCTGAACAAAAAGAAAACAGTCAAAACACTGGAATTCCTCGAAAGAAAGGAATGCGTTCTTTTTATACCCTCATCAGGTCTAAGTAAAATAAAGATCGTTGTAAATCCCGAATTCATTCAAAATACAAAATCGGTTTATTTTCAAATATTGGAATACCTGGTCCGCAATCATCCGGGAATTTTGTCAGAGGAAAAACCGGTAAGCGAATTCTATATTGCACGGGCATTGCATAAACCCATCAAAAAAATTAAAAAAATCCTTAAAAAAATGAGTGAAAGCGGTTATCTCTGCTACAAAAGCCAAAATGTACAAAATGTGGAATTTTTACGGCCGCGCGAATCTAATTTTATAAAGGGAATTTTGTGGAATGATTTCGAAACCTTACAAAAAATTAAATGGAAAAGGTTGCAGGATCTGATTTACTATGCTACACAAAAAGAAATTTGCCGCGAGAGGTTAATTCTGCGTTATTTTGGAGAAAAGTCTACTGAAAATTGCGGCTATTGTGATGTCTGCAAAAAAGAAAAGCAATATCTGAATGCAGAATCAATACTGGAATTCCTGGAAGAATCTCCCAAAAGCATCAGGGAAATCCTTTTGTATTTTATAAATTCGCCCAAAGAATCGGTCCTGGAAACTATGCAGGAACTGGCAGATGAAGGATTGATTGAAAATGTGGGAATAGATTCATTTAAAAAATCAGAGAGAAAATGAAGGTAGTTTTTATGGGGACACCCAAATTCGCAGCAATTTGTCTGGAAGAAATCTTAAACAGTAAACATGAAGTAACAGGTGTCGTTACCGCTCCCGACAAACCTGCCGGGCGTGGACAAAAGCTTTCCCAATCGGCAGTAGCAAAACTGGCAATAGAGAATAACCTGAAATTGTTCCAACCGGAAAAGCTCAAAAACCCGGATTTTGTTGAAGAATTAAAATCGCTGCATGCCGATGCTTTCGTGGTAGTCGCGTTCCGAATGCTGCCCAAAGACATCTGGAATATTCCGGCAAAAGGAACTTTTAATTTACACGCTTCTCTTCTACCGCAATATCGTGGTGCTGCACCGATCAACTGGGCAATCATCAACGGCGAAACCGAAACCGGCGTAACTACTTTTTTAATTGATGAAAAAATTGATACCGGAAATATTCTGCTGAAAGAAAAAGTAGAAATTTCAGCCGGAGACAATGCAGGGATATTGCACGATAAATTGGCCGAAACAGGAAAAAAGTTAATTGTTGAAACATTAAACGGTTTGGAAAATGGTTCTATCCAACCTAAAATACAGGAAAGTCCTGAAAGATTAAAGCCGGCACCTAAAATATTCAAAGAAGATTGCCGGTTGGACTGGGATGAACCCATTGAGAAAATTCACAACAAAATCCGTGGGTTAAGTCCTTATCCGGCCGCATGGTGTATATTTAAAAAAGAAAATGAAGAAAAATCCATAAAAATTTTCAAAGGGTATTTTGAATCAGCAGAAAATCCTTTGGAATTAATTCATCAGATTTCATTCAGCAATAATCAACTGAAAGTTCATTTAAAAGATGGAAATTATGTTGTGGAAGAATTACAGCCGGAAGGAAAAAAACGAATGAGTGCCACTGATTTCATCAACGGATTGCAAGAGAAAAACGATTGGATCGCGACGTAATTATCTATAAAACAGGCTGAAAAGGCTATGGTTATTAACAAAATAGTGTCTTTTTTCAACAAAATAATATTTTTTAGCACCCCAAAACTTGCGTGAATAAAGGATTCTTCTATATTTGTGTGAAAGTAAAAACATTAAAATCTTTGAATTATGAACAAATCAGAATTAATTGATGCAATGGCAGCTGATGCCGGTATATCTAAAGCAGCTGCAAAAAAAGCTTTGGATTCATTTACAGGAAACGTAACTAAAGCATTGAAAAAGGGAGGAAAAGTATCTTTGGTAGGATTTGGAACTTTCTCAACTTCAAAAAGAAGCGCGAGAAACGGTATCAACCCGCAAACTAAAAAGACTATCAAAATTGCAGCTAAAACCGTAGCAAAATTCAAAGCTGGTTCAGAATTGTCTTCGGCAGTTGATGGAAAGAAGAAATAATTCGGTTAACGAATTCAAAAAAGAAAATCCTTTCGAATCGAAAGGATTTTTTATTTACTGTTTTTAAGGCGCGAGACGCTCTTTTAACCATTTCTCATTTTCCAGCCTGTATCTTAAACGATGATGCAAGCGGCTTGGCCTCCCCTGCCAAAACTCAAACTCTACAGGTCTGATCAAATAACCGCCCCAGCTTTCGGGTCTGGGCACCACCTTTCCACGAAATTCATTTTGTAAACCTACAGCTTTGACCTCCATATCTTCATTAAAATTTATAACGGAGCTTTGGGCAGAAACGAGTGCGCCAATCTGGCTTTCAAAAGGGCGTTTATGAAAATACTCGTCAGACATTTCCTGTGAAACTTTTTCTGCAATTCCTTTTATGATAATCTGCTGCTCCAGCTTATCCCAAAAAAAAGATAAGCAAACATGCGGATCAGATTCAATCGAATTTCCTTTCTGGCTTCTATAATTGGTGTAAAAGACAAACCCTTCAGGATTGAATTCCTTTAGTAAGACTATCCGTGTACGGGGGAAACCGTCCGGCCCAATCGTTGCAAGGCTCATCGCATAAGGCTCATGAATCTTGTTTGAATCAAAGGCGGAATTATACCAAATGTTAAATAATTCATAAGGGCTTTCCGGCACTTCTGAAAAATTGATAAAGTTTTCAGAATAATCTTTTCTTTTATCACTTAAATCTTGCTTCATATAAAAAAATTTTTATCTTTATAAAACAGACGTACAATTTTAATTCAAACTTAGTGCAAATAAAAACGATTACAAAAGGGAATATTCTGATTGCTCAACCTGCATTGTATGATTTTACATTTAACCGTTCTGTTGTATTAATTACCGATCACAACGAAGAAGGTTCTGTAGGTTTTATACTTAACAAACCTTTAAATAACCCTGTGAGCATGTATGTATCGGAATTGCTGTCTGAATTTCCCGTTTATGAGGGCGGTCCTGTTGAAACCCAAAACCTGTATTATCTGCACAAGCGTCCCGATCTTATTTCAGACAGCGAGCCTATTTACGACGGACTTTATTGGTCTGGTCAATATGACGACGTACGAAATGCCATTAATAACAATTTGATTTCTGAAGATGAAATCCGTTTTTATCTTGGCTATAGCGGTTGGGGAGAAAACCAGCTGCAGTCCGAAATTGAAGACAATGCCTGGATTGTAGTAAAAGATGAGGTTGACATTTTCCGGGAATGGGACAACAACCTTTGGAAACTTCAAATGAAAAAACTGGGCGGTGAGCATCTTATCTGGCTCAATACACCTGCCGATCCTACAATGAACTAATTTCAGCTTGAAAGCTTTGTAGTTTAATGATTTAAGAGTAGATTTCCGAATTAGTTATTTAGCAATTCAAAAACTTCTTTTGTTTTTTCGGTTGAATAATTTTTCTTTCTGTTCTGATGAATGGAGAGAATCCCTTCACTTTCCAGACAGATAAATAATTCATCGGTTTTCTGGAGTTCAAATGGAAAGATCTCGGCCTCTTCAAAAGTAAATTCCTCGCTTTTGGAAAGCAGTTTACATAAATGATTCCTGGTAACGCTTCTTATTCCTCCTTCTGAAACTTTAGGTGTTTTGATATGATTTCCCTGAACCAAAAAGGGATTTCCCAAAACAGTCCGTGCAATTCTTTTATCGTGATTGAGCAAAACCAAATCTGTAAATTCATTTTCCTGCATATAAGCACATGCAATAATTTCTTCCGGTTTGTGCGAATTTACCTGCGAAAAAAAAGTCGGATTAATAGTATAATCTTTGAATATGTCTATTTCGGCATTTCCGTTTTTCCAACTATATTCCTCCGATGAATTTACAGCTTCAATTTTAACCAGGTAAGAAACAGAGCATTTTGTAAGCATTTCCGGTCGATCAGAATTACGAAATACAATGATTTCAATTTTCCCATTCTGCACCCGGTTCTCTTTCAGCATCTTATTGATTTGTTCTTCCAGAAATTCCTGTGTAAATTCAATCGGAATTTTCATTCTGAAAATACGCATGGAAGCCATCAGGTTAAAATAATGCTCTTCCCATAATAAAACGGTATTATTAGAAATTTTTACCGGTTCAGAAATAAAATCACCGTACAGGAACGCACGGTTAGTCTGTCCGAAAATGGCATCGGCATCGTCAAAAAAGTTTCCGTTAAAAATAAATTTCACGAAGGATATATTACTTCAAAATTATGAACCGAGGATTTTTTTCAGGTCTTCAATCTGGCTTTCCCAAAGCAATTTAGATTCTTCCACTTCACCTTCCTCTGCAAAATCGGTAATCATAAGCGAAACATCGCCGGTGAGGTCATCTTCCACTATATTTAATTCAAAGAAAAATTTGGTGTCTTCATCATCTTCCCATTGAAAACGCACATAGGTATCTTGCTTGCTTTTCATCAAAAAGGCCGATTGTTCATCGCCATCCCAGATAAAAGTATATTTTTCACCGCGGGAGTTCACATTGTCTGCAAACCATTCGGAAAGGCCGGAGGGATTTGATAAGTAATTGTATAGCAATGATGGAGATGCATTAATCACAAATTCCAATTGAAATTTTTCTTTCGTCATTTTTCATTTTAATTGGGTTGCAATATATAAAATAGACTTATACCACCAAACATTTTTTAGATAAGTTTTGATGATTTGTAAGAAGATTCTATATTTGCACTCCATTTGAACAAGGCGAGGTAGCTCAGCTGGTTAGAGCGTCGGATTCATAACCCGGAGGTCGGGGGATCGTGCCCCCCTCTCGCTACAGAAAATCCCTAAATTCATTTAGGGATTTTTTAATTTTCAAGGGACCTGATTTTAAATCAGAATTTAACTTTTGTCCCTGTTTCCAGCTTCTGAGATTTCGCCAAAGCACCACAAAGATGAAAAAGCATTCTTGCTCCTACATTTCCGTCCCAGTCATCATCTTCCCCGGGTGCAACTTCCACCAGATCAAAACCGATAATTTCTTTTCCTGAATCCGCCAATTTAGACAACAAATAAGCAGCTTGTTCAAAAGAAAATCCACCGGGAACAGGTGTACCGGTATTGGGGCAGTACCACGGGTACAATCCATCAATATCAAAACTAATATGGACCTTTTCCGGCAATGAAGATATGATCTCCTCACATTGGGTTTTCCAGGTTTCTCCTTCAAACTGCCTGGATTTCAAATCTGCATCTGTAAAAACTTTTACCCTGCCATTTTGTTTTCTGACAATTTCCAATTCTTCTTCGCAAAAATCACGGATTCCGACCTGAACAATCTTAGAAACCTGTGGGATTTTCAATGCATTGTACATGATGGAAGCATGCGAATATGTGAATCCTTCATAGGCATTTCTCAAATCCATATGAGCATCTAAATGAAGAATTCCAAAATCAGCACGCTTTTCTGCCAAAGCTTCATAATAGCCCAGTGGTGTAGAATGGTCACCTCCTAATAACCCGACTTTTTTTCCCTTCCCCTCCCAATATAAAATTCTTTCCTTGATCTCCTCTTTCAATTTATCGCCTGCCTGGTTAATCTGTTCAAGGTGAGATTTTAACTCAGAATCATCCTGAATATTTTCTCCTCTTTCAAGAGCCTTAATAATGGGTTCGGCCTTCATTTTAAGTTTATCGCTGTCGGCTTTCCAATCAGGAATCCGGTCATCTAAATAGATACCGAGCTTCCATAGGCCCGGAAATTCCTGATGGAGCAAATCTACCTGAAAAGAAGCATCAAACACAGCATTAACACCTTCTGATGCCCCCGAGCCATAGCTTACCGTTACTTCCCACGGAACCGGTAAGATAATTACTTCGCTTTGCTCAGCAGAAAAAGGCAATCCGAAAAGTGTGGCATTTGCCAACCCGGGCTGGTTTGGATCAAAATTATCTATTATTTCCTGCTTTGTCATTTTTTGATTCTTTTAAACTGATGTAAAGATAAAGTATTAGATAAATTCCGAAATCAATTTAGTTTGAATAGTTATATTTTAAATTCAATAAAAATTAGGTGAAAGTGGTCAGTATATTTGACCAAATCCCGAATTTGAAATAAATTTGTGATGAACACAAAAGAAATTCTACAATGAATTATTCTACGCTGCCACCGGAAGACATGATATATGAACAAGCTACCGCGATCGATTTCGAAGATCTGAGCAGTCTTGCGGTGCGTTCCAAACGCCATTGGGGCTACTCAAAAGAAGCAATGGAGCTTTGGAATGAAAATCTTACGCTTACAGAAGATTACATTAACTCACATACGGTAATCAAGGCAGTTTTGGAAGATGAGCCAGTGGGGTTTTTCTCTCTGGAGGAAATCAAGCCTACTACCCGCATCGGGCATTTCTGGATCGATACGCCTTACTTGAGAAAAGGTTACGGCAGCTTTTTATTTCGTTTTATGATGAGTTTCCTTAAGGAAAGAAATGTTGAAAAAGCTACGCTCGTAATTGACCCCAATACGCAAAGATTCTTTGAGAAAAAAGGTGGAAAAGTGATCAACAAGATTGAACATAAAGTAAAAAACAAATTTTTACTAATTGTCGAATTTCCTGTTTTATAGCTGAACATTTACTATCCAACCAATAAAATCACAATCAAAAACCTAATCCCGGAATTGGCGGCAGACTTTCCTTTGCTGTCTTTTTAGCTTCTTCCATAGCGTTTTGTTTTACTTTGTCCAAAGCTTTGTTGAGTGTAACGAGCAGCGTATCTTCCAATTGTTCTTTATCGGCCAGCAATCCTGAAGCAATCTGAATGTCTTTAATTGTAGCCAATTCAGTAAGTGTAACGGAAACCGTTCCGTCGGAAGAAGTTTCGGTAAAAGTATGGCCGTCTAAGCGTTGTTTCAGTTTTTCAAAATTCTCACGGGCTGATTGCAGCTTGCCCATCATTTCCATTATATTTCCAAACATATTAAATTCAAATTATTAATTGTAAATGTCAATAATGCTACCGGTTCTTACGGCCATATAAGTTCTTGGCGAACGGTCGGGAGCAAATCCCTCATCATTTTCAATCGGACTACCTGTAAGCAAAATCCACTCCGCTCCATCTTCGGGGCAATACATCTTGCTGTCATCAATTACTTCCAGTTGGGAATTGGGAGTGGGACATATATGCGGTGCATTTCTGTCGTAAGCCTTGTAGGTCCCGTTTGTAAGCTTAACAACAATAATTCCTTTTGTGCCGGTTCCCTCACCGCTCACATAAGTCCAACCTCTCGTTTCAAGCTCACTGTAAAGCGGTAAGTTGATATTGATAGAAGCTGCAATTACATATTCGGGATTACAGCTTTTCTGCCCGTCGTCATCGCGGCAGTTCATTAGGAATCCGGTTAAAATTAACAATGGTAAAACCCAAACTCTTCTTAAATTATTCCATTTCATAGTTCAACTCCGTTAAAAATTATTATATTTGCATCAATAGTCCTGCGGTATGCCCGTAGGATTATTCTTTTATAAATTGATTAGAACATGGCAAATATACAATATGTAACGAAAGAAGGGTTAGATAAATTGCGTGCAGAACTGGAACAACTGGAGTCTGTGGAACGCCCGAAAATTTCTCAGCAGATTGCTGAAGCAAGAGACAAAGGTGATTTATCTGAAAATGCGGAATATGATGCCGCAAAAGAAGCACAAGGACTTTTGGAAATGAAAATCTCAAAATTACAGGAGCAGATTGCCAATGCTCGCGTAATTGATGCTTCCCAGTTAGACAGCTCAAAAGTGTCAATTCTTTCATCGGTAAAAATCAAGAACCTGGCAAACGGGATGGAACTAAGCTATACACTTGTTCCGGAAACAGAAGCGGATTTGTCAAAAGGAAAGATTTCAGTCAATACTCCCATTGCAAAAGGTTTACTCGGTAAAAAAATTGGCGAAACAGCCGACATTACATTGCCGAATGGCTCGCAAATGCAGTTTGAGATTCTGGATATCAAATTAGATTAATAAAATATGGCAAGCATTTTTACAAAAATCATCGCAGGTGAAACTCCGTCACATAAGATTGCAGAAAATGAGCAGTTCATAGCAATCCTGGATGCGTTTCCGTTGGTGAAAGGCCATGTTTTGGTGATCCCTAAAAAAGAAGTTGACAAAATCTTTGAACTGGATAAGGATACTTATTCGGGATTGATGAGTTTTGCCTATGATATAGCCCGGGGAGTTGAAAAGGCTATTCCCTGCTTACGGGTGGGCATAGCAGTAATAGGGCTTGAGGTTCCGCATGTACATGTTCACCTTGTACCGTTAAATACTATGAACGATATTAATTTCACCCAGCCGAAACTGAAACTGAGTGATGAAGAAATGACCGAAACTGCAAACAAAATAAAATCATACTTATAATTAGAAATGAATAAATATTTAAAATTAATCATAGCCGCATTATTGATTGGAAGTGCTATTTTTATATTTTCTGAACGTGAGTACGGCTGGGGCTTTGTTTTAATTATTCTTGCCATTTTTCCTGTTTTATTGTTCTTCAGAAATGAATACATTCTGCTGGCATTCTGGCAAATGAGAAAACAGAATATAGAAAAAGCCAAGACCTGGCTTGAAAAAATCACCAATCCTGAAGGACAGCTGGTACGCAAGCAAATGGGATATTTCCACTATATGCTGGGAATCACCGAAGCTCAAACCAACGTGAATTCATCTGAAAAACATATGCGGAAGGCATTGGAATACGGGTTAAGCTTTAAGCATGACCGGGCCATGGCAAAAATGAGCCTGGCGGGTGCAGCTATGGCAAAGGGAAGAAAACAAGAGGCGGAAATACTATTAAAAGAGGCCAAATCACTCGACAACCAAGGTATGTTTACCGACCAGATAAAAATGATGCAGGAGCAGATGAAACGAATAAATGTTGGTAAAAACCTTCAGAACCCTCATATGAGAAGGAGGGGAAAATTCTTCTAAAAAATAGATAACTTACAAAAGCCGTCCTGCCTGACGGCTTTTTTTATTCCTCAATACGAAAATACCTACAAAAGGGTATTTTTTTGTTTTATACCGCAATCTAATTTTGCCTTCATATCTATTACTTGAACTTAAGTACTACATGAAAACTTTAAATTAAAATTGATATGAAAAGATTCTCAAATCCCATCTTGAAAATTACAGGTATTTTGGTGCTGTTCTCATTTTTATCTTGTTTTGGTGAAGATGACGGCGATGTAGAAACGTGTAATTATGATTATGAATTGAATTATTATTATGATATGATAGATGCATATAGTAATAATCCGACAGAAGGTACCTGTAATAATCTAAGAAATGCAGCTCTTGATTTACTGGATGCATTGGAAGGTTGTTCAGATTATGATTATTATTACGATGCTACTCAGGCATGGCTTGATTTGGATTGCAGCGGCCTTGGTGACGGTGACGGAAATGGAGGAGGTAACGGCGGCGGTTCCGGAAGCGGAAAAGCTACTTTCTGGACCCAATCTGATTTTGCATGCGGTAATATTTCTGTATATATTTCCAGCTATTCGGGTTCTATTTCACATTATTATTCAAGTGGAAATCCCGGGTGTGAGGCAAGCGGATGTGCAAATTTCAGTTTGAGTCCCGGCACCTATGAGTGGACTGCATCTTGCAGCAGCTATAACTGGAGCGGTACCATAACTGTGAATGAAGACGGTTGTTCAACAATGCAATTAACCTTATAATAGGTATTTTTGTTTCATACGTTTTTGAATTTTGGTTAACACATGAAAGAATCCCTTGTCCATATGAACAAGGGATTCAATTTTTATCTGATCTGAATAATTACAATTTATAAATCAAAATCAATCTTAACACCTAATTTCTGTGCAATCAAAGTGGTAATCCTTTTCTTAATCTGTGGAAGCTGCACATGCTCCAAAACATCGGCCGCGAAAGCATACAGCAGCAAAGCTTTAGCTTCTTTCTTCGGAATTCCACGCTGCTGCATATAAAACAACGCCGTTTCATCTAGTTGTCCGACCGTACATCCATGCGAGCATTTCACATCATCTGCAAAAATTTCCAGTTGCGGCTTGGTATCAATTTCGGCTTTGTCGGTCAGCAAAACATTATTATTCTGCTGAAATGCATTTAATTTCTGAGCTTCCGGGTGCACAAATACCTTCCCGTTAAAAACACCGTGGGAATTTTCATCATAAATTCCTTTGTATAATTCATGACTCTCACAGTTCGGGAATTTATGCACCACTTTGGTATGGTGATCCACATGCTGGCTTCCGCCAATTACCGTGACCCCGTTCAACAGCGAATTACAGTTTTCGCCGTTCTGAACAAAATTCAGGTTATTCCTTGTTAATTTCCCTCCGAATGAAAATGTCTGAAAAGATACACGGCTGTCGCGTTCCTGTTCCACAAAAGTATTGTCAATCAAAGAAGCTTCTTCGGTATCATTCTGAATTTTATAATAATCAAGCTCCGAATTTTTTCCGACATGGATCTCGGTTACGGAATTTGTAAGATTTGCTTTTCCGTTCAGCGTTTGATGGCGTTCAATGATTTGTGCCTGTGAGTTATTCCCCAAAACAATCAGATTCCTGGGGTGATACATCACTTCATTTTCTTTTGCCGTCGAAAAAAACATAATCTGAACCGGCTTGGAAAGAACAACTTTATCCGGAACATAAATGTATGCTCCATCCTTAAAAAATGCTGTATTTAATGATATCAGGCCATCATCTTTCGAGGCAATTTTGCTGTAATAATTTTCAATAACCGATTGGTGAACCATTTTATTCATGGCGCTGGAAAGCACACAAATATCGGCTTCTTCATGTGTCGTATCTGACATGTAGCTACTATAGACGCCGTTTACAAAAACGATATTGTAGGCATCCATGTCGTGTATGAAATACCTTTTTACATCCTGGTATCCGATGGAAATTTCCTCCGATTCGGGAAACAATTTGTAATCGGTTTTCAGCAACGGGGCCAAATTGGTATATTTCCATTCTTCGTTTTTCTTGTTTGGAAAACCTTCTTTATCAAATATTTCGATGGCTTCGTGACGCAAATCGTCAATCCATTTGTTTTTCTGGTTTTTCTCATTGAAAACCAAATGTCTCGAAACCAAATTTTCTTTTAAGTCAATCATTTTTGAATGTATTAAGTCCTAAGTAAAAAGCCAAAAAATAGCTATGGCTTAATGCTTATTACATTTACAATTAAATTGCAGCTTCTTCAATCACCCAGTCGTAGCCTCTTGCTTCCAGCTCATGCGCCAGCTCTTTTCCGCCGGATTTGATGATTTTCCCATTGCTCAAAACGTGGACAAAATCAGGGACGATGTAATCCAATAACCGCTGATAATGCGTAATGACCAACACAGCGTTATTTTCATTTTTGAAAGCATTCACACCGTCTGCGACAATTCGCAGCGCATCAATGTCCAATCCGGAGTCGGTTTCGTCTAAGATCGCCAGCTTTGGGTTGAGCATCATCATCTGGAAGATCTCATTTCTTTTTTTCTCGCCGCCGGAAAATCCTTCGTTCAGCGAACGGGAAAGAAAATCTTTTCGGATGCCTAATTTTTCTGCATTTTCACGGATCAATCTAAGCATTTCAGAAGCGCCCATTTCTTCCAGTCCCTGCGCCTTACGGGTTTCGTTAATCGCAGTCTTAATGAAATTGGTTACCGTTACTCCCGGAATTTCTACCGGATATTGAAACGAAAGAAAGATTCCTTTATGTGCACGTTCGTCAGGCCCCATTTCCAATAGGTTTTCATTTTCAAAGTCGATTTCACCCTGGGTTACTTCATAATCTTCTTTACCGGCAATCACTGACGATAAAGTCGACTTTCCTGAACCATTCGGCCCCATGATTGCATGAACCTCACCTGGCTTTATTTCTAAGTTTATTCCTTTTAAAATTTCTGCTCCATCTTCAATCTGAGCATGTAAGTTGCTTATTGTTAACATTATTTGTTTAAAGTTTAAAGTTATCCCACTGAACCTTCCAACGAAATCTCCAACAATTTTTTGGCTTCTACGGCAAATTCCATCGGTAATTTATCCAGTACCTCACGGCTGAATCCGTTCACGATCAAAGCGATTGCTTTCTCCGTATCAATTCCTCGCTGATTGCAGTAAAACAGTTGGTCCTCTCCTATTTTGGAAGTCGTTGCTTCGTGCTCTAATTGAGCTGTTTTGTTTTTAATTTCAATATACGGAAACGTATGCGCCCCGCATTCATTCCCCATCAATAAAGAATCACATTGCGAAAAATTTCTGGCCCCTTCGGCATTGGGCATTACTTTCACAAGTCCGCGATAACTGTTTTGTGATTTCCCTGCGGAAATTCCTTTGGAAATGATCGTTGATTTTGTATTTTTACCTATATGGATCATTTTCGTCCCGGTATCGGCCTGCTGATAATTATTGGTAACGGCAATCGAATAAAATTCCCCTACCGAATTATCTCCTTTCAAAATACAGCTCGGGTATTTCCACGTAACAGCCGAACCTGTTTCAACTTGTGTCCATGATATCTTGGCGTTTTTCTCTGCCAATCCCCGTTTGGTAACAAAATTGAAAACGCCGCCTTTTCCTTCTTCATTTCCCGGATACCAGTTCTGAACAGTCGAATATTTGATTTCGGCATTGTCCAACGCAATTAATTCCACAACCGCCGCATGAAGTTGATTTTCGTCACGGGTAGGTGCAGTACAACCTTCCAGATAAGAAACATATGCGCCTTCATCTGCAATGAGCAGAGTTCTTTCGAATTGTCCGGTTCCGGCCTGATTGATCCGGAAATATGTGGAAAGTTCCATCGGGCATCGGACACCTTTGGGAATGTAGCAGAATGAACCGTCTGAAAATACTGCAGAATTCAGCGCAGCATAAAAATTATCGGTCCTGGGAACTACTTTCCCAATGTGTTTTTTCACTAATTCCGGATGTTCCTTGATGGCTTCAGAAATAGAGCAGAAAATAATTCCCAACTCGCTCAATGTGTCTTTAAATGTTGTTGCCACAGAAACAGAGTCCATTACGACATCAACTGCAACACCGGTGAGGCGTTTTTGCTCATCCATGGAAATTCCCAGTTTTTCGAAAGTTTTCAATAATTCCGGGTCTACCTCATCTAAGCTTGTCAGCTCCGGCTTCTTTTTGGGCGCGGCATAGTAGGTGATCTCCTGAAATCTCGGTTTTTCATAATGAACATTTGCCCAATCGGGCTCTTCCATTTTTTCCCAATGACGGAATGCCTCCAGGCGCCATTCGGTCATCCATTCCGGCTCATTTTTCCGTTTGGAAATTTCACGGATGATGTCTTCATTGAGACCGACAGGAAATTCTTCATATTCCACATCGGTTGTAAAGCCGAATTCGTATTCCTTACGGCTCGACAAATCCTGTCTCAAATCGTCTTCTGTATATTTTGTATTGCTCATTTTTTAATAATAAGTATAGGTAAATGAAAAATGAATGGGTTTTTTAAGTTCTGACTTAATTCCCATAAATTCAAAATTCTTCACATTAGAATTTTCGTCCAGCTCCAAACGGTACTGTTCTGTTTGCCCGTTTAAAATACTGTAATTCAGGTCATCCAGCTTTTTAACTTCCCATTTTCTTTCAGGCACCAGAGTTGCTTTTCCTGTCTTAACATTTTCAGAAGCGGAAAACTCTTCCATTGTCATAGGAAATTCCTCATTGAAATTGCTGTAACAGGTTTTATCTATATCATCCTGATTGTATGATGTAATCCGGCATTTCCCTTCGATTCTGTCTTTGAAAACCAGCTTTCCGTTGAGGTAAACCTGCTTATAGAGTACATTACCTCTGAGCTGATATACGTCAATCATTCCTTTGGTATTTTCAACAATCATTTTGCCTTCTGCATAATGGAATTTATTAGATTTTGCGCCTTGCTCATCTTTGAAAATTTCTTCGGAAATCAGTCCGTCCTCATAAACATACTTTACCTCCATTGCCTTACCCGAGAGCATTTCGGAAACTTTCATCTGCATTAACTTTCCTTCTTTATCATAATTCAACATCATTACATCGGGCGTCATTGTACTTCCTGTTTCGGCTGAAATTTTTATGGATCTAATATTTTTAGTCCTGATGGGAACTGCATTTACCAACGTTTTAATGCCAAAATTTCCAAAAAAGAAGTTTTGAGTATAAACTTCATTGAACTTCGCAGAATTTTCATCGGGGTTAAATACCAAAAGCTTGTCCACAACCGATTTGGATTGGGCAAAGACTCCAATGGAGACAAATATCAATATGAATTTCAGGAAGCTCAAAACTAAAAGATTAAATATTTAAACGGCAAAGCTTTCGCCGCAACCGCAAGTACGTTGTGCATTTGGGTTATTAAACACAAAGCCCTTCCCGTTCAGTCCGCCGGAATATTCCAAAGTCGTCCCCACTAAGTAAAGAAAGGATTTTTTGTCTACCAAAATCCGTACTCCTCTATCCTCAAAAAGCTTATCTCCTTCATTTTGCTGTTTATCAAAACTAAGCTTATATGATAACCCCGAACAACCTCCGCTCTCCACTCCTACTCGCACAAAACTCTCTACCAGGTTGGTTCCTTCTTCATTCATCAACGAAATCACCTTCGTTTTTGCACTATCTGAAACTTGTATCATTTTCTTTAGATTAATTCTAAATGCAAAGATACAACCCAAAGCCCGAATTTCCTTAATTTTTAATAAATTATAACAATTCGTTGATAGCTGTAAGCCATAAATAATAAGCAATAAGGCAGATGGTCAGATTTTAGAACACAAGACATTAGAAAAATTAAATTGTGAAAAGCCAAAATCTTATATATTCGGATTAACGAAACCATATAATAAAATATGTATTAAATTGATTATGTGTATCTTTATAATTAAAAAGGTTCAGAGAAAGAAGCAAAAATATGGAAGTACATCATCATGCTCACGACTCGGCAGCACCTCATCATAGGAAAAACTGGAAATCATATTTCTGGGAATTTTTAATGTTGTTTCTAGCGGTGTTCTGCGGTTTTATGGCAGAATGGCGATTAGAACATGTTATTGAGCATAGTCGGGAAAAAGAATTTATTAAGTCGATGATAGAAGATGCTCAAATTGATATTTCAAATATAAAAAGAGTGTCAGAAGCCAATAAAAGAACATTGCTCTATGTTGACTCACTTGTGGCCGCTTGTTATACTTACGAAAATGGAAAGGATAATGACTATGAAATTTATCGATTATACCGACACCTTCTATCGGCTACAGAGGATTTAAAACCCACAGAAAGAACATTATTGCAGTTAACTAACTCTGGGGGAATGCGACTGATCCGAAATAAGACCTCGGCAGATATGATTATTTTTTATGACGGTTGCGAAAAAGAAGTTAAGGGTCAACAGGAAGTAGTATCTAAACTAAAATACGAATTTGCCAATGCCTCAATTGAGCTTTTTAATTTTAACTATTTTAACCTAAGAGGTTTGAGTGTGTCTGATGATGCTAAACTATTGAACCATGAAAATATAAAGTTAACTCAATTCGCCAATAGAATAGCTATTTACGGTGGTGTCTTGACTAAATATAATTTTGAATTAAAAGAAATGAATAAAAATGCAGTCAAGTTAATTAATACCTTGCAAAAAGAATATCGTCTGACAGATAAGTAGAAAAGAAAGAACGAACATATAATAGCGGTTTAGCAAATAACTTCTCAATCATTTTGTTTAAATCTAAACTCAGCTTTTTAATCCCAATCTCTCTCTCACTCTCTTCAAAACTTCATCGGCGACCTCAGAAGCTCTTCCGGCTCCTTCCGAAAGGAGCCTATCCAATTCCGATTTGTCTTCTAAGTAATAATTGAATTTCTCTCTTGCTTCGGAATATTTATCCAATAAAACTTCCAGCAAAGCCGTTTTAGCGCGGCCGTAGCCATAACCGCCGTTCATGTAATTCCGGCGCATTTCTTCAGCTTGTGCCGGAGCTGCGACCAATTTGTACAAAGCAAACACATTATCGATATCCGGATTTTTTGGGGCTTCCAGTGGCGTACTGTCAGTCTGGATGGACATCACCTGTTTTTTCAGTTCTTTTTCGGACAGAAAAATATTGAGAAAATTATTCCGGGATTTACTCATTTTTTGTCCGTCCGTTCCGGGAACGATCATCACTTCTTCGCTGATCTTTGCCTGTGGCAATACGAAAGCTTCGCCCATCTGATGATTGAATTTTTCGGCCACATCGCGCGTAATTTCCAGGTGCTGCAACTGGTCTTTTCCTACCGGAACCAGCTCGGCATCATACAACAGAATATCGGCTGCCATCAGGATCGGATAGGTAAACAGTCCGGCATTTACATCTGAAAGATAATCCTGTTTATCCTTGAATGAATGCGCCAATGTCAATCGCTGAAACGGAAAATAATTCAACAGATACCACATCAGTTCCGTTACTTGCGGCACATCGGACTGGCGGTAGAAAACGGCTTTTTCGGTATCCAAACCAAGTGAAAGCCAGCAGGCAGCAACTTCGTATGTGTTTTGTTTCAGCAATTGCGGATCTTTGATTTGTGTCAGTGCATGAAGGTCTGCAATAAATATAAATGATTTATCATCAGACGAATTGGCCATTTCAATCGCTGGCGAAATTGCTCCTAAAATATTTCCCAAATGTGGGGTTCCTGTTGCTTGTACTCCGGTGAGAACTCGTGGCATTTTGTTTATTTTGAATGTTGCCCTTCGACACGCTCAGGGTAACAAATTTCCGCAAAGATAATCATCGAAGCTTGAAGTTAGAAATCCGAAGCTCGCTTTTTTCTTAATTAAAATACAGCGGGATACTTTCGTTAGAGTGTAATCGGCAAACTAAGAATCTGTTCTATTTATTGGAGCCTGATGTCATTTTCACAAAATGAACTTTTGGTTTCAAATTACATACTCAAGGATTTTCCTGATCAAATTTTTTAATCTTTTTGTGTACCAGCCAGGTAGCAAAGGGAATGAATGCAAACATGATGATAAACACAAATTCTTCATCATCCCATTTGTAAATCTTTCTGACCAAAATTGCCAAAACAATATAACCCATAAAAGCAATTCCATGAAACATTCCAATAGGGAACATAGGCGTAAGAATATCATAGCCATACTTCAACGGCATTGCCACACAAAAAAGAAGAAAGCAACTGATGAATTCCGCGATGCAAAATATGTCAAAATATTTCTTTTGTTGCTCTGCCTGCATATTTTAAATCATTAAAAATGTAAGTATTGTATAAATCATCAATATCAGAAAAATGAAAAAAGAGTTTACCCAAAACAAAAGAAAGCCCTTTGTCCGTGAAATAAGTTTCCTTTCTTCATATACCCTGCTGTGCGCCCTGAAAAAATAAAAAAATGCATAGCCCAAAGAAAAGAAGACAATCAAAAGTGCAATAAGTGTAAAAATGTTATCTAATAAAGGCACCCACTCCACTATAGCCATTAAAATCCATGTAATCAATATATTGAGCGTAATCAGTATAAGTAAAAATGAAAAATAGTACAGTGTAAATATCCCGTGGTCATAATACAACCATCTCTTTTTGTTGTGAAGCAGCCAAAGAAAAAAGGCGAAAAAAGGCAGGTAAACAAATAATGCTTTGGGGAGGTTATGTACAAACGCCTCACCAAATTCTTTTGTCATGTTTTCGCCGCTTTCTATTTCTCTTTCCCTGTATTCAACCATTTTTTTAAATATCATTTTTGACGCCCAGTTCATCCTGTCTTTTTCGGGAAGCAAGCGATGAATTGAATCCAGTTGTTCAACTGTCTTTACTTTTCTGTATTTCCCCAGACTTATACCATCTTTGGTAAAGTTAAAAAATGAACTGCCGCTGTCTATATTTACATCGAAACCTTTATTTCCGTCTACTGCGGAATCCTGCTGATTTTGGGCAATGGCCCTCAAAGTTGATTTATAGACATTGTATTCTATATCGGTTAACTTTTTATCTTCCGGTAGATTATCCTGAATGGAATCCAATTGCTCTATTGTTTTCACATTTTTAACTCCGGCTATATTTATTCCTTCGAATTTTTCCTCTTCCAAAACTTCAGAAACCTTCTTAGGTTCTGCTTTTTCCGGTTGCTCTTCAAAATCCGGCAACAAAAAAGGAATAAAAAAGGTCACAAAACTGATAAAAATATACAGCTTAACCGGTGGTACATAAGATTTCCTTTTTCCTTTCAGATATTCTTTTACCATTATTCCCGGCCTGAAAAGCAAAGATTTCATTGTTTTCCAGAATCCGTTATCATAGTGAAACAAATCTTCAAAAAAATGGGTAAAAAGGTAATGAAATGACGGCCGGTTGACGGTATTTTCCTGCCCGCAATGCGGACAAAACCGGTCTTCTACTATTGTTCCGCAATTCAGGCAATTTTTTTCTTCACGGAGTTGATGCTGCGACATTTGATAATTAGGATTAAAGATTGTCAAAAATACTTAATTCCAAATTAAAAACCTCGAAGGTTTTTGAAACCTTCGAGGTTAAATATTAAATTTACTTTTTTAAATTACCTGAAAATTTTCTTTCTGAAAAGTAAAATCATTGCTCCTCCAATAGTAATTGATGAATCCGCTACATTGAAAATATATGAGAAAAATTCAAAATGCTTTCCTCCGATGCCCGGAATCCATTCAGGCCAGTTGAATTCAAATAACGGAAAGTAGAACATATCTACCACACATCCTTTCAGGAAGCCTGAATAACCCTGAAAACTTGCTTGCGCAATTCCCTGATAATCATTCCACATATGCAATTCTTCATTCCAGGTCAGCCCTTTGTCGAAAATCATTCCGTAAAAAAGGCTGTCAAATAAATTCCCTACAGCTCCTGCAAATACAAATGCTGCTGCAAATTTGAAATAATTGTTGTTAAACCGGGGTAAATTCTTCCAGATCATCCAACCGATCCAGCCGATGAGAAAAATTCTCAAAACCGACAAAAGCATTTTTCCCGTCAGGCCACCAAATTCGGCACCATAAGCCATCCCGGGGTTTTCAACAAACTTCAGCTGAAACCAACTGAAAACTTCAAGAGGTTCGCCGTATTCAAAATTTGTCTTGATATAAAATTTGGTAATCTGGTCAATCAATAAGACCAGGAAAACGATAATTCCTATTTTTTTCAAAATACAGGTTTAGCGTTGCATATTTTTGGCTTCAATGCTCAAAGTCGCATGTGGAACGAGCTTCAATCTTTCTTTATTAATCAGCTTCCCCGTTACCCGGCATACACCATAAGTTTTGTTTTCGATACGGATCAGAGCATTTTTCAAATCGCGAATGAATTTCTCCTGGCGAGAGGCCAATTGTGCATTTTGTTCTTTGCTCATGGTTTCAGAGCCTTCTTCAAATGCCTTGAATGTAGGCGAAGTATCATCCGTTCCATTATCCAATCCGTTCATAAAAGATTCCTTGATTAATTCGTAATCACGTTCAGCTTTTTGTAATTTTTCCTGTATTATCTGACGGAATTCTTCCAATTCCGCATCAGAATATCTTGTTTTTTCTTCTGTTGTTGACATAATCTTAAATTTTTGAAATCGAGATTTCAGTTATCAGTCCGTCTATTTCTATTTTCGTTCCGCCTGCGATTTCGGGCTGCCAAAGCAATTCTTCTGCAAGCGTTTCAGAGCAAATATAATCTTTATTTTGATTTACTGATACGGCAAGTTTTTCATTATTTTTTAACAATAATTTTATTTTATCGGTCACTTCCAGTCCGTTATCTTTTCTCAAATTTTGGATTCGATTAACCAATTCACGTGCCAAACCTTCAGAAATAAGCTCATCGGTCAGTGTCATATCCAGCGCTACAGTCAGACCCCCGTTGGAAGCTACTGTCCAGCCCGGAATATCTTTGGTCGAAATTTCAAAATCTTCCAGCTCCAATTCCAATGTTTTATTCCCAATATTTAACTCGATTTCTCCTTCCGATTCTAGTTTTGCAATGTCTTCATTGGTCAATTTCGCAGTTGCTGCTGAAATCGCTTTCATATCCTGACCATATTTCGGGCCTAAAATCTTAAAATTCGGCTTGATGCTTTTTACCAGTAAATGCGAAGCTTCCTCGTTGGTCAGCAATTGGACATCTTTTACATTTACTTCCTGTTTCAATAATTCAGAAACGGACTCCAAACGAGTTTTCATTTGCTCATCCAAAACCGGGATAATGACTTTTTGTAAAGGCTGGCGAACTCTCATATCGGCGCCTTTTCGCAAAGATAAAATCATAGTAGTTGCAAGTTGCGCCAGTTGGGTGCGGGCTTCCAATTCGGAATCAATTAAACTTTCATCCGCTTTTGGAAAATATGCCAGATGAACCGATTCGGCAGTAGATTTTCCGGTCGATTCATTTAAGTCTTTATACAATCTGTCCGAAAAGAACGGCGCAATCGGTGCGGATAGGATCGCAACGTTTTCCAGTACAGTATAAAGTGTCTGATAAGCCGAGATTTTATCTTTTGAATAATCGCCTTTCCAAAACCGTCTCCTGCTCAAACGGACATACCAGTTACTCAGGTTGTCGATTACAAATTCCTGTATAGCACGAGCTGCACGGGTCGGTTCATAATCAGCATAAAATTCATCCACTTTTTTTATAAGCGTATTCAGTTCCGATAAGATCCACCGGTCCAGCTCACTTCTTTCCGAAACTAAGATTTCAGCTTCCGAATAATTAAACCCGTCAACATTTGCATACAAAGCAAAGAATGAGTAAGTATTGTAAAGTGTTCCGAAGAATTTTCTGCGAACCTCATCCACTCCTGCAATATCGAATTTCAAATTCTCCCAGGGCTGCGCATTGGAAATCATATACCAGCGTGTCGCATCGGGTCCGTAAATTGAAAGTGTTTCAAAAGGATCAACCGCATTTCCCAAACGTTTGGACATTTTCTGTCCGTTTTTGTCCAGGACCAATCCGTTGGAAACCACATTTTTAAAGGCAATGCTGTCAAAAACCAACGTTCCGATAGCATGCAAAGTGTAAAACCAGCCGCGTGTCTGATCAACGCCTTCCGCAATGAAATCAGCGGGGTATTTGGAGCCGGAGTCAATCCAGTCCTTATTTTCAAACGGATAATGGAATTGTGCATAAGGCATGGCCCCGGAATCAAACCAAACATCAATCAGATCGCTTTCGCGTTTCATCGGTTTTCCGGAATCTGAGACCAGGGTAATCGAATCCACGATATTTTTATGCAAATCAACTTTTGCATAATTTTCTTCCGACATATTTCCAGTTTCAAATCCTTCGAATGGATTTTTTGCCATCAGCTCCGCATTGACTGACTTCCGGAGCTCATTCATCAATTCTTCAACCGAACCGATGATGATTTCTTCAGATTTATCCTCTGTTCTCCATATCGGTAAAGGAATTCCCCAGTATCTTGAGCGGGACAGATTCCAGTCATTGGCATTTTCCAGCCAGTTTCCAAAACGGCCTTCTCCGGTTGCTTTGGGCTTCCAGTTGATTTTTTTATTCAGTTCTGCCATTCGCTCGCGAACCGAAGTGATCTTAATGAACCAGGAATCCAGCGGATAATATAAAACGGGCTTGTCGGTCCTCCAGCAATGCGGATAGTTGTGTTTGTATTTTTCGACTTTGAAAGCCTTGTTCTCTTCCTTCAGCTTAATAGAAATTTCAACATCAACCGAACGTTCCGGTGCAGTTCCGTCTTCGTAATATTCATTCTTGACATATTTTCCTCCGAAGCCGTCAGGCAATTGCGCTACAAATTTCCCCTGTAAATCAACTAATGGAACAGGATTGCCATTTTCATCCAAAACCAGCATCGGCGGAACACCGTGCTCCCTGGCAACCTTGGCATCGTCTGCTCCGAAAGTCGGTGCAGTATGAACGATTCCCGTTCCGTCTTCAGTCGTTACAAAATCCCCGTCAATTACACGAAACGCTTTGTCAGCATCTTCATAAGGCAATGCCCAGGGTAATAATTGTTCATATCTAATTCCTACCAGGTCGGAACCTTTGAAAGTTTCTAAAATCTGATAAGGTATTTTTTTATCGCCTTCTTTGAAGTTTTCAAAATCAGAAGGTTCATTTGATTCGAAATAATTTTTTCCAAAAACCGATCCCAACAAAGGTTTCCCCAAAATGACTTTCTGTGGACGGAATGTATACTGGTTAAAGGTTTCCACCAATATATATTCGATTTTGGGTCCAACTGTCAGAGCGGTATTAGAAGGCAAAGTCCAGGGAGTTGTCGTCCAGGCCAGAAAGTAGACATCACCGTCTACTCCTTTTAAGAAATCGGAAGAATCTTTTATGGCTTTGAACTGTGCGACAACCGTTGTGTCAGTTACATCACGATAAGTCCCCGGCATATTCAGCTCATGCGAAGAAAGCCCGGTTCCGGCTTTTGGTGAGTATGGCTGGATCGTATATCCTTTATATAGCAGGCCTTTGTTATAAATCTGCTTCAGCAACCACCAAACCGATTCCATATATTTGGGTTCGTAAGTTACATAAGGGTCTTTTAAATCCACCCAATAACCCATTTTTTCGGTCAGGTCATTCCATACATCCGTGTAACGCATTACCGCTTCGCGGCAGGCTTTGTTATATTCTTCTACTGAAATTTTCTTCCCGATGTCTTCTTTGGTTATGCCCAATTCTTTTTCCACTCCCAATTCCACCGGAAGCCCATGCGTATCCCAACCGGCCTTACGATGTACCTGTCTTCCTTTCAAAGTCTGGTAACGGCAGAAAATATCTTTGATGGCACGTCCCATAACGTGGTGAATTCCAGGCATTCCGTTTGCCGAAGGCGGGCCTTCATAAAAAACATAATTTTCCTGTCCTTCCCTGGTCGAAACGCTTTTTTCAAAGATTTGGTTTTGTTTCCAGCCGTTCAAAACATCCTCTGCCAACTGCACCAAATCTAACTGCTTGTACTCTTTGAAATTCCTGCTCATTTTTTTAAAGTAAAAAAGGTTGAAAGCGCAAAATAAAAAGCACTTCTGCCCTGTATCATCCTTAAACTAATTCGTTTTTAAAGGTTTGCGAAATTACGAAAAAAAAGCATTTTTTCAATCCTATTTCAGAAAATTAGTCTTTTTGATCGCTGAATTCATTTACTCTGAAAAATAACCTGACAAGAATTATTCAATAATAAAGGACTTAAAAAATAATTTCATTTTAACGTGATTCGTGAAATTCCTTAAGTGAAAAACTTTGGTAAAGTTAGTTTGCGGGATCCTCTTTGGAAAACTGCGTATAATTTCGCCATTTTTCCAATAACTGAACCATATCTTGCGGCAAAGGTGCTTCGAAAAACATACGTTCGCCGGTAACCGGATGGTCAAATCCCAGAGTTTTGGCATGAAGTGCCTGCCGCGGGCAAATCTTAAAGCAATTTTCCACAAACTGTTTATATCTGGTAAATGTCGTTCCTTTCAGCACCTCATTTCCGCCATAGCGTTCGTCATTGAAAAGCGGATGACCAATATGCTTAAAATGAATACGAATCTGGTGTGTGCGGCCGGTCTCAAGTTTACATTCCACCAAAGTCACATACAGAAATTTCTCCAACGTTTTATAATGTGTAACCGCAGGCTTCCCCTGGCTTCCGTCTTCAAAAACTGCCATCTGCATACGGTCTTTAAGATGACGGCCGATATAACCTTCAATCGTCCCGGAGTCTTCTTCCAGATTACCCCAAACCAAGGCATCATAAAGCCGGTCTGTACTTCTTGCTTTGAATTGTCTGGAAAGGCTCTGCATTGCCTGTTCGGTTTTAGCAATGACCAAAAGCCCGCTTGTGTCTTTATCAATCCGGTGAACCAGTCCGGGTCGTTCCAGTTCAGCTGTCATTGAAGGTAAATTATCAAAATGATACTTCAGCGCATTTACCAAAGTTCCGGTATAATTCCCATGCCCGGGATGCACAACCATTCCGGGTTCTTTGTTGATAACAACTACAGAATCATCTTCATAAACAATATGGATAGGAATGTTTTCAGGAATTACATCAAGAACTCTCGGAGGCTCGTCCATCACAATTTTCACTTCATCGCCGGGCTTTACCTTGTAGTTGGATTTAACGGGAACCCCGTTCACCCAGACCTGTCCGTTATCTGCTGCCTGCTGAATCTTATTCCGCGTTGAGCTTTCGATAAAATTCATAAGGTATTTATCAACACGAAGTGGCTCCTGTCCTTTATCGGCTTTGAATGAATATTGTTCAAACCACTCTTTCTCCCGGCCGAAATCTTCTGAATCAGAATTTATCATTGACTAATCAATTTGAACACCGTCAGGCTGTGGCGGCGGGTCATTTTTGGGAGTGACCGGAACAGGTGAATTCCCCTGATTCTTTGTGTTGGAGCTATTACCTCTACCACCCAATTCTTCAGCATATTTGGCTGCGGCAATTGAATCATTTTCGCTAAAATTCCTGTATTGACGGTCCAAATCTTTTACCAGATTTTGTAACTCTTTCGGTTCTTTTGCAGAAACCCACAAATCTACCGGCAGTCCCTGATCATAATTATCCCCGCGCAAAGGGTATTGGTAATAAACACGCAACAATGCACTGTCTGAAACCGTTCCTTCATAATTAACCCTCCCCACTTCAAAACGGTTGGCCAAAATAGATGATTTTGCCTGTTCAAGCGTCATCCCGACCAAACCCGGCATATCTACACCATATTCCAATCCTTTACCTAAAACCAGATCCACTTTTGCGAACCGGGGGAGTTCGGTGTTTTTTGTAATTTGTTTACCCTGAAAAAGAACACGCAATACAGCATCTTTAGCAATATCGGGTTCATAAATTGTGTCTCCGACAGCAAGCCCTGCCAGCTTTAATTGTGTAAATGCCAGTCTTTTCGATTTCCCTACAATGTCAGGCAAGGCAACCGGGCGCCAACTTTTCGGGTTGGATTTTATAAAAATCCTTCTTCCTTCTTTCACTTTGAATCCTTTTGCCGGATAAAAATCCAGGACAGCATAAGCAGGTCTTGCGGAGTCATGACGCACACTGTCAATTTCATAAGTAAGTTCCAGGCTGTCCAGCGTTTTTACTGCCTGCTGTATGGTCATCTTGGACAAATCAGGAATTTCAATCTCTTCGTTATGATTGGTATAAGAATCGAGCCAAACTTTAAAAATAAAATGATAAAGGCCAAAACACAGCAGCCCCATAGCTACAAGGCTTGCCCAAAACTGCCATTTGGTTAATGTTTTTATGAATTTCACGCGTTAAATTTTACATTTTTAAAGGCCGCATGGAAACTTACGGTTTTCATTTGCGGTGAATTCAGCAACAAACTTACACAATTTTTTCGTGTCAATGTTATTAACGAATTACACAGCAGAAAAATTATAGTTTTATGTTTTTACATTTAACTTTATCTTTGAATAAATTTTTCAAGTTAAATGCTAAACATTGCTGTAGTTGCAGGTGGGTATTCGGACGAATATGTCGTTTCGCTCAAAAGTTGCGAGTTGGTTTATGAGAGTTTAAACCCGGAAAAGTACAATCGTGTGCGGGTGAGGATTCTAAAGGATGGATGGTTTGCAGAAATCGACGGGGAAAAACTCCCCATCAACAAAGAAGATTTTTCTTATGAACGAAACGGACAAAAGCGGAAATTCGACTGTATTGTCAACATCATCCACGGAACGCCCGGCGAAGACGGTTATATGCAAGCTTACTGGCAGCTAATCGGAATTCCTTATACGGGTTGTAACTTTTATCAGTCCGCACTGACATTCAATAAAAAAGATTGTATTGCTGTGTTGGAGAAGTACGGAATACCACATGCAAAATCAGTTTACATTCATAAAGATTTCGGTTATGATCTTGATTTAATTACAGAAAAAGTAGGATTACCTTGTTTTGTAAAACCCAACCAGTCGGGATCAAGCTTAGGGATTTCAAAAGTCAAATCGAAAGAAGATTTCATTCCCGCACTGGAAAAGGCCTTTAAAGAAGACAAGGAAGTTTTGATAGAGTCTTTTCTGGATGGAACAGAGGTTTCCGTCGGAGTTGTAAGATTCAATGGAAAATCAATTGTTGTCGGAATCACTGAAATTGTCAGCCATAATGAATTTTTTGATTATGAAGCCAAATATGAAGGTGCCTCAGACGAAATTACACCTGCGCGCTTAGATGATGAAACAAGGAAGAAAGTAGAAGAGATCTCTCTGAGGGCATACAACAGCCTGCAAATGACCGGCATTTCCCGGTCTGAATATATTATTGTAAACGGAATTCCTCATTTCCTGGAAATGAATACGCTTCCGGGATTTTCACCCGCAAGCATTTTCCCGCAACAAGCCAGCCATGCCAATTTAGCATTGCAGGATTTATTTGACAGTGAAATTGAATTAGCACTAAACAGAAAAAATTTATGGAACGGATAGCAGTTTTTCCCGGCTCTTTCGACCCTATTACTTTAGGGCATTTTGACATTATCGAACGTGCTGTTCCGTTATTTGACAAAATCATAGTCGCCATCGGGCAGAATGCACAGAAAAAATATATGTTTTCGCTTGAACAAAGAAAAAAGTGGATCGAGGATTCTCTCAAAAGATTTTCAAATGTTGAAGTAGACACATATGAAGGTCTTACGGTAGATTACTGTAAAAGAAAAAATGCTTCTTTCATTTTGAGAGGGCTAAGAAACCCTGCGGATTTTGAATTTGAAAAGGCCATTGCACATACTAACCGCGCCATTACCCAAAAAGATATAGAAACTGTTTTTTTACTGACTTCTTCGGGAAAATCCTACATCAGCTCAAGCATTGTACGCGATGTGATCAGAAACGGTGGAAACTATGAAATTCTTGTTCCCGATGCTGTGAGAGTATAAATAAATCATAAATCCAAAGTCAGTTGGGTTGGCAATAGTCTGAAAGATCTGCGATGATGATGGGTTATACCGAGCTCGACTATCGCTTTTCTATGTTCCATTGTAGGATATCCTTTATTCTTTTTCCAATTATAGTGAGGAAATTCAGTGTGTAGGTTTTCCATATACTCATCTCTGTATGTTTTTGCCAGGATTGAGGCCGCAGCTATATTCTTATATTTTGAGTCGCCTTTTACAATACATTGATGAGGGATTTCTCCATACGTTTTAAACCGGTTTCCATCTACGATAATATGCTCCGGCAATATTTTCAGTTGATCCAAAGCAAGGTGCATAGCCAGAATACTTGCATTCAGAATGTTTATTTCATCAATTTTTAACGGTTCTACATAAGCAACTGCCCAGGCAAGAGAATTATCTTCAATCCATCCCCTCAGGCTCATACGGGTTTTCTCTGACAATTTTTTGGAATCGTTAATCAACTCATTTTCAAACTCTTGCCCCAAGATCACAGCAGCAGCGACAACCGGGCCCGCCAGGCAGCCTCTGCCCGCCTCATCACAACCGGCCTCTAATTTATCTTTAAAAAACTGGTTTTTCATTTGATTCAATTTTAACACTTTACCGGATTTAACACACAAGTTTTTTGGTTGTATCGTTAAATTTATATTAAATTTGTTTATTAAAACATTAAATTCTTTAACAAAATGAGTACAAAGTTAAGAGGTTTACTTGTGTTATTCGGAATGCTCTTAGGAGGAATTCTTTTTGCACAAGAGAAAACGGTTACAGGTACTGTAACTGATTCGAACGGATTTCCGCTTGCCGATGTAAATGTATCATCTTCATCAGGACAAGAGGTTTTCACGGATACAGATGGAAACTATTCAATTCGGGCAAATGCAAATGATGTTTTGACATTTGAATCGCTGGGATTGGAAGTAGCAACCGCAGTTGTAGGCGAAGCTAACGCTTATAACGTAACGTTGCGGGAAGGGGGCACTATTGAATTAGAGGGTGCTGTTGTAACTGCGTTGGGTATTACGAGAGATGAAAAAGCCATTGGTTATTCAGCACAACAAGTGGATGGTGACATGCTCACTGCCGCCCGTGTATCAAATCCTTTAAATGCATTATCAGGAAATGTGGCAGGGGTTCAAATTACAACTCCTTCATCTAACTTAGGAGGCTCTACCCGGATAACTCTAAGAGGTGTCACTTCATTAACCCAGGAAAATAGACCTTTGATTGTTATAGATGGGGTACCAATGAACAATTCTAATTTTAACACAACGACAGCTCAAAGAGGAGCTGGTGGGCGCGACTATGGAGATATGGCCTATGATGTGAATCCGGATGATATTGAATCCATAAATGTCTTAAAAGGTGGACCAGCTGCTGCACTCTATGGTTCAAGAGGTGCAAATGGTGTAATTATGATTACAACCAAAAGTGCCAAGAAAGGAAAAGATGAAATTGTTTTTAATACCGGAGTTTCCATAGATGAGCTATCTACATTCCCAAAACTCCAAAGATTGTACGGAGGTGGAGACGGTGACTTTGACCATGAAATCATCAATGGAACTGAATATGAAGTCGTTAGCTTTGGGATTGATGAAAGCTGGGGGCCAAAATTTGATCCAAACAGAAAAGTATTAATGTGGTATTCTTTTGACCCAGAATTTGCTTCTGACTATATGGTTCCTCAACCATGGGTTGCTCCTAAATCTGATGTAGAAGATTTCTTCAGACAGGGAATTACTTACACTAATAGTATTTCATTTGCAAAATCATATGAAAATACAATGGCAAGATTATCTTTATCCAATGTTCAACAATCAGGAATTGTTCCTAATTCTGGATTGGATAGAACAACCGCTGCTATTTCTATTCAAAATAAATTCACTGATAAGCTAACTGCCTCAGGAGACTTAAACTATGTATTAACCAAAGGGTTTAATAGGCCAGAGGTTGGTTATGGCGATAATAGCGTTATCCAGAAATTTTTCCAATGGGGACAAAGACAATTGGATATGGATAAGCTAAAAGACTATAAATTAAGCGATGGAAGTCAAAGAAGCTGGAACAGGATTTCATGGAGTGACGGTCGACCTAACTTCTCTGATAACCCATATTGGACAGTTAATGAAAACTATTCTGATGACGTACGTAATCGTTATTATGGGAATGTAAAATTACAATATGAATTTACTAAAGGCCTATATGCTGTAGGTAGTGTTTACGGTGATACTTATTCTTTTGATATACAGGAAAGGGTTGCAGTAGGATCTGCGGCTCAATCAAGTTATGGTTTAACTAAGAGAAATTATACCGAAATGAATTATGAAGGGCGACTGCACTATGACAAAAATTTTGGAGAGTTCAGTTTAAATGCTTTTGCCGGTCTAAATAGAAGAGATGCTAAGTGGGGCGTATTTCAAGGACTTTCAAACGGCGGTTTGGTAGTTCCTAATTTATATACGCTCGCAAACAGTAGTGAAGACCCTTCCATCATAGATAATAAATTCAAAAAACGTGTAAATAGTGTATTTGGGTCAGTTTCATTAGGATTTAAGAATTTAGTATTCCTTGAGGCAACAGGTAGAAATGACTGGTCTTCTACATTACCAATAGACAATAATTCCTATTTCTATCCTTCCGTTTCCGGAAGCTTTGTGTTTTCAGAGTTATTTCCAGATAATAATATCTTAAATTTTGGTAAAGTCAGAGGAGGCTGGGCGCAAGTGAGAAATGATACAGATCCTTATTTATTGGTAAATACATACGGTAAGCCTTTAGTAACAAATGGAGGCCAAACGATGTCTGGATTTAATGGAACTCCTGTATTTGCCAATTCAACTACCCAGAAAAATGCAAATTTAAAACCAGAATTAGTAACCACTTGGGAGATCGGCTTAGAAGCAAGTATGTTTAAAAAGAGATTAATGTTTGACGTGACATATTACAACAAGCTTACAGAAGACTTAATTTTACCTACATTACAGACAAGTGCTTCAACAGGTTTTCCTTTTATGAGTATGAATTCGGGAAGTATGGAGAATAAGGGAGTTGAAGCGTTGGTAACTATTATTCCGGTAAGATCAGAAGATTTTGAATGGGCTTTAACATGGAATTTCGCTAAAAATGATAACATCGTTACCGAATTATTTGGTGATACACAATTTGTAACGCTCGCAAATGCGCCATTTAATGCTTCTATTGCCGCAGTATTAGGTGAGGAATGGGGACAAATTAGAGGAACAGACTTCGTTTATGACGAAAATGGAAATAAAGTCGTTGGAGCAAATGGATTATATGTTGAAACCAATCAGCCTCAAAACCTTGGTTCAGTATTACCTGATTATAATATGGGGTTTAGAAATACTTTTACTTACAGAAATCTTAGTTTAAGTGCTTTGTTGGATATACAAAAAGGTGGAAAATATTTTTCTACTTCAAATATGTGGGGGCACTATACAGGTATCTTGGAAGAAACAGCTGCAAATGGAGTTCGTGAAAATGGTATCGTCTCAGAAGGTGTAACAGGAGATGTTGCTTTTAATGCCGACGGAACTTATACTGTTACAAACACAGCTCCTAATACTCAGGTTGTAGATGCTTATGATTATTATAAAAGATATTATAGTGGACCTGATGCTCAAAATGTTTTTGATGCGGACTATATCAAGCTTCGTGAAGTTACCCTTACTTATACCTTTCCTGAAAAGTTTACTGGTCCATTCGCAGGAGTGCAATTATCTGTTTTTGGTAGAAATTTAGCAACTTGGGGATTGGACAATGAAGACTTCGATCCGGAAATGGCTGCAACTGGCAGTGGTAATATCCAAGGCTTGGAAGGAGGTAACTTACCCCCCTCAAGAACAATTGGTATGAATTTGAGATTACAGTTCTAAATTTTTAAAAGAAATTATTATGAATTATATAAAAATAAAATTCCTAATTGGAATTATGAGTTTTGGATTAATAACCACCTTGATTTCATGTAATGATGATTTGGATGAGGTTAATATAAATCTAAATGAACCAGAAATAGTTCCTACAAATACGATCTTTAATAGTGCTACCAGATATCTTATGTACAATACCCGAGATGAATGGTGGTCCGGAAGGCTTACGCTTCCGTGGATGCAATATTCTGCGCAGTACATTTATGTAGAAGAGGATAAATATCAATACAGAGAAACCCAAAGCGATAATGCTTGGACTTATATGTATAGATCGGCTCAGAACTTCAAATCTATTATTGATTTTTGTGAAAATCCCGAAACTGTTGCTCAAATGTCTGGTTACGGGAACATTGACAATCAAATTGCAGTAAGTAGAATTATGCTTGCTTATACATTTGATCAATTAGCGTCTCACTTTGGAGATGTTCCTTATTGGTCATATGGAGACAGAGAGAATCCAAATTTTCAGGCATTACAAATTTTAACATACTTTCAGCCTAAGTATGCTTCTCAACAAGATATTTATGCAGATATCTTGAAAGAACTAAAAGAGGCATCCGCTCAACTTGTGCTTGATGAAAGTGTGTTTATATCAGGAGATAATATTTATAATGGAGATGCCTCTAAATGGAAAAAATTTGCTAATTCTTTAAGGTTAAGAATTGCAAATAGAATTAAAGCCGTATATCCAGAAGCAAGTTCCCATATTTCAGACGCGATTGCAAGTGGAGTATTTACTTCAAATGACGATAGCGCTATTCAAGCATTTTTCTCAAGCTCTGTCGAAGCATCACCTTACTGGAGTGCATTCTTTGTTGACAACAGAACTGATTTCGCTGTGAATGCTCAATTTGTAAATTTATTAAAAGGCGAAACCGGCAACTTTGGCTTAGACCCTCGTCTCCAAAAAATGGTCGCACCTATTGGGCTTACCAGAGAGCAGGTAACAAATGGCAGCTATTCAGAAACTGATGATTTATCTCAGTATATTGGTATGCCATATGGACTTCCTGGAGATAGAACAAATGCAAATGGTAACCTTGAAGATACTTCATTCGTTTCATCTTTCGTATTAAGCCCGACATATGGTGAGCCTTTAATGGAATATTCAGAAGTTGAATTTATTTTATCTGAATTAAACAACTGGGATCAAGGCCACTATGAAAATGGAGTAAGAGCATCAATGGAAAAATGGGGAGTTTCGACATCAGATATAAACTCTTATATCGCGTCACTTCCATCTGCTAATCAGGAAAATGTTCTTTCTCAAAAATATATTTCCTTATATATGCAGGGAGCAGAAGCATGGAACGATTATAGACGAACAGGATATCCTAATACTAGTATATTATTACTACCAGGAGAAACTTCTTATGAGTTAGATGGAACCCCTTATGTTTTTACTCCTCTAATATCAGGAAGTGTAATTGCGACAGATATTCCATATCGAGTTAGATACCCTCAATCTGAATACTCTACTAATACTAGCAGTATTCAAGCGGCTGTTGAGAGTTTAAGTCATGGTGATGAAATAGATAGTAAACTTTGGTGGGATGTAAACTAATCTCATTTAAAAAAGAGAATTTAATAAGACCCCGCTTAAGCGGGGTTTTTTATTTTAACATACTGAGAAATTTACAGGAAAATTAAATTTTGTATATTACTCTCCGTGTAGTTCAAAAATTTTATCTATGAAAAATTTCATATGTATCATTATCATTTCCTGCTTCGTGTTTTATGGTTGCCGGGATAAAATATACGAGCAAGAGCTTGTTAAACGGGAGCAGGCTTTGCAGCTGCGCGAAGATTCATTTGTACAAAAGGAAAGCGAATATCTGTCCCTTCTCAAGATGAGAGACAGCATCCTGGCGGTAAAGGATTCAATTATAAAGCCATGGCCCGACAGCATAGCCGGCAAATGGAATACCCAGCTAATCTGTACCGAATCCAACTGTAATGACTACGTAATTGGAGATCAGAGAGCTTATACATGGGAATTTAACAATGATTCACTTCAGCTTTTTGCACGTGCCTTAAACAACAAAAATGAAATTGTCCGTATATACAACGCCAAATATTCTTCTAAGGGCATTAATTTATCATTTAAAACAGACTCAACCGCTGCCAGGCCTGTTGTGATGAATGTTGAATTAAACAAATTTCAAAAAGATAAAATCAAAGGCATCCATACAATCACAATTGACAATAGCTGTACAGCCAAGTTCTCTGTCGAACTCACACGCCCCGCTACCGGCAAATAAAAACCTATCATTCACCAAACCATTTGCAGATGTTATTTCTTAGCATACACGACCTCACGCTCCCTATCTCCGACCCCGTATTAAAATTTCTTTTGGTTTTAATCATTATTTTGTTCGCTCCCCTTTTACTTAACAAAATAAAAGTTCCTCATTTGTTGGGGCTGATTATTGCCGGGGCGGTAATCGGCCCGAACGGATTCAATGTACTTGCGCGCGACAGCAGCATAGTGGTTACGGGAACCACCGGATTGCTGTATATCATGTTTCTCGCCGGGCTGGAAATTGATATGGGCGATTTCAAAAAGAACAAATGGAAAAGCCTGGCCTTCGGGGCTTATACTTTCGCTGTTCCTTTTGCTTTGGGCTTTTTAGGAGGATACTATCTTTTAAATTTCTCTGTTATTACTTCCATACTGTTTGCAAGCTTATTTTCTTCCCATACTTTGATTGCCTATCCCTTGCTTGGTAAGCTTGGCGTAACCAAAAACCTTGCGGTCAATATAACGGTCGGCGGAACCATGATAACCGATATCCTTGCATTACTGGTCTTGGCCGCCTGCGTAGGTATGGCCCAGGGAGAAGTAGGAAAAGAATTCTGGCTGAAATTATCTTTGTCAATCATAGCGTTCGGATTAGTCGTTTTAATAATCTTCCCCGTTATCGGGCGATGGTTTTTTAAAAAAGTAGAAGACAAAATTTCGCAGTATATTTTTGTACTGGTGATGATTTACCTTGCCGCACTTCTTGCCGAAATTGCAGGTGTCGAAGCCATTATCGGGGCATTCCTTGCTGGGCTTGCACTCAACCGGCTGATCCCGCATACCTCATCATTAATGAATCGGGTTGAATTTGTCGGAAACGCTATTTTCATTCCTTTTTTCCTGATCAGTGTCGGAATGCTTATTGACTTTAAAGTATTCTTCAAAAGCTTCGAAACAATTGGAGTAGCTGCCATTATGCTCATCGCATCGATCGGCGGTAAATACATAGCAGCCGTTTTGACTCAAAAAACTTTCAGGCTCAGTAAGGAACAGGGAAAGCTCATCTTCGGCCTAAGTTCTGCTTCCGCAGCAGCTACGCTTGCTTCCGTTATGGTAGGTTATAACATCATCATTTCCGAAACAGAAGCCGGTGAACCTGTAAGGTTGCTGAATGAACATGTATTGAACGGCAGTATCCTACTGATTCTCGTTTCCTGTACTATTTCTTCTTTTATCTCACTCGCCAACGCGCAAAAGATTGCCGATGCTGAAAATGAAGATACAATCGCAGGTGAAAGTTCTGAAAAAGAAGGTCTGCTGCTTGCCCTCAATCATGCGGAAACAGTTGATGCCATGGTAAATTTATCCGTCATTATTAAATCCAAAAACAACAAAGATGGTGTTTTTGCATTAAATGTAATCAACGAGGAAAAAAATGAATCATCCGTTAAAAATGCAGAGAAAATCATGAACGATGCCGTTACAAAAGCTGCGGCAGCAGACGAGATCATCACTCCCCTCACCCGCTATGACAATGATGTGATCAACGGTGTCAACAATGTTATAAAAGAAAAGAAAATTACAGATTTGGTTATAGGGCTTGAAGACGGAAAAGGTTTTTCGTCTTCTTTTGTCTATAACCTCTATAATGGTTATTTGCAAAGTGAAAATACCAATGTATTGGTTTACCATGCCGCACAGCCTATTTCTACCATCAAAAAACAAATTGTCATTATACCGGCCAATTCACACCTTGAACCCGGATTTTTTCACTCTCTGCTTCGTGTATGGAACATTGCCCGAAATACAGGCGCACAAATGAAATTTTATGCCACCTCCTCCTCCACTAAGATTTTGAAAAGAGTTCTTAAAAGAGCAAGTATAGAAGCAACTTTCAGCGAAATAAATACATGGAAGGAAGTGGAAACCATAGCCGGCTCAATTGGTGAAAATGAGGGCTTAATTATTTTGATGGCAAAACGCGGAATGGTATCTTATTTCCCGCAAATGCAAAGAGTCCCGGGAATACTGAATGCCAAATTTCGTGAAAAGAATTTTTTACTCATTTATCCTCATCAGGGAAATAAGGAGACTTTGACGGAAAGACGATCAGTAAGGAATCACGGTGATTTTATGGAAATCGGAAACATAGTCAGGAAGCTGTTCCGGTAAAATTTCAAAATTTTCTTTATTTATCTGAGGTTCGTCGCCGAATTGTTTTTCTTTCAATTCATTCATAATTAATAAATTTGCTGAAATCCCGGGAATCTTATGCAGCCACTTGCAGAACGTATGCGTCCTAAATCATTGGAAGAATTCATCAACCAAAAGCATTTGGTCGGGAAAAATTCGCCCATTAATATCATGTTGAAATCGGGACATATTGCGTCTATGATTTTCTGGGGACCGCCTGGAACAGGAAAAACCACTTTGGCCCAATTAATTGCCGAGCTTTCCAAAAGGGCATTTTTTGAATTAAGTGCCGTCAGTTCAGGAGTAAAAGAAGTCCGGGAAGTGATTGACAAAGCAAAAAATCAAAATCTTTTTTCAGGAGCCACCTCTCCTATCTTATTTATTGACGAAATTCATAGGTTCAACAAATCGCAGCAGGACAGCCTGCTTGGAGCGGTGGAAAAAGGATGGATCACGTTGATCGGCGCTACCACCGAGAATCCAAGTTTCGAGGTTGTTCCCGCATTGCTTTCGCGCTGTCAGGTTTATACTCTGAATTCTTTGGATCGAAAAGATTTGGAGGATCTGATTCAACGGGCAGTCACTTCAGACACTATTCTCAGCAAGAAAAAAATAACTATTGGAGAAACGGAGGCTTTAATCCGGTTTTCAGGCGGAGATGCCCGTAAACTTCTCAATGGGCTTGAGTTAGTGATAAACAGCTATTCAGCAAATAAAATCAACCTTACCAATGAAGCCGTAACCCAGCATATTCAACAAAATCTTGCTATGTATGACAAAAGCGGGGAAATGCATTACGATATTATTTCCGCATTTATCAAATCCATCCGGGGTTCTGATCCGAACGGTGCCGTTTATTGGCTGGCAAGAATGCTGGAAGGTGGCGAAGACCTGAAATTCATTGCGAGAAGAATGTTGATTTCAGCTTCTGAAGACATCGGCAACGCTAATCCGACGGCGCTGGTAATTGCCAACAATACTTTCCAGGCAGTAAATACAATTGGTTATCCGGAAGCAAGAATTATTTTAAGCCAGTGTGCAGTTTACCTGGCAAATTCTCCAAAAAGCAATGCAACCTATGAAGCGATTGGCAAAGCACAGCAAACAGTCCGGCAGACGGGTGATCTGCCCGTTCCGCTTCACTTAAGGAATGCCCCCACAAAGTTGATGAAAGATCTGGATTACGGCAAAGATTACAAATATGCCCATACTTATGAAGATAATTTCGTCGAACAGGAATTCCTGCCGGAGCAGATCAAAGGAACGGTTTTTTATGAACCCGGAATGAATCCGCGCGAGCAGTCAGATAAAGCTGCACTGGCAAAGAAATGGAAAGGTAAGTATGGTTACTAGAGAAGTTCAAATAAAAAATCCGGTCCATTTCTGAACCGGATTTCAATTCTTAATAAATTAAATTCGATTATTCTTTTACGAATTTGTAATTAAATGAAGTTCCTTTAATCATTAGTACATACACACCTTTTGGCAAGCTGGAAACACTGATGAAATTCTTGTTTGAAGCAATTTGTGACTCCAAAACTTTTTGCCCTGCCATATTAAATACAACTACGGTTTCAGGTTTTTTGAAATCCATCACAATGTTCAGTTTGTCTGAAGCAGGGTTCGGGTAAACAGAAGCAATCTGTCCGTTCAAGATGTCTTTCACACCCAGATCAGTACATTCATAGGCAGGCAGAACATAGCCGGTAGTGGTAAATTCTTCCGTCATTACAACAATGTCAGCACAAGTAAACCCAAACTGTCCAACCATATCCAAAGCAGCCTGTCTCACCGCTATAGCTGCATTTTGCTGATTTGTATTTGAGTTGGTTAAAGCCAGGCCTTCCAACCAGGCGCGGTCAGTTTTTTCTTTACCAATCCTGTCCCAGATTCTCATAAGTGAAGTAGCCCAGATCTGGCCGTCTGTATGAATAGAGCCCGTTAAATCGTCAGGGTAAGTACCTGAGTAATTGGTAACCCTTCCCGGCCAGCATGGGTTGTGCCCGTCCCAGCTGAACATCCATTGATATTGAGGATCAGTCGGTTCCCATTGCCCCAGGCTACGGCTGTAAGACTGCGCCCAATAGTCGCCGTTTCCTTCGCCATTATAGTTTGAAGCATGACCGTTGGTCATCCAGTCATCAATACCGTGCCCTAATTCATGTAAAACAACATCTGCATCTTCCGCATCATCTACACATCCTTCACCAAAAACTAAATATTTACCTGCCGGCGAATAAAAAGAATTATCTGCTCCCTGGAATCCATGAGGGTCAAATCTTACACGTCCTCCGTTTGCAGGCGGCACACAGTCAATTCCCAGGGTTTCATTAATATACCGCAAGCTTTGGTCTATATGCCAGTAAGCATTGGTCGCTTCAAAGCCCTGTTCATTTCTGTTAAATAAAAACTCGTTGCTGTCCTGCAAAAACAATCCTGTTGCAGGAGTATCCAATTCAGCAATTTCCACGTAAGTTCCTTTCAGCTTATACATCCCGCCGCTTAATTCAAGCTCCGGAATAGTAACCAGTGAACGGGCGGCATCTAAAGAAGCATTTGTAGCATCGTTACCGTCTACATATTGTCCTCCGTAATTCGAGCCTGTCGCTGAAAGCGGATCGGGATTAAATACATAGCCGGTTCCCTGTTCATAGGTATTTACTGTTGATTTTTCACTTTTGGACGGCTCTCCGTTTTCTTTTTTCGGGTCGCCGTTGTGATAAACCGCGATATCCTTCGTGCTTATGACAGCACCGGTCTGCGCATCTACCATAGTTTCCCACACACCGGGAGAATCAAATGATTTCAGTAAAACACGATAGGCAAGCTTCGTGTCGCCGGCATCTGTTACAACGACAAACAATTTACTTTCCTGATCAATCATTTCTCCTGAAAGATTCAATCCTGATTTTGCTTTCTGTATAGCTGATTCAGATGAAATATTGGGAACTGTTGAAATGTTTCCCGCTTCTTTCCTAAAACTTTCAGATGTGTAGGTAATTTCACCTTTCGGATTGAAATGAACCACAATTTCAGATTGGTAGACCGGTACGTTTTCGATCATTTGCTGAAACCGTAAAGTCTCACCGGAATACCCTTTCTTTACAAAGCTGAGGTTTAGTTTCTGATAGGGTTGAATTCCCAGTTGCCGTGAATTGTCATTAATCCATTTTTTTGCCGCTCCTTCCATTGGAGATTGCTGCGCATAAAGGCCCGATAATGACAACCCAAAAAATAAAGCTAAAAAGTTTGCATTTAGTTTCATAATTTGTGTGTTTTTAAGTTATTAATTGCTTTAATTAGTTTGGCACTAAAATAGATTTTTTTTATGAATTTTTATATATTTTTTCTAATTACCCTCATTTCATTCAGTCTGGTTTCATGTAAAAAAGAGCCGGATCTGAATCTGACGGTAGTTAATTTTGAAAATGTAGATCAGCAAAAAATAAAATATATAAAATCCGTACTGGAAAATGAATTTAAAATTGATAGTATAAAAACAGCTTCAGTAAAATTACCTGAGGAAGCTTATTATAAACCGAGAAGCCGTTATAGAGCCGATAAACTGATTCGTTACTTACACGACAATTTCGAGGCTGAAAAGGTTATTGGGATTACGGACAAAGATATTTCCACCACTTCCAAAGGACACAAGGACTGGGGGATTATGGGGTTAGCCTTCCGGCCGGGGAAAAGCTGTGTAGTTTCAACTTTCCGGACTTTTCGCGGAGCAAAATCAGAAAAACATAAAGACGAACGGCTCAAAAAGGTTGTTTTGCATGAATTCGGTCATACTCTCGGGTTGCCGCATTGCGAAAATTCAGAAACCTGTCTTATGCGTGACGCGAATGGTAAAGTTTCAACAGTCGATAAAGTATCTGACTATTGTGAAAAATGCAAAAGCAAAATCCGCAGATATCTGAAAAACTAATGTTCTCCGCTTACTTTCTGATCAAAATCAATCCCCTGAGACTTCAGGATTCCTTTCACTTTCCATGCATAGAAAGCCAGATAGGCAAAACAGATAATTCCTACGATGTAGCTTAAATGAATCGTGGTGGCATCTGCAATCATTCCCTGAATCCAGCTTACAATTCCCCCACCCATAATCATCATAATCAGGAAGCTGCTACCCTGGCTGGTGTGTTTGCCCAAACCGGCAATTGCCAGTGCAAAGATACATGGCCATAACGTACTACAGAACAAACCTACACTCGTAAATGCATAAACACTGACCATCCCCGAGGTTGCCATTCCGATTCCGGTTGCGGTAATTCCCAAAAGAGAAAAAATCAACAACATTCTCACCGGGCTTCCTTTGCTTAAATAGTCGGCAGCAATCAACACCAGGATAATAACTGCATAAATATAAAACGGGCCTAAATCATGCCCGGCAATTTTGTTTACAATTAAGAAAACACAAAACGCCAGGTATGGTGCTATTAATTTCACGATTTTTTCTGTTGATTTGCTCAAATTAAATGCTTCCACGGCCCCCGACCACCGGCCAATCATCAGGCTGGCCCAATAAAGCGAAACATAGGGTGCAACATCTTTTACCGCGAGTCCGAGCCCTTTTTCCATATAAGCAGGCAGGTTGCTTGCTGTCGAAACCTCGACTCCCACATAAATGAAAATGGCGATCATGCCCAAAACCAATTGTGGATAATATAATGCCGATTTTCTACTCACATGATGATGTTCTGAGCCGGAATTCCCGCCAATTTCTTCCATTTCATCTATCGCTTCCTCTATTTTCGGTTTATTGGGAACCTTTGAAAACTTAAGAAAAACAGCTACCAGTAAAAAAGCAAGCCCTAAACACAGATAAGGCACTTTTACACTTTCAATGCTGGCATGGGTATTGGTTCCCGTTGCAGAGCCAAAAATGGCGAAACTTACGATCAAAGGTCCAATGGTCGTTCCGAAATTGTTGATTCCACCTGCCAGTGTCAGTCGTTGCGACCCTGTACTTACCGGCCCCATGGCAATGGCTAATGGATTGGCAACTGTTTGTTGAAGAGAAAATCCAAGCCCCACAATAAATAACCCGGACAGCATAAGCGGAAAAGATTCTGAATTGGCTGCCGGATAAAATAAAATTGTTCCGAGCGCCGAAATCAGCAAACCGATGAAAAGCGAATTTTTATACCCGATTTTATTAATCAAGTCCTTTCCAATCATCAACGAAATAATCATGTAGATAATTGAGCCGACCGTATAGGCAACATAAAATGCCACCGAAACCAATTGGCTTTGTCCCTGGGACAAATGAAAGGCTTCCTTGAAAACCGGGATTAAAATATCATTGCTTGCGGCTACAAATCCCCAAAAAAAGAAAACTGTTATCAATGAAACAAACTGCCCCCAGCGGGTGCTTTGAAATTCATTACTCATAATTTATCTGTGTTAATTATATGCCATTTAAAAACAGGGTTCAAGATAATTATTTTAATTCAAATTTGTGTTTAAATTTTATTTTGGAAAAAGTATTCAAAATGTGGATTTGTCTGTGATTGATTTTATGGAATCCGATGTGCTTAAAATTTAAAATCCGGTCATTATTTAGAAAGAATTTAAATTAGTTCGACCTTGACATATCTAATAAAAATCACCCTTACCATCGTGCTAATTCATTGTGCTTAACGTAATTTTGTTTGCTTAACATTTGAAAAATGACGCGCTTCGAAAAAATCTTCTTTTCCACCAAAACCATGACTGTCCTGTTGTTTTTATTTGCCATTTCCATGGCAGTTGCAACCTTTGTGGAAAACGATTATGACACTCCGACCGCCAAGACACTTATATACGAATCAAAATGGTTTGAGGTCCTGATGCTGTGGCTGATTTTACTTTTCATCGGAAACATCAAACGTTACCGTTTATGGAGAAGAGAAAAATGGCCGGTATTGATCTTCCATTTGTCATTCGTCTTTATTTTCATTGGCGGGGCCATTACAAGATACATCAGTTTTGAGGGGCAGATGCCGATAAGGGAAAGCGAAACGACCAATGAGATCATCTCTGACAGGACTTATTTTAAACTCGAGATCAATGATGGTGAACGTGCTTTAAGGTATGATAAAAATCCTTATCAAATGTCCTATTTTAATGCAAAAGACACCAAATGGCCGTTTAAAAGAATATACGAAAAAAATTACTTGTTTGGCGATAAAACCGTCACACTCAAAACTTTAGATTATGTTCCGGTTGCCAAAGATTCCATCCAGAAAACCAATTCCGGTAAAAAGATGCTGGAAATTGTCACAATGGGACAAGGCGGCCGCGAAAGTGAATTCATCGGCGAGGGTGAAATAAAAAGTATAAGCGGGACAATGATTAGTTTTAACAACCGGATTGAAGGTTCCGTCCAGCTTTATGAAGAAAATGGGAAATTAATTATCAACTCGCCATTCAACGGCCAGTTTATGACTATGACCGGTCAGCAAAAAGGTGTTGTAACCGATTCTGCTTTGCTTGCGCAACAATCGGGGAAAATTGAACTCGGCAAACCTCAAAATCTGAATTACAGAACACTTTACACCATAAACAATTCAACTTTCATCATTCCCCAGCCTGCCTTTCGGGGAAAAGTGGTCTATTACAAAGGAGACAAAACCATCCCTGCTGAAAAGGATCTGCCGGGGGCCATCACAGTTGAAATCAGTTCAGGAAACGACCGTGATACACTGATTGTCATTGGCGGCCGCGGCGTTACTACGTTCAGTAAAAATACCAACGTGAACGGTTTAAATGTTTCCGTCGGATTTGGCTCTAAAATTATCAATACTCCTTTTTCAATTCGGTTGGACGATTTCATCCTGGACCGTTACCCGGGTTCAGCCAACCCATCTTCTTACGAAAGTGAAATTACTTTGATAGATCAGGGCAAAGAAATGCCGCATCATATTTATATGAATAATGTAATGGATTACGAGGGCTATCGCTTCTTCCAGGCAAGCTACTTCCCTGACGAGGGAGGAACAATCCTGTCTGTTAACGCCGACAGGTGGGGCACCAACATTACCTACGTCGGGTATTTTCTTTTGTTCTTCGGGTTATTTGCTACGCTTTTCTGGAAAGGGACCCATTTCTGGCATTTGAACTCGCAGCTGAAGAATCTGCACAAGAAAAAATTAATCCTTATTCCCTTTCTTTTATGGGCGGGATTTACCAATGCACAGGATTCTATTCATCAAGATACAATTCATGCCCACAGTGAATCCCGGCCAACCACACAGTTCGCCCATCCTGATTCATTGGGGAAAAGAATTTTAATTGATCCCGTTCATGCTGAAAAATTCGGGCATCTTCTGGTGCAGGATATTGAAGGAAGGATCAAACCGATGGACACCCACACATTAGAATTATTGAGGAAAATATACAAACACGATAAATACAAAGATATATCATCCGAACAATGGTTTTTGTCCATGCAGATTGACCCTGCTTCATGGGCAGGCGAACCCATTATAAAAGTAGCTGCAAAAGGAGGCGATGAATTATTGGCCGAAACGAAAGCCAATGAGGACGGCTATACGACTTATATGAACCTGATAGACCCGCAGACAGGACAATACAAATTGGAAAAGCAATACAATGCAGCATTCAGCAAGCGCGCTGCAGACCAGACACAATACGACAAAGAAGTGATCAATGTGACGGAAAGGTTCAATATTTTCAACAACATTGTTTACGGTTATTACACCAAAATAATTCCGGTAAAAAACGACCCGGCACAAACCTGGACATCCTGGATTTACAGCACGGAAGAGAGCCCGATTGAAATTGACCAGACTGCTTATGATTTTATAACCAAATACTACAATGCCCTGAAATCAGGAATGAGAACAGGGCACTGGAATGATGCCGATAAGGCCTTGAATGAAATTTCAGATTACCAGCAAAAATGGGGTAAAAATGTGATGCCTTCCGAGTCAGAAATTAACCTCGAAATTTTGTACAATAAAGCCAATACTTTCTTTTGGGTAATGATCGCGTACAGTATGCTCGGATTCATTTTGGTATTACTGTCCTTTACTGAAGTTCTTACACTCGAAAGTAAATTCGAAAAGGCCATTCACAAAATCATATTATTCTTTTTGGCAATTCTCCTGGTTGTATTCGTATTTCACATAGCCGGGCTTGCAGCAAGATGGTACCTCTCGGGACATGCACCTTGGAGCAACGGATATGAAGCGATTGTCTTTATTTCCTCTGTCGGTGTATTGGCCGGATTAATTCTCTACCGTAACAGGAACGCGTTTATCCCGGCTGCGGGGGCAATTGTCGCAATGATTATGATGGGATTCGCGCATGGCGGTTCCATGCTCGACCCGCAGATAACACCGCTCGTTCCGGTTCTGAAATCTTACTGGCTCATGGTTCACGTCGGGATCATCACTTCCAGCTACGGGTTTTTCGGCTTATCGGCCATCATCGCTGTCATTTCTTTGGTTCTGATGTTGTTTAAGCCTACTCAAAAGATTGAACGTTCACTCAAAGAAGTTACTATCGTCAGCGAAATGGCTTCCACAATCGGGTTATTTGCACTTACCATTGGCACATTTTTAGGCGGAATGTGGGCAAATGAAAGCTGGGGACGGTATTGGAGCTGGGACCCGAAAGAAACCTGGGCATTCATTTCAGTAATTGTTTATGCTATCGTATTACATTTGCGTCTGGTTCCAGGATTGCGTGGAAGATGGGCTTTCAATATCGCTTCGCTTTGGGCGATCTGGTCGATTATTATGACTTATTTCGGGGTGAACTATTATTTATCCGGATTGCACACCTATGCTGCCGGAGACAAGATTCCGATCCCGGGCTGGATTTGGTTCACACTTGCAGGAATGGTGATTTTATCTGTAACTTCGTATATTAGATCCAGAAAATTTCACAAAAGAAGAAATTTTAAAACATTAAAATCATGAAGGCTTTAAGTTTAATTGCTTTGCTGATTTGTTTCACAAATTGTAAAGCTCAAATTGATAAAAAGATGAAAACCATATATGATTATAAGGTGGAAGACATTTCGGGAAGTGAATTTGATTTCGCCGATTTAAAAGGAAAAAAAATACTGATTGTAAATACTGCCTCCAAATGCGGGTTTACACCACAGTTTGAAGGGCTGGAAAAACTTTACCAGAAATACAAAGATCAGAACTTTATCATTGTCGGGTTTCCTTCCAATGATTTCGGAGAGCAGGACCCGGGAAGCAATGAAGAAATAGCTGAATTCTGTAAGATCAATTATGGTGTAACTTTCCCGATGATGAGCAAGATTTCGGTCAAAGGCGACAGCATCGCTCCAATTTATCAGTTCCTGACTCAAAAAGAACTGAACGGCAAAAAGAACTCATCGGTCAAATGGAATTTCCAGAAATACTTAATCAATGAAGACGGGACGTTGCATGATTATTTTTATTCCATGACCGAACCCGAAAGCAAGAAAATTACGAAGTGGATAGAGGCAAAATAATTTGATAATAATTATAACTACACAAGCCCAACCACTTCAAAACACATTACTCAAATGAAATTAGACATACTTGCCATAGGCGCACATCCGGATGATGTGGAACTGGGTTGCGGCGCTGCCGTTGCCAAAATGGTTGCAGAAGGAAAAAAAGTCGGGATCATAGATCTTACCCGCGGCGAACTCGGTACACGCGGAACGGCCGAAACCCGCAAGCAGGAAGCTGCCGATGCAGCAGAAATATTAGGCGTTCAGACCCGTGAAAATTTAGGTTTCAGGGACGGTTTTTTTATCGACGATGAAGCTCACCAGATCGAAATCATTAAGATAATTAGAAAATACCGGCCGGAAATTGTTTTATGCAATGCGGTTGAAGACCGGCACATTGACCACGGGAAAGGAGCTAATGTAGTGGAAAAAGCCTGCTTTCTTTCCGGGCTGAAAAAAATTGAAACGGGACAGGAAGCCTGGCGGCCGAAACATATCTTTCATTATATCCAATGGTATCCGTTAAAGCCCGATTTTGTTTTAGATGTGACCGGATTCGTGGAAAAGAAAAAAGCAGCCTGCTTTGCATACAAAACGCAATTTCATGACCCCGGCAACACAGAACCCGATACGCCTATTTCCTCCAAATCATTTCAGGATAGTATTGAAAACAGGGCCAGAGACCTGGGTATGCTCATCGGAACAGAGGCAGGTGAAGGTTTCATGCTGAAGGGTTACCTGGGATTGAAAAATTTTGAAGGGCTTATTTGAAATGCTGAATGATCAGTTTAAAATTATGTGCTTTTTCAAATTATTTATATATTTGCAATCCAATTGAAAAATGGTGGTTGTAGCTCAGTTGGTTAGAGCGTCGGATTGTGGTTCCGAAGGTCGTGGGTTCGAGACCCATCATCCACCCAAAAGCCCTTGAAAATCAAGGGCTTTTTTATTGGTTACGATTTCTTTAAATTCCGGGATTATATTTTTCATTTATCTAACATCCAAAAATCAGAATATCTGCAGATTTGTACCAACGTAAAGTTGTCTTCATGTGTGTTAGTTAAAAAGAAGTTCGGCCATTGGCTTAGCTTCTTTTTTATTCGTATTTTTGAAATAATTAAATTTTAAGTCAATGAAAAAATCCGTCGTTCTTGCCTTATTCATGGGAATTACAATTAGCCTGATTAATTGTAAAAAAGAAGCAGCTCCTGAAAATTTAAAAGATTCTGAAATCGTGGAAGTAAAAAATGATTCACTAAAGACATATGCCAAAGTCCGTCTTGATGCCGATATCTCACACCTGACCGAAAAAGAGAAGGCCATGCTGATTCTTTTCATCAAAGCATCGCAGATTATGGATGAAATTTTCTGGCAGGAGGCCTATGGCGACAAAGATCAGCTGCTGGCCAAGGCTCCGGCCCGGTATAAAAACTATATTCAGATTAATTACGGTCCATGGGACAGGCTGAATGATATGAAACCTTTTATTAATGGATTTGGGGAAAAGCCGCTTGGTGCAAATTTTTATCCGAAAGACATGGTAAAAGAAGAATTTGAAAAAGCCAGCCTGCCCGAAGGGAAGAGCCTTTACACTATGGTAAGAAGAGATGACTGGGGAAAGCTGTACACTGTTCCTTATCATGAATATTTTAAAACCGAAATCGCCAAAGCAGCCGATCTACTCAGGCGTGCCGCAGGTTATGCAGACGACCCCGGGCTGAAAAATTATCTGGAATTAAGGGCAAAAGCACTCGAAACCGACCAGTATTTTGAAAGTGATATGGCCTGGATGAACATGAAAACCAACCGTGTTGATTTTGTCGTCGGGCCGATCGAAACTTACGAAGACCAGTTGTTCGGCTACAAAGCGTCTCACGAAGCCTATGTGTTGATTAAGGATATGGAATGGTCGGCAAAGCTTGAAAAATTTGTAAAATTTCTTCCGGAGCTTCAGGAAAAGCTTCCTGTCGATGCAAAATATAAACAGGAATCTCCGGGGACTGATTCCGATCTGAACGCTTATGACGTGGTTTATTATGCCGGAGACTGCAATGCCGGCGGCAAAACCATTGCCATCAACTTGCCCAACGATGAAAAAGTACAGCTGGAAAAAGGAACACGCCGGTTACAGCTTAAAAATGCAATGCGTGCAAAATTCGATAAAATTATGGTTCCGATTGCCGATATTCTGATTGACCCTTCCCAACGGCAGCATGTAAAATTCGATGCGTTCTTTTCCAATGTAATGTTTCATGAAGTCGCTCACGGATTGGGAATTAAAAACACTATCAACGGAAAAGGCACAGTCCGTGAAGCGCTCAAAGAACAGCAATCTCACCTGGAAGAAGGAAAAGCGGACATCCTTGGACTTTATATGGTCAATCAGCTTTTGAAAAAAGGGGAAATCCAAGGCGATAAAAAGGATTATATGGTCACTTTCCTGGCTGGAATTTTCCGTTCGGTAAGGTTCGGGGCAGATGCCCACGGTTCCGCCAACATGATTGCTTTCAATTATTTTGAGGAACATGATGCTTTTGAAAGAACCCCTGAAGGGACTTATAAAGTGAATTTCGACAATATGGAAAAAGCCATGAACGGGTTGTCGGAATTGATTCTGACACTACAAGGCAACGGCGACTATGACGGCGTAAAAAAGCTGACCGAAGAAAAAGGAATCATTTCACCTGAATTACAAAAAGATTTGGATAAATTAAAATCTGCCGGAATTCCTGACGATATTGTTTTTGAACAGGGAATTGAAGTGTTGGGATTGTAAATATTCAAATATGAAAAAACCTCTTTTAATGCTTTTTGCCTCATTCGGCTTTTTGGTCTTTGGACAAACTTTTTATGAAAAAGCCGCTCAGGAAACATGTGATTGCCTTCAAGCGCTTCCAACTGTTGAAAGTGAATCCTATATTAATTGTCTTTCCGAATCTTTTACTAAACTCTATATAATCGAGACAGATACTGAATTAAGAGAAAAAGCAAATACAGTAGACGGGATTCAAGCTATGCTGAAAGACATTGACCTTCAGACTCAAAAAATTTGCGGTTCAGCTCAGGATTTGAATAATCTGGAAGCTAAAAAAGATCAGTTTTATAAATATTCAGATAATGAAAGCGCAAAAAACTGGTACATTATTGCAAAAGACGCAATGAAAGAGGAAAAATATGATATTGCCATTGAAGGATTTTTATTGTCTCTAAAAGAAGACGATAAAAATGTTTTGGCTTTGGATGACCTGGCTGCCTCTTACCACAGAATTGAGGATTTTGAAAATGCCATAAAATATTATAATCAATCCTTAAACGTTTTTCCGGAAGGAGATTTTGCTTTAATGAATATAGGGGTAATATATTCGATAATGGAAGATTATGAAAAGTCAAATCTGTATTATAAAAATTTAATCAAATATTATCCCGACAATCCGGAAGGGTATTTTGGATATGGGAAAAACAGTGTAATGCAGGACGATTTTGAAAATGCTTTAAAAAATATCGTGATTGCCCACCATCTTTATGAATCTGAAAATTCTCCTTATAAAAAAGATACAGAACTGATTATATTATCTATCAAAGAAATTATGGCAGACAAGGGGATGCAAAAAGAATTTGAGAAGATGGCGACTGAAAATAATATTCATTTTACTGATTAATCTTTATGTATAATCAGAAATACCTTTAAATTTGCAAACCAAAACGGCTGCGTAGTTCAACTGGATAGAATGTCAGATTCCGGTTCTGAAGGTTGGAGGTTCGAATCCTCTCGCGGTCACCCAAGAGGAAGGATTGTCTTTTTTGACATCATCCGGATTTTGTATAAATGAATAAAGGTGGGTCTTTGAATCCGCCTTTATTATTTTTCTACACAGTTTTTGATACTGCCTGATAATATTCTAGCTTCTCCGGTTTTCCTGTTCCGGTTGTCGGGTGATGTTTATCAATTTTGATCAAAATATTTTTATCTCCTGCATTTTTATGCTTTCCATACTTTATTTAATGGCATAATAAATGTAGCAAGGTTCCCCTCAAATTTCGTAGCGGACTTTGAAGTAAAACATATATCGGAGATGTCGTACAGGGAAAACAAATTTATGCGACATCTCCGAGGTCTTAGGCTCATCCCGGTGGTAGATAATGCTTCTGTAAAAAATGAAGAGAGGTAAAAATTCATCCCGGCGGGATGGTATATCTGTAGATAATAGGGGATAAAAATTGACATCGGAGAGGTCACATATAATAACCAATTGATATACGATATCTCCGATGTCCGAAGCCCATCCCGGCGGGATGACATATCTGTAGATAATGGAGAATAAAAAAACGACCCCGGATGGGGTCGTATATAGAAAGATTTTAAAATCATTTCAGCCAGTCAAATAAATATTCTTCCTTGTATTCGATTTCAAATTTTTTCAAAAAATCAATATATTCATCCTTGAAAGAACGTTTTTTGTGATGTTCTTTTTGATTTTGAATGTATCGAATCACATTTGGCAAAGAAGAGCGGCTGTAAGAAAACGCACCATAACCCTGCTGCCAATTAAATTTCCCTGCAACAAACTTCTTTTCATTTATAAATACGTTTGTTGCCTTTTTCACTTCCCTGATTAAATCTGATAAACAACAATTTGGGCTCATTCCGATCAAAATATGGATATGGTCCGGCATTCCGTTGATGGCCAATAGCTTTTGATTTTTTTCTTTAAAGATCCCGGTTATATATTTATAAAGCTCGTCTTCCCAATCAGGATAAATTAAATTTTGTCTTCCCTGAACCGCAAATACGATTTGGATGTAGATTTGGTGGTAAGCGTTTGGCATATTACAATGGTTAGACTTTAAACATACGAATTCTCCGAATTCGGCATTATACGGGATTAATTTTTTTCAAATTACCCTACAGATATTTGACATCTCCAATGTCTTAGGCTCATCCCGGCGGTAGATAATGCTTCTGTGAAAAATGAAGAGAGGTAAAAATTCATCCCGGCGGGATGGTATATCTGTAGATAATAGGGGATAAAAATTGACCTCGGAGAGGTCACATATAATAACCAGGGTATACGACATCTCCGATGTCGACATCCCGCTATATGTTGTATGTTACAGATATTTGACATCTCCGAGGTCCGGTACGTGTACATAATCATTTCGCCGGGATGATAATAAAAAAAACCTGCCAGAATAAAATCCTGGCAGGGCTGATCTCTCTCCATAAAATCTACGGCCCTGAAACCTGCCATTCAGAAATAATGTATAAGTATACTATTTTAATTTCTCCAATACTTCCTGCAGAGACGACATCCTCGCTTCTATCTTCCCTGACTTATCTATCAGAAAAATTGTAGGCGTACCTGCTACTCCGTAATTTTTAAAATTGATTCCTGTTTTTCCCTGATAATCGCAGAATGTATTTTCCCAAGGGAAATCCTTTGCTTTATCCTTAAATACATTTTCATCTGTATCTGCAGAAACGGCCATAACCTTCACACCTTTGGATTTCATGTTATCATAATTCCCGGGTAGCTGCTGCAACAGGTTTTCACAAGGGCCACAACCCGATTCGTAGAATATAAGAAGTGTTTTATTATAATCACCGGAAGCAAAATCTTTGCTTTCCAGTACATTGCTCTTATGGTTATGATCTTCTACGTTTCCTATATGTTCCAGTAAAAGCAGGTCCGGCGCTTTGGTTCCCGCTGCACCTGTCATATAAGACAATAAAGCCCCTTCATATTCACTTTCATTTATTTTATTGCTGGATATAACGATTGGCGATATCATGCCGATAAGATCATCTCTTCCCTGAAGGGTAAGGTTATGAGCCGTTATGTCTGCAAAGGATTTGAATAATTTGGGATCTTTTAATTTTTTCTCAATCTTAGCAAAGTCACTTGCAAAAGCATAATTATCTTTCAGTACCATTGTATATGAACTAACCCACCCGCCAATGACATCTGTCCAATGCCCGGACGTATAGAGCGTTTCCCAATCAAGCTCCTGAACCATATAATCAGCTATGTTTTTAGCTGTTTTTTCCTCTGTATCAAGAATTTCCGTACCTATACCCATCGTAAAATTGACAATGTTCAGAAAGCGGGCAGCATAAGAAGCATTTTTTTTGAGCTTCGCCTGAAAGTCCCTGTAAGTCTTCAACTGGTCGTGGTATTCCTGCTCAAATACTTTATAATTCTTATCGGTCTTGGAGAAAGATTGCAGCGCAATATTCATGGCATCGGCCTTTGCTAATATTCCATGTTCTTCCCTGTAAAGAGCATTCAGAAGATTTACTTCATTATTTCCGCTGTAAATAATGTTTTCTTCCGTAGGTTGCGCTTCCAGGCATTCAACCGAGAAATTTTTCCCGGGAATTACCATATCAAGGCCTCCGCCCTCCAATGTTCCGGTAATCAGCCAACGGCTCATTCCTGTATATGGAGCATATTCTTCCGGGATTTTCAGTGTAAACTTCCCGTCTGCAGGAATGGTATCCTGTATGATCGTTTCCTGTTTATCTCCCTGGAAAATAATAAAGTCATAGGCTTTCCCGGCAAAGTGCGGAAAGTTTAGCTGAATTTCCTGGGCTGCCGGTTGAGATACAATAAATCCTGTCAATAATATTGAAATAATATATTTCATTATGTTAATTTCATCTGTTTATATTTATTTTTTTAATCATATTGGTGGTTTACGAGCTGTTAACGGGCATTTCATAAAAACATTGGCTTGGCTAAAACTGCCAAGCCAATGAATGTTTATGAAACTCTTTTTATATATTTATTCCTGTATACAACGTACCGAACTTCCATTATTAGCAAAGGAATAGTGGGTAGTCGGATTGGAAGGATCACTAAAACTACCGCCTGAACTAAACCTAAGGTCCAATGACATATAACGGCCTCCAGTCCAATTCATATAATAAGTAGAGCTCCAATAGTACCCTATTGACCCACGAGATGCAAGAGCAGCCTTGTAAGAAGGTTCCATAGCAGCCAAATCTCCTCCTGCACGCTGACCTGCGGCAGGTAAGGTTAGCGTAATGCTGCCACCTCCCTGTCCGATATGTACCGCGGATCCATAATTAGTAGCACCGGCAGTCCAGGTGCCTGTACTGGTCCAGGTGTTATATTCAGCTACACCATACCAGTCCGTCATTTTCGGTACACGCCATCCTGCAGGGCAAGGGTCGTATGTTGTATTTTTCGAAGAATCTCTCCATGCCGTTGTACCACCGGGAGTATTGGTCAGGAGCCAGGCACTGATAGCACCGGAATTTGCATTTGATGCTGTCGGAGCCGCTGCAAAACGACTGGTATTTCCCGAAGTTTTCCAGTCAGCCGGCCCCTGGAACCCCCACTGTACATATCCTCCCTGTAAGCCCACTACCGGAATGTTAGGATCCAGTGTTTCATCTGCTCCCAGGTTGTGGCACATAAAGTTTTTCCATACACCTGCAGCTACATACGCCCCACAGCAGGCACAGTCCTGAACATTTGCCGTAAGTTTCAGCTGTACATCTGTTCCCAATTCATTCGCAGCATTATTGTACACTACATATATATCTGCCGTCAACGCGTCTTCTCTTGATAATCCTGTAGCTGTAGTATTCAGGTTATTGTAATACACTACTGTTGCCGTAGCCGCTGCAGAAACATTCCCGCTGTAATCAGCATCTGGTGTAAGGCTCTGAATTACCTGGCCATTGGTATTCACATACACAAACCGTACATTGCTCACCGTACCACTGGGCTTAAAAGTATAAGTCTGGGTATTGGTACTTGTCTGGCTGAAATCTGCTTTTTGTGACAAACGGGTAGATAGTTCCCCACATTCCGGGCTTACATATTCTTCCACCACATCAAAACATACCCTTCCTGTGAGAGTACCTTCTCCTGTGGGATTTGTAGGAGGTTCCTCCGTATCACTTGCCGCCCAGTAGCTCCAGAACTGTCCGTCATATACCGCAAGTGCATCGCTTGTAGTATCATACACCATAGTACCTGCTACGGGAGACAATACATTGAGCTCCGGGTCAGCTACATGAGGCAATACCAATGCCTGAGTCGTTGACTCAAGCACCAACGCTCCGGGCTTGGTGGTCGTTTCTGCTCCTATGACCGCTCCTTCTCCTGTGTCGGTTCCGTCATTTGTATAAGGGTTTTCCACAAGGTCTCCCGCATCGGTCAGGTTTACCCAGCCGGTACCGTCATTGTATTGAACGGCTCCATCCGTTGTGTTGACGATGAAGGTTCCTCCCACAGCTCCCGGAGCCTCTTCTACCGACGGTAAAATGATGCCTTTATTAGCCGTTCCGAATTCGAGTAAAACGCTGCTGTTAGTCGGTGCAGGATTAGCTTCATCCGTGATGATCACCTGTGCGTGAGACAGATAACCTATTACTGATAATACTGTTGTTATAATTATTTTTTTCATCTGTTTATCTTTTTTAAACCTCACAGGTTTTTGGAAACCTGTGAGGTTTATTTCTATTTAGTGTTTACTTACTCTTTACAGATCCTTTCTATACATACCCAGCCTGTCACTGTAGGATTTACGCCCGGGTTGGTTCCCCTGTACAGCTTCACACATCCTGCCGTTGTGTCATACACCAGCATTCCTTCTACAGGAGTAAGCGCGTTGATCTGCGCGGTGGTCATATGTGTAATCACCATCCCTTTATTTTCCGAATCCAGTACAAGGTAACCGTTTGGTACACTTTGAGGCCAGTCGGATACAGTAGGGTTTCCTTTGGTGGTGATACCTACCGATGAGGTAAGTGCTGTTCCCGCCGTTCCCGGCTGGGTACAGGCATCCAAGATCCAGTCTGCCAGACACGAGGCAGCGTCGTAAGCACCAGGGATTCCGTCAATTGTTCCAACCTGGGTTGCCCGTCCGGTAACAAGGTTGAACCGGAATACATTTCCTGCATTGTTTATCGCAAGTACCTTCCCGGTTGCCGTGCTCAGCATACCGCCTGTATTAGCACCTATCAAAGCGAGGTTATCATAAGGCAAAATGGTTTCCGTACCGGTGGCAACATCTATGGAAACCAGGTGTCCTGTCTCCGGACTGCCGGCGGTTCCCTGACCGCGGGAAGTGAAATACAGCTTACCGTCCACTTCGTTGTACGTAACATCGCCCATATTATGACCGTATGCCGGAATGGTTGTTACCGATAAATCTGTCAGGTCGATGGCTTCAAAATCCGTTGTCAAATTGTTTTGCTTTACGATCATCTTACCGTTTGCGATACCTCCTACAATATAGTTTGATCCGGAAGCTAAGCCTGTTACCGTACCCAGCTCCACCGGCATACCGTCGCTGCCTATTTTGTACAGCTTGCGTACGCTGTTCTGCACTGACAATGCGTAGATGTAATTATCTGCCCTGTTGTACCCGATCGCGTGGTACTGAATGCCGTGGGAAGTGTCCCCGATCACCTGTTTCGTATAAGGCGTGGTGCTGTAATCTATCGAATACAACTGAGTCGCTCCTCCCGCATCGACCAGGTAGATGTTCCCATTATCATTACAATCAAATGGCTCCGAACAATTTTCTATTCCCACCACCACAGGCGTTCCCACATCTGAGTAGCAGTCATTTGTAGAATCATAGATATAGGGGTAATAGGTTCCTGCGCCTACCGCGGTAGGGTCGGTTACCAGCGTGCCACCATTGTCTTTATCGGCATCTTTGTACCATACGACCTCCGTATCGGCAGGGAGTGCTGAGGTCGGGATTGCGGTAAGGTCTACGGTGGTTTCGTCTGCTGAACAGTCATTGCTGACCACCGTTACTTTTGTCGTGGGGCTGTAGCAGTTGTATGTACCGTCGTCAAAATGGTACACCGCATAGTAATTAGTAAGCGTTGTGGTAGCCGTTACCGTAGTGCCCGGCAACAGGGTACTGTCGTCTACCGGGGTAGCGGTAGTATGCCACTCTACAGTAGTATCACCGTTAGGCGGTGTGCCCGTTACCATAGAAGCAAGGTCTACCGATCCTGCGGTTACCGTTGCTGCGGTAAGTGCTGGCGGGGTATCTCCTGCAGGGCAGGGAGCAGCCTGGATACTGGCTTCGCAAAGCCCTATAACCGCTCCAGCATTTAAAGTACTACCGGAATGAGATATAGTAAACGTGGTATAAGGTTCGGTAGAGCTAACCATAATTAGCGCGCCATCACCATTATTAGTTGTAACTGTAGTTGTAGATATGTAGGTATTAGCACTTTTAATCAGTCCGCAGCTATATGATACTGTAGTTGTAACCGTACCTGCATTTGCTGTAACCGTAATTCGTTCACCGGGAGCGGTGGACGCATGCATTCCTGTTACCCGAAAAACAACATCATTAACCGGTTGGCCAAAGGTATAGGTAACACTGGAAGAAGTTCCGCCGTTTCCACCTGCACTGTTGGATGGTGTTAGATGAATTGAGCCCTCTGGTGGCCTGGGATAAGTAGAGCCACAGTTATCAGTGGTTGTTGGAGTAGTAGGTATGAAATTAATATAATTACCTGTAGCCGACCTCGTTACCGTTACACCACCTACTGTTGTAGGTGTGTCTATCGGTAGAAATGTCTGACTAATATCGCATTGCGCCTGCGCCTTACCGCCCAGTACCGTAAGGAAAAGCATCAGCATAAAAAGCAATCCGCTTTTCTTACATTTAAATTTATCTATATATATATTTTTCATTTGTGCTGATTTTAAGGGTTAATGATCAGTATTTCTCCTGCTGCATTACATGGATGACAATCTACTATCCCTACTACCACAGGGTCTCCCACAGGAGAGTAACAGCCGTTTACGGAATCATAAAAGTAAGGCCAGTAAGTTCCTGCGCCTACGGCTGATGCTTCCAAAGGGGTAAGCAGTGTTCCGCCGTTTTCCATGGGCTGACCTTCGTACCATACCAGGCTTGCACCTGTCGGTATTGCAGAATGCGGCAAAGCCGTAAGGTCTGCGGTGGTTCCGTCTACCGAACAGTCATTGCCCACTACCGTTACTTTTACAGTCGGGCTGTAGCAGTTGTCTGTGCCGTCGTCAAAATGATACACCGCATAGTAATTGGTAGGTGTGGATGTTGCCGTTACCGTAGTGCTTGGCAACAATGTAGTGTCATCTGCCGGAGTAGCGGTGCTATGCCACTCTACCGTTGTATTTGCCGGCAGCGTACCTGTTACCATGGAAGTAAGGTCTACCGATCCTGCGGTTACCGTTGCCGTTGAAAGCACAGGAGGCGTATAGCCTACCGGGCAGCTGCCAATAGGGCCGTTAACCTCGAAGGACACATCACCAAGTGATACTGGGCCGCCAGGTATACCGCTTAGCTCCAAAAGCAGGTACACTGTTTTTGGGGAACCGGTATTATTTATCAAAACGTTTTTTACATAAGCTTTCCCACCATTGGCATGCACTTGTTGCAATGTTTTCGTTTTTGTTTGCGGCTGTCCGCTGTTATAACTACCCCCTCCCTGTCCGCCGAATACAAAAAAGCCCTGGGGAGCCGACTGGGGAATGTTATTTATTGCCCAGCCATGCATACGAACTGCAGGAACTTGATCATTATCCCAATAATTATTATTAAAATTGGTAAGGTCGGTGCCTATATACCCACCCAAATATGGAGCTTCGGGAGAAGAGGGACCGCAGCAGGCATAAGGCGTATAGTTAAAAGTAACGGATATACTGGCAGGGTCTATAGTAGTGTTGGGCGGTATTGTTATAGTAATTATTGGAGAAAATAATGCCCCGGCAGGATCACCATCCATAGGGTAAAAAGCAATTCTACCCTCCGGCGAATCAAACACATGAATGTTGGGGTAAAAACCCTGGGCGGCCAGGCCGGCCACAGGAGCATTGGCAACCGGTGAAGTATAAGTATCCTGCGCCTGCAGCTTACCACCTAATCCCGTAAGGAAAAGCATCAGTAAAAAAAGCAGGCCGCCTTTTATCTTTTTATCTATATTTTTATTTTTCATCTTTAAAATATTTAAGATTAATTAATTACCGGTGCTGTATCACCTGCGTTGCATAGTATGATCCCGAAACGGATATTGGTTTTGTTCGCTCCTGCGAAAGTCCAGGTAAAGATCCCGTCCGGTTCGCCGTCGTTCCCGGTAGCCGCATCGGCTTCACCTACCGTTGTCCAGCCTGCATTAAGCTCTTTTGCCGGAGCCTCATCCCCCACGGTTCCCTGGTTTTTGCTGACCTGGAAGTCGTAGGTATGGGTGTCGTACAATCCTAAACCTAAACCTGTACCTGTCGTACCTGCGGCTATAGACCAGGTTCCGTTATTCGCCACTGTGGCTACGCCTCTTACGATACCGTTCTCGTCTACTGCATTTACGTATAACGGGAGGGCACCCGGAATAGTAGTGGGATTTGTACCACCGCCTATATTCGGCAGCCCGTCCACATCATGCCATACCCTTCCGTCGGCTGCTAAAGAAGCAGGAGTACCAATCCCGAAACGGAGTGTGGAGGTAGTGCTGGCTGCTGCCGTATAGCCTCCGGCAGGCAATGCGGCTATCACTATGATTCCGTCTGCCGTACCGTCAACCGGGGCAGTTCCCGCAGCGCTACCACTTTGTGATTCTCCTACAATGTTCCAGGGAGAGTTGAGCTCAATCGGCAGAGGTGCTTCGCCAACGGTTCCCGGGTATCTGCTAAGCTGCAGCTCGTATGCTTCGCCTTCGGTCATAACACCCGCGGGTATCACAAATTTCCCTGTATCGGCAACACCTACCTGCACGGAAGCCACTACCAGGCCATTGCTGTCCACAGCATTCACATACAGGCCGCCGCCGTTGGTTTTACGAGCTACCTGACCATTAATATGTGCAGCGGTGGTACCTGTATCGTCCAGCACATATCCTTCTACTGCCGGCTTGGCAAGGGGCAGCAGCGCCATGATGCCTATACGCGCCTCATGAATGCGGTCGCTGGTAGACCTGTTAATAGTATAAGTGGGTGTACCTCCTATGGTATAGGCGGTCTGTACATTAATACCATCCGGTTCATTTACCGGCCTGTCGCTTATTGACGCAGTCCATCCGGAGCCTAAGGGATTTCCACTCGTATAAGCATTAAGGCCTGTCCAGGAGCCCCCGGAAACACCGGATAGGTCTACAGCAGTGGACAAATACCAGCCTAAATACATGATATCAGACGCAGTCCTCCCTGCCGGTGGTGTAACAGAAGGAGCGGTAACGGAAAATGATGAGCTTGCCGTAGTACCGGCTACATTATCATAAACATTACGGTTATCGGTAAACGGGGTGGCCGGGCTCACATTTCCGAAAACTTCTATAGCGATAATTACCTCATCACCATCACTTTTAGGCTGCTGAACACCCGGAAAGCTGATGGTGGTATTGCCGGTGGGCAGCCCCTGCGCATCTGACAAGGTGTACCTGTACATTACCGTCCCGAATTCTGAACTTGCAACACTGTTGGTTCCGTCGCTATTATACCATGACCTGAGAAGAGTATTATTAGTCATAGATATTCCTCCTACAGTAGGAGGAATCTGATTTGATCCGTTACTTCCTGACGGATAATTATCCGATAACGGAGCAGGCCTGTGTTCGCGTTCGAACCACATGGTCACGATCATGACCCTGTTCTGTCCTGCGGGGATATCCCATACCTGGTTGGAAGGTGTACCGGCCGCACCGGAACCCTTTTTTGAAAAAGTGGTATGCCCCAAGTAGGTTACATTCTGCGCGAAAACAAAGCCCGCCAGAAGCATCAATATAAAATAGAATAATTTTTTCATTTTTTTAATTGTTTTACTTTAGTAAATGGCCTTATTGCTTTACGGCCTTTTCCGGATGTGTATCTTTTCAATCATTCAAGCTTTCAGAAGGGATTCCCCGCATGGGGGCATATCCCTGCAGAATGCCGCTAAACAAAACAGGGCTGCCGTCCAAGGACAGCCCTGTTCTTAGGATGTTAGAAATTTTCTGAACCTCCGCCTCCACCACAGGTTCTTGAAACCTCGCAGGTAACGGTGTACAGGTAAATGCACCCCAACAGGTAGTACGAAGTGTGCTTGTACTTAACGGTACACCCGTCAACCACACAAGTGGAGTACGTTACTTTAGTTGTAACACACTGCACGTTTTCCGTACTTCCCGGCTCTGAAACCGTAAGGTTCTTTGCCGATACTCCTGTTGTTCCCATTGTTGCCAAAAGCAACCCTGTAAAAATGATCCTCTTCATTTTTTTTAATATTTAAATGATTAGTAATTAATTGTTTATAGCTTTTATAAACTTTTTTTAAAAATTGAAAAATGAGGTACGTTACGTTTGATGTTTTTAACTGAAGCCTTCCTTTAGAGAAACAGATTCCCTGCAGCCTGAATGGAAATAGTCCGGGCAGGCTCTAAAAAGCAGGAGCGTTGAATTATCAAGCCCCTGCCTAACTAAACTAACTAAAAACTACCATCGATAAGATGGACGTATCGTAATCAACACACCCCAGGTGGCGGGCGTGTGGAATGATATTTTTGTACAGATAAACCATCCAGCAATAATTTTGTATCAGGTTTTGAAGTTTCGGACCGGACAACCTGACCCTGGGGGATAAGGCCGGCCGGGAATAAGCATTCGCCGGGTTTCAGGCGGTGATGCTCCGCAGGCACACCGGCAATGCGGATCAGCTTCCCTGCCATAAGCTGATCGGAGGAGCCATGGTTATACACGAATGTGCTTCCATCACTTTCCGTATCTTGCCGTTTTTCTTTGTCCGGCTTCCGTTTGTATTCCGTATTTACAGGGCCTGTATGCTTTTTCTTCGAAGCAGGGCCTGAAAATGCCATCTGTTCAGCCTGTCCTGCAATCAACAGGTCAAGGTTATGAGTTATAGTTCCTTCAGCCACGTAGATCGCCGGCTTTTCACGGATGGCATTTTCAGGGCCCCCTTCCTTTATTATTTCTATCTTCCCCGATATTTTACCGTTGGTTACGAAAACCGTACCTTCCGACAAATAAACCTGCGCGGAACCTAAAAAAGGAAACAGGAAAAACAACAATGCTGCCCATCTTCCCAATGGGAAAGACATTAAAGCAGTATTGTATGTTTTTCTTCGGGTCATGGTCGGATAGGGTCAGCGATGATTTATATTTGCATTTTCCGGAAGGTCATTCAGACGGGGGAGCTCATTTTCACCATATTCCGGTGAAAAAGGACCCGAATCCGGAACAGCCAGATAAAGCTGATTCGTAAAAAAACTTACTTCCGGATGCGAAATCATATACCGATTCTTTTGCCTGTATAAGGCTGTACTGTCAATGAATAACCACATATCATCAGGTTTTTGGTTGGTTCTGCAATTTTTCAGCGCTTTCTTATCATTAATAAACTAAAAACTGCAATGCAAATAAAGGGCTGTTTATATGCCATTTCCAAGGACATATTGTAAGAATAGCGGAGTTTCTTTCTTACTTTTTAGCTGCTAATTCATTTGTAATGAGCAGGAAATGAGATAAAAAATACCCGGCCGGTTATTGTACGGGCTGAAAAAAATATTGAATTAAAAAATAAGAACCTGCTCCTCATATTTTTGCTTATTTTTGAAAGGATATGAAAGTACTTTTTTTTCTGTGTTGGTTTTTTTCTCTTTTTTCCTTTATGAATGCCCAGGAATGGAAGATCGCAGACTCAATCAGGCTGGAATCAAAAGACACAATCACGGATTTTTCGGTTGATGATTTCAACAACCTCTATTACATCAGGAATTTCTCGGAATTGAATAAGCTTGATTCCAGGACAAAACAAAAGAAATCGTTCTCCAATCAAACACCGCTGGAAAACCTAAATACCCAGAATGTTCTGCAGGTTACTGTTAAATCTGCGCTTTTTAACCTTTTGGTTCTGGATAATCAATTGAATCTTGTCCAGGACAAGATCAGGTTTCCGGTCGAAAGCAACTTCTCCCCTACGCTGACGGCTTTGGTCGACAATAATTACCTGTGGGGTTACGACCCTGTTTTGCAAAGACTGGTTTTGTGGAATTACCAGGAAAAAAAAGTATTCCGTCAATCTGTGATCCTGAGTGAAAAAACCGGTGATGAATTTTATGCCGAACTGATCTATAACGAGAACCGCATCTATCTCACCGGCTATAAAAAAATCTTGGTCTTTGACGAATTTGCCAATCTTGAAAAAGTAATTCCGTCATTTGAATTTGACCAGATCTATATAAAAAACGGGAAAATATATTATTCAGACGACCGAAAAATCAAGTCTTATGATATAAGTACCCATGAAACCAAAGAACTGAATTTAATGCCCGCAGATTATTTTTCGATAAATAACCGATATCTTTTTGTGTTAAATGGTAAGGTTGTTTATCTTTACGAGTCCCAAAAATCACCATAAAATGCACATTGCCATAGCAGGAAATATCGGTGCCGGAAAAACGACCCTGACCCGTTTACTGGCCAAAAACTTTCAATGGACGCCTCAGTTTGAGGATGTTGATATGAACCCTTACCTGGATGATTTTTACAATGACATGGAAAAATGGTCATTTAATCTCCAGATATACTTTTTGGGAAGCCGGTTTAACCAGATCAAGCAAATCCGTGAGAGCGGACTGAACATCATCCAGGATCGTACAATTCACGAAGACGCACATATCTTTGCCAGCAACCTGCACGATATGGGGCTCTTGATGACACGCGATTACGAAAATTACCTGACGGTTTTCAACCTGATGAATTCTTTTGTCCAGGCACCCGATTTATTGATTTACCTGCGTGCCGACATCCCCACTTTGGTAAGGCAGATCAAGCTCCGCGGGCGTGAGTATGAAAGCTCCATCAGCATTGAATATTTGAGCAGGCTGAATGATAAATATGAAGAATGGGTCAGGAGTTACAAAGAGGGGAAATTGCTGATCATTGATGTTGACAATCTTGATTTTGTCAATAACAGGGAGGATCTGAGCTTTATTTATGACAAAGTAGACGCCGAAATAAACGGGTTGTTCTAAGAAGATACAGAAAAAGACCTGCCGGGTTCCGGAACCCGGCAGGTCTTTTTATTTCGGTTTATTTTATTTAAAATTTATAGGCGGCTCCGACACCTACAGTCATAATGTTTGAAAAATCACTGTAATAAGGCGTAGCAACATCGACACCTGAAGATATACCTTTCAGGAAAACAAATGCCTGGAAGTATTCATTCTGCCAGCCTCCTTTGGGCTGAAAATAAAAACCGCCGTTATAATCTTTGTTTAAACTCAGCGCATACCCGATGTCTACACCGGCAAAGAACTGCTCAAGGAAATCATATTGAGCGCTTGCTGCAATCGGAAGCATCGTGAGTCCTTTTATTTTGGTGCCGGTACCGGTAATTTCTTTACCGGAAAACAAATCGACTCCGGCCGTACCACCCACATGAAGATTTTCCATAACAGGGTACAGGTAAGAAACCTCCGCCCCAAAGTTTACACCAAAATAATCTGTTGAACTTCCCGCCGGTATTCCGATATGAGCTCCGGCTTTCAAACCTTCCTGCGCATTGGCAGTTATTAATCCCATCGTTGCCACAAAGGCACTCAAAATTAATTTTTTCATAATTTATCCAATTTATTTTTTAGAGGTTAATTTTTCATACAGTTCATTTGTCTGCTTTTCCGCATAAGTCGAATCAATCATATCGGCAATTCCCAAAAGTTCACTTACAAACTTGAATTGGCCGTCTATATTGTTTTGCTCTCTCACATCAACGTTCCCATCCTTATTATATTGCTGATAGGATTCTATCAATTTATTCTTCACCGGGTCAAATTCTTTTTTAAATACTTCCAAAGCGGCGGTTGTGTCGCGCTTTTCCAGGTAACTGTTTACCTCATCATACAGCAACAGCGAATAATCGCTCCTTGCATCGCTCAGCTGGTTTGCAACTGTATACCGCAGATTATCGGGCAGGCTTTCATAGAACTTCACTTTTTCGTCCAGCCTTTGACGGGTCGTACCGAGCAAAGTTTGTGCCTTTTTTTCTTCCCCTATTTTTTTGTAAACCTGGGCAATTCTTTCAGTGCTCAATCCGTAATCATATCTCGGTTCGTCCGGAATCATCTCCATAACCTTGTCCAATACTTCTTTCGCTTTTGCCTTGTCTCCTTTGGCAATGAAATCTTCGGCCAGCCGAACAGAGATATTGCGGTAAGTATTGGTATAATTCCGGTCTGTATTGGAAAATGAAGCATCGTCGCGGTTGTAGTTGGCCCACTTGAATTCCTGAAAGCTTTCATACATTTTTGCAGTATTGCTTTTTCCTATTTTTCCGCCTTTTCCAAATGGCGTATAAACAGGAACGAATTTGTAGCTGAAACCGTTGTTTTCCAGATAATCGCTTAGCCAGAAAATATTGCCCGGATCGGAGATCCCGCCGCCGCTGAAATAAATGCTCCGGTCCCAATTGTATTCCGCAAACATGGATATCATTAATAATTCAGATTTATAGAGCTGTCTTTTTCCTAAAGTAACGGTGATATTATCAACCATCTGCCCTGCATCTTCAGGCGACACAATTCCATATTTTACGGCATTCTGCTTGTTGACAGGAATTACGATCTTATCTACCGGAAGGTAATTCACGGCTCCGACCGGATAACCATAATAATCTGCCAGTGCTTTTTTTGCCGGATTTTTATTATCCAGGATAAAATCAATTGCTTCTTTTGCCGTCATACTGTCTTTGACCAGATATTGTTCAAGAGGTTTAACCGAAGTATAAAGATCTTTGATGCCCGCAGGGTCATAACCCGGGTCAGTCAGGTACTGCGTAATCTGGTCGGGGGGCAGGCTCATAATTTCTGCTACGCTCAATCCCGCATCGGGTTTTATAATGCTGTGCAGCTCTCCAAAAATGGAGCGGATGGTTCCTGCGGCTACCATTACATTGTCATTGGTATTTAACTGATAGTCCTTGTATTGTAATTTTGAAGGCAATGCCGGGGCATTGTAGGTTTTTCTCAGTGATTGCTCTATGTTCCATGGGGAACCCAATAGCGTATAGTTCACAATTTTTACGTCATCACGGAAGTTTTCCGTTTCCTGCAGCCCCCAAAGCGGATAAGTATCATTATCGCCATACACAAACAAGACGGAATTGTTTTTGTCTAATTTATTGAGATAATTATAGGCCAGCGCATAAGCTCCCTCACGGTGTGACCGGTCATGGTCATCCCAATTCTGAAAGCCCATCAGGACAGGAACGCCTAAACATAATATTGAAATGACCAAAGGTACGTTTGGTGTTAATTCTCTTTTCCTGTACTTTTTAATTAACAAATAAATTCCCTGAACGCCCAGTCCCACCCAGATGGAAAAAGCGTAAAATGAGCTTACCAAAGCATAATCACGCTCTCTCGGTTCAAACGGTTTTACGCTCGTATAAAAAATAATTCCAACACTCGTAAGCAGGAAAAGCGAAAGGAGCGCCCACCAATGCGTAACATTTCGGTTCAGCTGCACAAAGAACCCGATCAGCCCCAAAATCAGCGGCAGCATAAAGTAAACATTGTGCCCTTTATTTTCTTTGTAAACAGCCGGCAGCTTTGACTGGTCACCCAGCCTGGCATTATCAAAAAAAGGAATCCCTGAAATCCAGTTGCCTTTTGTTACTTCCATGTTTCCTTCCCAGTCATTCTGCTTACCTGAAAAATTCCACATGAAATAGCGGAAGCACATATAACCCAACTGGAAATCCATGAAATAATTAATTTGCTGCCCAAAAGTCGGCGGCTGTATGTCAAGCATTTCAGCATTTTTTTGCAGGTCGGCAACCCTCAGCGTGCCTTTATTCTTTTTCTCAAGAAGCTCGTTGTATTTTCTTTCTGCAATCTGACGTTTCTGTGCACGGATTTCCGGGTGGTCATCCATATTGTTAAAGTATGCGGGATTCAATGAAAATTCGGGAAAGCCGTACATGGAAGCATAATTTTCCATTACATCGGGAAGATTGTTATACATCTTCGGAAAAAACTTCACATACTTATCATTGTAAACATAATCCCTTCTGTCCGAAACCTTCAGGTATTTCCCTGTTCTGTAATCCTTTATATAATTGGCACCTGTAATTTCGGACTTATAATTCCCATTTTCATCCAAAGCAATTCCGTCATCGGCAAAATTGGCAGTGTACACTTCTCCGTAAATAGTCGGCCAGTCGCCATATTGAACACGGTTATAATAATCCAGCATACCCAAAGCGGTATCGGGATCATTCAGGTTCATATGCGGATTGGCATTGGCGCGTATCGGAATTACCAGCCAGCAGGAAAATCCTATTATCATGAAAACAATTGAAAGGACTATTGTATTGACTAATCTTAAATTGTATTTTTTGGAATATTTCAATGCAAGCCAGAAAACCAATACCAGAACCAAAGCGGCAACAAATGTTCCGGAATTAAACGGCAGTCCGAAATTATTTACTACATAAACCTCGGTTTCGCCAAAAAAAGTCATCACCCAGCTGAAAAGTATTTTGAACACAAATCCTAAAAAAAGTGCAGTTACGGCATTGGCAATTATGAAACTTTGGACAGTAAATTTGTAGTTTCTCGCATAATACATATAACAGACTACCGGAATAGCCAAGATCGCCATAAGATGCACCCCGGTTGAAAGTCCAATGAAAAGGGAAATCAGCAGGAACCATTTGTCGGCACGCTTTTCGTCTTTTTCCTCTTCCCATTTACAGCCCATCCAGATTAAAATAGCAGTAAACAAGGAGGCCATTGCATAAACTTCCCCTTCCGCTGCTGAAAACCAGAAAGAATCACTGAACATAAAAACCGCCGAACCGACAATCCCGCTTCCCAGCGTAATCAGAGATTGAGACTTCGATAAGGCAATTTCGTATGCATTTTCAATTTTTTCATTTTGTCTGGTTACAAAGAACATCCTTCTCACAAAATGTGTAATCGTCCAGAAAAGGAACATAATAGTCAACGCACTGCAAATGGCCGACATGGAATTAATAGCAATGGCGTATTTACTTCCGTCTCCAAAAGCCAGTCCCGCCCAAACTGCCCCGATAATCTGAAAAAGAGCAGCCCCGGGTGCGTGTGTAACACCCAATTTAGCAGAAGAAACAATATATTCGCCACAGTCCCAGAAGCTGAGATGACGTTCCATTGTAAGAAGGTAAACGATTGCTGCAATAACAAACATCGCTATGCCTATATAATTGTTCCATTTTTTGAAAGGAATGTTCATTTTATATAATTTATCCTGCGAAAATAAGAACAATTTTATTGTCTAAAGGGTTAATGAAATGTAAAAGTGTTAAATAAACTTATGTACTGATTCATTATTAAATTCAAAAATATTAGAATGCTCAACGAAAAAAGTTTAAATTTGCTTGGCAAAAAGCGATGCCACTTTCCGATAAAATTATTCAGGACGCAATCACATTTGACGATGTCCTTTTAGTACCCTCGTATTCAGAAGTTTTACCTAATCAGGTTTCGTTGCGGACAAGACTGACCGAGAAGATCCAGTTACATATCCCATTGGTTTCAGCAGCCATGGATACGGTTTCCGAATCCAGGCTTGCAATAGCTCTGGCACGCGAAGGAGGATTGTCTTTCATTCATAAAAATATGCCGATTGATGAGCAGGCTGACGAAATTGATGCCGTAAAACGTTCTGAGAACGGAATGATTTCAGATCCTATCACGCTTTCACGTCATCATAAACTGAAAGATGCAGAGGAGTTAATGCGCCATTACCGGATTTCAGGATTGCCTGTAATTGAAGAGGACCGTACTTTGGTGGGAATTATTACCAACCGCGACATACGTTACCAAACCAATATGGAACAATTGGTAGAAGATGTGATGACAAAGGAAAATCTAATTACTTCCGATATAGAAACCGACCTCAACAAAGCAAAGGATATTTTATTGAAAAACCGTGTGGAGAAACTTCCTATTGTTGACGAAAGATTTAAATTAATCGGATTAATTACCATCAAAGACATTGACAACCTGACTGAATTCCCAAATGCCTGCAAAGACAGCCAGGGAAGGCTGCGCGTAGGCGCCGGAGTAGGCGTAGGAGCTGAAACACTGGAAAGAGTTCAGGCTCTGGTAAATAAAGGGGTGGACATTATTGCCCTGGATTCTGCCCACGGGCATTCAAAAGGTGTAATTGACAAAGTAAAAGAAGTCAGAAATGCTTTTCCCGACCTGGATATAGTAGGAGGCAACATCGTAACCGGCCTGGCTGCTAAAGATTTGATCGATGCCGGTGCAAATGTATTAAAAGTCGGTGTCGGGCCCGGTTCCATTTGCACTACCCGCGTGGTAGCCGGAGTCGGGGTTCCGCAGCTTTCCGCCATTTATGATGTTTATGAATATGCACATTCAAAAAATATTTCCATCATTGCCGATGGCGGAATCAAGCTCTCAGGAGACATTGTAAAAGCGATTGCATCTGGAGCGAATTGCGTAATGATCGGCAGTCTGTTTGCCGGAACCGATGAAGCTCCCGGAGAAGAAGTAATTTATCAGGGAAGGAAATTCAAAACCTATCAGGGAATGGGCTCGCTTTCAGCTATGAAGCGCGGAAGCAAGGACCGGTACTTTCAGGCAGATGCAAAAAAACTGGTTCCGGAAGGAATTGAAGGCAGGGTTCCTTACAAAGGATCATTGTCTGATGTTGTTTACCAGCTTTGCGGAGGTCTACGTGCCGGAATGGGCTATTGTGGTACACCTGACATTGAGTCATTAATCAAGAATGGTAAAATGGTCAAAATTTCCAATGCCGGACTGATGGAAAGCCATCCGCACGATGTGGTAATCACCAAGGAAGCTCCGAATTATTCAAACTAAATAATGTTCCAAAAAATAAAAAGGTGGCTGAGGTTCTCGAAGCCACCTTTTTATTTATATTACTTCCTGATTAAAACTGCCAGCCGGCAGACAACAGGAACATTCCTTTATTATTTTTTACGTCGGCCACATAATTATAAGATGCATTTGGATCAGTATCCAAGTCACCCGGTAAATACACCCAGCCATCTGTTGAAGAAACATAGGTCGTATTTCCGAATACATACTTGTAATTCTGGGTCTGATACTGGTATGCGGCATCTAAATAAAATCCGCCGAAATCATATCCTGCGCCTATGCTGAATCTGTTGGTATTACCTCTGAACAGTTCTGAAAATTTCTGAGAAGCGGTAGCCGATCCATTACCTAAATTAGCATCCAGAGAAACATCATCATAAGGTGTGCCCACAAAATTATAACCGGCCCGTACTTTGAATTTGTCCAATCTCAATTCTCCTCCGGCTCGTAATTCATGGCTGTTTTTCAGGTTATCATCGAAATAATCATTTACAGATGAAAAATCATTGCCTGGTTTGTATTTGTAAGAGCCATTCATGTGATAGGTATAGTCCACATTGAATGCGAGCATTTTGCCAACAATCAATCCGGCACTACCGACCAACCTTCCTCCCGTTGACATATCGAAGTATGAATAGTACCAATCCGGATAAGCATACCTGAATCCATCATCATCAGTTACAATATCTTCATCCGGGGCATACAGGAAATTTTCTTCCGATTCAGAATACCAGACAGGACTGTGGTATGCAAGACCAAGCCTGAAATTATCATTTACTTTACCCACCGCTCCTACGCTAAGGGAAAAACCTGATGTGTTTACAGAATAAGGAGAGCCGTTTTGATAATAATAATAGTTCGTGCCATTATAGTTGTCCGCATACGTTATATAATTTTCATAATTGACACTATGCAGATTCAGCCCCAACCCTAAATAAAGACGATCATTGTAACTTGCCCCAAAATCCAGGGTCATTTTGGACTTATATCCTTCTGTGAGGTCTTCATAGCCCCCAAAAGTGAAAGTGTTCATCACATTTTCATTATCGGGATCTTCAAGTGTCAACGATAAATGATCATTTTTACCCATCAGTATCCTGTTATCAAGTGATTCCTGTGAGTATTTCATTCCTATTGCAAAACGATTCCACAAACCCGCATTGCTATGGAAGACAAAAGAGCCGCCTACATTTTGAAACAAAAGAGTGTTATCATCCGAATTAAAAGAATTGCCAAATTTTGTTTCATTTTTATATGAGCTGAGTCCCAGCGTAACATTAACTTCTGAAGCAATCGCCAGAGCCAGACCGGCGGGGTTTTGTTCAATCGAAGAAATATCACCACCTAAAGCTCCCATAGAGCCTCCCATCCCTGTATATCTTGCGCTTCCCGCATTAATGTCTCCGGAATAATTGGAGATTGAATTAATGTATTGAACATTTTGAGCATTCATCAATATTCCGCTCATCAATAACCCTGCAGCAAATAATCTTTTCATTTAGTATTAATTATTTTTAGTTTAATAATTATCTCCTTCGCCCTCCGCCGGTCGATCCTGAACTTCTTGAAGGACTGGGCGACGAGCTTCTCATACCCCCTGAATTACTTCTTGACGGCGTTGTAGTTCTGATATCCGAATTGTTTCTTGGAGATGAGTTTCTTGGTACCGTGACATCATTATTAGCACGAGGCGTATTTGTTCTCGGCTCTGTCGTACGTACAGGAGTATTGGGTCTTACGCCTTGCGGCCTTGTGGCCCGAACAGGACGTGGTTCATTGTTATGCACATTTGCTGGCACATCAGTTCTGACATTGTTATCAGCATTTCTTACCGGCCGCGGGGAATTAGTCCTCACCGGGGTTGTATTCCTTACTCCGGATTCCGGTCTTGTGCTTCTTACGGGCCTTACATTATCATTTCTGTATGATGGCACGGATCTTACCGGGTTTAAACGCGGCTGTCTGTATCCTGAAATGCCGGGATTGTGTGTGTAAGCTAAATTGCTGCCTGGTCGAAAGCCAGGTCGAACCGGAGTTCCGCGATAATAATAACCGCCATAGTAGCCACCATAATACCCATTTCCATAACCCCAGTACGGGTTGTAATAATAAGGATTATAATAGCTCCAGTAAGGGTTATAACCATAATATCCATTCCAATAAGGGTTGTACCAGCTATGCCATCTCGGGTAACCCCAACCCCAGCTCCAGTATGAATTATAGCCATAATATCCGCCCCAGCCCCACCAAGGGTCGTTCCACCCCCAGTTGTTAACTGTTATGTCAATTCCATCATATCTGCCCCAATCTGTGGAGGCTGCTGAGTCTACGTAAATATTATTGCTTCCGGTATATATGTTTACATTTTGGGCTTCAGCCGGTTCATCATAATAAAAATCTTCTGCTCCATTTCCTTCAGCATCAAAATAGGGCGTACCTACCTGTATATCATAATCCTTTGCAGATCCTTCATTTGAAGCATACTCAACCTGTCCGTCTTTTGAAGGACTGTAATAAACACCATCTGTTTCACCACTTGTTGCGGCCGTTGTCTGTGAGCTCGCACAGGAGATGACTCCAAACACGATTACCAGTGAAGCAAGGTATTTGAAGATTTTTTGAGGGTATAAGTAAACTTTGCTCATTTTTATACTTTTAACTTGTTGGATTCTTTAAATTTGCTGTCTAAAATTAAAGAATATTTATTGAATGGCAATTACTATGCCAATCAATTATATGTTAAACCTTGTAAATGTTAAAATTAAAACATGGCAAAACTAACGTCAAGAAGTGAAGATTACTCCAAGTGGTACAATGAGTTAGTGACTCAAACAGGCATGGCCGAAAATTCAAAAGTGAGGGGTTGCATGGTAATCAAACCGTATGGTTATGCCATATGGGAAAAAATGCAGGGAGAATTAGACAGAATGTTTAAAGAAACAGGTCATCAAAATGCTTATTTTCCGCTGTTTGTTCCGAAAAGCTTATTTGAAGCCGAGGAGAAAAACGCAGAGGGTTTTGCAAAAGAATGTGCTGTTGTTACACATTATCGTTTAAAAAGCGATCCTGAAAATAAAGGCAAGCTAATTGTTGACCCTGAGGCTAAACTGGAAGAAGAACTGATTGTTCGTCCTACTTCGGAAGCCATCATTTGGAGCACTTACAAGAATTGGATCCAATCTTACCGTGATTTGCCGATTTTGATTAATCAATGGGCCAACGTGGTGAGATGGGAAATGCGTACAAGATTATTTCTGAGAACTGCAGAATTCCTTTGGCAGGAAGGACATACCGCCCATGCTACAAGAGAGGAGGCTTTGGAAGAAACAACTAAAATGCTTGATGTTTATGCAAAATTTGTAGAAGGATTTATGGGAATTCCGGTAATCAAAGGGGTGAAAACACCAAATGAAAGATTTGCCGGTGCAGAAGATACATTTTGCATAGAGGCATTGATGCAGGATGGAAAGGCTCTGCAGGCAGGAACTTCCCATTTCCTCGGGCAAAACTTTGCGAAAGCTTTCGACGTGAAGTTCGCTTCTAAAGAAGGTACTTTAGATTATGTCTGGGCCACATCATGGGGTGTTTCGACGAGACTGATCGGGGCATTGATCATGACGCATTCAGACGATAACGGGTTGGTACTGCCTCCAAAGCTGGCTCCTATCCAGGTTGTAATTGTGCCGATCTATAGAGATGAAACCCAAAAAAGTGCGATTGCCGAAGTTGCACGCGAATTAGTGTCCGAATTAAGAGAAAAAGGAATTTCCGTAAAATTTGATGATGACGACAATACGAAGCCGGGATGGAAGTTCAACGAATATGAATTGAAGGGTATCCCGTTAAGAATTGCGATAGGACCAAGAGATCTTGAAAACAGGCAGGTTGAAATGGCAAGAAGAGACACTTTGGAAAAATCTTTAGAAAAACTGGACGGGCTTACCGGAGTGATCGAGAAAAAGCTGGAAGAAATCCAGCAGAATATCTTTGACAGGGCAGCCAAATTCAGAGCAGAGAATACAACGGAAGTTTCTACTTACGATGAATTCAAAAAGGTACTTGAAAACAAAGGTGGATTTATTTCTGCTTATTGGGACGGCGAAGCAGAAACAGAAGAAAAAATCAAAGAACAAACCAAAGCCACTATCCGCTGTATTCCGTTTGACGACGTGAATCTGGAAGGTAAAGCAGACATATACTCGGGCAGACCTGCAAAATTCAAAGTTCTTTTTGCAAAAGCATATTAAAGTTTAACAAAATATTATTATCTTGGTCATCCAATTTGGCTTAATATTGGTTACGATTTAAAAACAATTAAAATTTAAATTACAATGAAAAAATTATTTATGTTCACGTTGATATTTGCATTCGTTGGATTTGCAAATGCACAGGAAAAAACACATGGAGGTAAAAATGCCGTGGTAAAAACAGAAAAAACAAAAAACAATTTTGAAGAATGGAGTACTGCTTTGGGTTTGACAGAAGCTCAAAAAACTGAAATCCAAGCGATAAATGTTAAATATGAAGATAAGAGAGCTTCTATGAGACAAACAGGAACTGCACAGGATTTCAAAGCCTTGAACGAGCAAAGACAAGCGGAGATTGACAAACTGTTGACTCCTGACCAGCATAAAAAAGCAGACGCTTTCAAACAAAAAAAGGCTGAAGAAAAAGACAGAAAAGCTGCCTTAAAATCTCAGAGCAAATAATCATTTATTATACAACCCAAGATAAAATGCCTTCTATAAACCCGAAGGCATTTTTATTGAAATAAAAATAAACCCAATGTTAGCCAAACATTTCTTTTCACTGATTTTCGGTTTAATAACCCTTAACCTTTTTTCACAAAACTTTACCGTATCGGGAAAAGTAACTGACAATTCAGGCCTGCCGCTGGAATACGCTACGGTTTCAGTTCAGAATCCGGATACCCTTGAAGAGCTTTTTGGAGGAGTGACCAATGATAAAGGCGAATTTTCAATAGAGGTCACGGCCGGAAACTATCTTTTGTATATAGAATCCTTTACCGGAAATACTTACGAGCAACCAATTTCAGTGACAAAAAATGAAAACTACGGTATATTCAAACTGGGAACATCATCTGTTGTCGCGTTAGAGGGTGCAAATATTGTCGGCAATAACCAGACGTACAGAATGGAGCTGGACAAAAAAATCTATGACGTTTCCAAAGATCCGTTATCGAAGGGGAGCTCACTGTCTGATGCATTGCAGAATGTTCCCTCTGTTCAGGTAGACACCGACGGGACTGTCAGTTTGAGAGGAAATGAAAATGTAAGGATCCTGATTGACGGGAAGCCTTCTGCTATGGTAGGAATTTCTGACCCTGCGCAGGCGCTTCAAAGCCTTCCTGCCGATATTGTCGACAGGATTGAGGTTGTAACCAACCCTTCTGCAAGATATGAAGCAGAGGGTACGGCAGGAATCATCAACATCATCCTGAAAAAAGGAAAGCTTCAGGGATTGAATGGCTCTGCAAACATCAATGGGGGGATCCCTGCATCTGCGGGAGCATCGGCAAATTTAAACTACCGGACCGGAAAGTGGAATATTTTTACGAATCTAGGATATAGGTACCGGGAACGGGAGCGGGAAAATACTTCTTATACTACCAGATTTGACTCTACAGGAATTCCCCGTTATGAAGACATGGACGGTAAGGCAACCCGAACCAACAATGGATACAACCTTACGCTGGGTACCGAATATTATTTAGATGACAATAATACATTCAGTGTATCGGGAAATTACCGAAATGGGAAAAACAAAAATAATTCAGACATTATTTATAAGGATTTTGATAATGATCTAAACCTTACCAACACTTCTTTCCGTACAGAAAGAGAAAAAGAGGATGATTACAGTACCGAATTAAACTTCAATTTCAAGCATGAATTTAATGAGCCCGGTCATGAGTTCACTGTAGATGCCAGAGCTTCTTACCAGAAGGAAAAAGAAAACGCTAATTTAAACGAGTCGGGTGATTTAGCTAGCTCTACGGAACGTTCTTATAATTTTGAACGTCAGCGCAGAGTACTTATCTCTGCGGATTATGTTTATCCGTTCGGAGAAAAAGGGAAATTTGAACTGGGTGCAAGAGGCGATATGGATGGAACCCTGACACGCTTCAGCGTTGACAGCCTCGCCGGCAGCGGCTGGGTTTCAAAACCGGATTTTTCTAATGTAACTGATTATCAGCAAAATGTATATGCGGCTTATGCGCAATACGGAACTTCGTTCGGACAGTTCTCATTTTTTGCAGGATTGAGAATGGAAAATTCAGACATTACGGTCAAATCAATCCTCAATAACAGTACAACGAAAAAAAATTATGTAGACTTCTTCCCAAGTCTGTTTTTGAATTATGAACTGGAAAATAAAGATCAGCTCCAGATCAGTTACAGCCGCAGGGTGAGAAGACCCAGAGGCTGGGATCTGATTCCTTTTACATCTTATTCCAACAATCGCAATTTATTTATGGGTAATCCCGATTTGAATCCGCAGTACACTGATTCGTATGAACTTTCTTATATAGCTAACGTGGGTAAATTGATGATTACACCAAATGCCTATTATTCATATACAAAAGACAATATACAGCGATTCCAGTCCATTTCTGCAAATGGCGCATTGGTCACAAGACCTATCAACGTCGGTACTGAAGAGCGTTATGGCGGTGACCTCACTTTCACATACAAACCATGGAAGTGGTGGAATATAATGGGGAACGTAAATGTATATGGTTATAAGACAGCAGGCAAATATACTGAATCCATGACTTTGGGATCAGGAGAAAACGTTATACATACAACTAATTTCGACGGAGACGGATTGAGCTGGTTCGGGCGATTGAGCAATTCTTTTACGCTGCCTTCCAAATTTTCCCTTCAGCTAAGCGGAATGTACAGAGGTGGACAAAAAACGGCTCAAAGTGAAAGAAAGCCTATGTACGGGCTTGATTTATCGTTAAGTAAAGACTTGCTGAACGACAATGCCACTATTACACTCAATGTGAGAGACTTACTTAATTCCAGGGCGTTTGAATATACTTCATTTGGCGAAGATTTTATGGTGGAAAGCCGAAACCGGTGGAGCGTCCGCTCAATTGATATTACGTTTACATACCGTTTCAATCAATCAAAAAGGGATCAGAAAAAACAGGAGAGGAATCAGTCGGACAGCAGCGGAGAAGAAGAAATGGGCGCCGGGGAAATGTAAATCAATACAATACAACAAAAGGGTTTCTGTTTTGAGCAGAAACCCTTTTTGCTATGAGTACAAAGATGTTGTTTTGGGCAATTTATTTCAATTTGATTTCATAGGGCATCCTTAACTGGATTCCTTTATTTTCCCTGATGGATTTTAAATCCTGGTAAATTCGGTAATATTCCGTCCCCAATTCCTGCTGAATGTATTCCTCTGATTTTACGCTCTGGAACTGTTGCATAAATTCCTCAAATCCTCCTTTTCTGAACGGATAATTGACAATGGCATAATCATCGAGTCCGGCTTTTTTTGCGGCAGCGGCAACAGCATCTTCCAATGTTCCGATCTGGTCAACCAATCCGAGCTTTTTACCCTGGGTGCCCGACCAGACCCGTCCACCCCCTATAGAGTCAACCTGTTCAAAGGTCATGCCCCTGGCATTCATAACATGATTTACGAAACGTTTGTAAGTGGCTTCGGTCATATCGGTCATTGTCCGGATTCCTGTTTCACTCATAGGTTTGAAGGCGGTTTTAAGAAAATCAGAATTTGCATTGGTATTTACATAATCGGTTGTAACCCCCAGATTGTTAGCAAGCTTCTGCACGGTTGGGATCATTCCCAGTACACCAATAGAACCCGTAATGGTATTGGCGCTTGAATAAATGGCATCTGATTCCATTGCTATATAATAGCCTCCCGAAGCGGCTACGTCACCGAACGAAACGATGATGGGCTTTTTCTTATGCAATTCTCTCAATTCATAGAGAATTTCTTCGGAAGCATCAGCACTTCCTCCGGGTGAATTGATTCTTAAAACAACTGCTTTCACATTATCATCCATCTTCAAATCACGGATGGTCTTTTTATACACTTCTGACTGAATACCAACAAAACCCTCGCCAGGCATAATGGTTCCCGAAGCATATAATATGGCAATCCTGTCTTTGCCCGACTCGGCATCGAGCGTAGCTGCATAGTCTGTAAGGCTGATGGTGTATTTTTCCAACGCATCCTGAATCGTTTCATCGTCTTTTATATCAATTTCCAGGCGTTTGGCAATGGCGCGGTCATATTCATCTTCCTGAGCAAGCTTGTCTACAATTTTATATTGCAATGCTTTGTAAGGGTTAAAGGCATAAAGGCTGTCCACGATATTTTTCCAGCTTTCATCTGAAAATTTCCTGGATTTCATTACAGATTGTGAAACGTTATCCCATACGTCATTCAATAATAATGTCAGCTGTTCGCGATTTTCCGGAGAGAGATTATCTCTCAGATAAGGTTCAACTGCAGATTTGTAAGCCCCATGACGAATTACCTGAAAATCGACCCCGAATTTATCTCCGAGGTTTTTATAAAACATTACTTCGGCGCTCAATCCCTGCAGGAAAACCATTCCCATCGGGTTTTGAAAAATAGAGTCGGCGGTAGAGTTAATTACATATCCCGCCTGATTGGAATTATGTGAATACGCATAAATGAATTTTCCGCTTTTTTTGAAATCAAGCAATGCGTTGCGAATATCTGACATCTGCGAAGCTCCGCCCGAAAAATTTTCGGTCTTGAGACTGATGCCTTTTATTTTATCATCATCTTTAGCGGCTTCTATAGAACGTATGATGTCTCTGAAATAAACTTCCGAACCGGGAGGCGGCCCGAAAAGAGAAACTTCCTCATCCATGCTGCTTTCCTTGATCGGTGAATTGAACGTGATTTCCAATACTGAGCCATTTTTAGGCCCTTTGCTCTGAAACCAGTTTCCCGCCATGGAAAATAAAACCACAACACCTACTAATGATGCAATGATTGCAAACGTTAAAAAATTGCCTATTATCACGGCAAAAATATTCCCCAAAAATTTTTTCATTTCCCTATATTCATTTAATATTGTCCTTATATGTCGTATAATTATGTCATTTTGTTACTTGGTTCTAATTCGGGTGACAGAGATTTTCAGCTTGAAACCGCTCAATTCTTTATCCAAAAAGGAATTGGTGAAATAAAAAAGAAATCGAAAATCCTCGAAACCGACCCTGTCGGATTTGATTCCGTAAATAAATTTCTTAACCAGGCCTTGTTTGTTGAAACTTCTCATTCGCCCGTTTCATTGCTGAAAACTATCAAAGATATAGAAAGAAAAATGGGAAGAATTTATTTAGAAACTACTCAAAAATACCAAGATAGGGTTATTGATATCGATATTTTAAAGTTCAATGAAATTACTTTTGAAAGCCATTTACTTTCCATACCTCATCATCAGATTATAACAAGAAATTTTGTAAATGATTTAATTTAATCCTGAAAAAAGAATTATTTTTTTTACTTTTGCCTTCAACAAACCGAAACAAAATAACCTTTTACCTAAATTGTAATCTATGAAAAAGAATCTAAATGTGTTAAGCATTTTGTTATTGCTTTTCCTATGTCAGGGTAATTTATACTCTCAAGAGGATGACTTGACTCAAGACACTTCAACCCAGCCGACTGAATTCACTACAAAAAACACTAAGAAATTTACCAATGCCGACAAAATGTTCAATGACTGGTCTGCAGCAATATATCTTGGAGGAAATCTTCTTCAGGGCGCAGATTTTGTTAGTTGGGGGTCAGGCAGATTCATGCCCGGCTATGATGCTCAGGTTCAATTAACCAAACAAATGACCCACGCCGTGGGTTTTAACCTTCTTTACCAGATGGGGAAAACCCGTCAGTTTATAGAAGGCATGCAACATTATAATAGCTATTACGCATGGGAAGGAAAAACCGAATATAAAGCCATTTCGCTTATGGGAGACATTAACATGAGCTCCCTCTTCAGGAGGATCGATAACAATTCTCCTTACAGATGGGCTTTTCATTTTTATGGAGGCGGCGGAATTCTTGGCTATAAAGCAAGCAGGATTGCGACCAATTCTCCGGAAGGCACCAAATATTATAACTGGCGTGTGGTTACTGACCAGAAATTATCTTCTTTCTCTGTTTTCTTCCAATTCGGCTCGGGGCTTATGTATAAATTAAGCCCACGGTTTGACCTCGAATTAAGAGCAATGTACTTCATGTCGGGTGATGAAGAATTCGACGCTTCCGGACCACCGGATGTTGGTGTGATGACATTGGCTGATTATGAAGAGGGACGGGACGACAATATGATTACGTTTTCTTTAGGTGTCCACTATAAATTCGGAAAACACAAAGAGCACTTGAGGTGGCATGATCCATTGAAAACAATTGCTGCCAGCAACGAAAGTCCTAACCTGGGCTGTGTTGATGACGACAATGACGGTGTATGCAACCCTCAGGACAAATGTCCCGACACCCCTTTCGGTGTAAAGGTCGATGGTGCAGGTTGTCCGCTGGATGCTGATAATGACGGGGTTTACGATTCGATTGATGAATGTCCGACCATCCCGGGGCCTCCTACAAATAACGGTTGTCCTTTACCTGTTGTTGAAATCAGTATCGGTACGATTGCGGAAAACCTTACTAAGTTGATTGAAGGTATCGAATTTGATTATGACAAAGCAACGATAAGAGAAATTTCATATCCAAAATTAAATGCTGCCTTTGATGTGTTGCAAGCGCACCCGGATTATAAGTTTATAGTTGAAGGGCACACAGATGCTGCCGGAAGTGTTCAGTATAATATGGACTTGTCTATGAGAAGGGCGCAGTCTGTAATCAGGTACCTTGTAAACAGAGGACTTTCAACAGATCAACTGATACCGGTAGGCAAAGGAGAGTCTGACCTTAAATACCCAGAATGTGATCCTACCTCCAATTGTCCGCCTTGGAAAAACCTTGAAAACAGAAGGGTTATATTCAAGCCTTATGAGCAGGCTGTAGAAAATTTGGAATACAGGGAATAGTTTTAATCTTAATAGTATGAAAAAAGAGGTGCTGTGCACCTCTTTTTTCATTTAATCCAGTTCAAAATATTCCCTCCGGTAATTAGTTAAACAATCGATAATGCTCCTTATAATGATGTTGATCAAACTGGAAATAATCTTCTTAAACAGACAAGTAAGGAGTATTTACAGCGGTTTTATATTATATGCATAATAATCATTTGGAAAATAAAAAAGGCCGGTAATAACCGGCCTTTTTTATTTAGATGTCAATCATCTTATTTATTTTTCAGCAAATCTCTGATCTCGGTCAACAGCTTTTCCTCAGCAGAAGGTTCGGCAGGAACTGTGGGTTCTGCTTCTTGTTTCTTCTTCAATGAATTAATTCCTTTAATCACTATAAATATACAAAATGCAATGATGAGAAATTGTATAATTACATTAATAAAATTCCCATAATTGATGGCAACTTCACTAGTCCCCGCAGCCTCGTTGGCTTCGGTTATAATCAGCTTCATTTCGCTGAAGTCTACTCCTCCCGTGATAAATCCAAGCGGAGGCATAATGATATCGTCTACCAGAGAAGTTACTATTTTCCCGAAAGCACCACCGATAACAACACCGACCGCAAGATCAATAACGCTCCCGCGCATTGCAAACTCTTTGAATTCTTTTAACATTCCCATATTTAAGTTATTTTAGTTAATATTCAAAGGTATAAAATTATTGATTTCGAGTCCATCGAATTTTTGTCGTCCCTTCCTTAAGCCCCCAGCTATCTGCCAGACCGCCGTTTATTTCAACTACAAATTTGGAATCAGCAGCAGCGCCTGCAACCGTTCCGCCGCTCATTTCGGCATCTGCTCCCGGTTGGGCATTTCTGGCAATATTGATTAAAACAGAGTCAGGTGAAAAATACATTATATCCAAAGGTATTCTTGTATTTTTCATATAAAATGTATGTTTTCTGATCTCATCATCTCCAAAAATGAAAAGCATGCCTGTGTCTTCATCCATTTTAGAACGATCCATCAGGCCTCTTGCACGTTCATTATCGGTTTCGGCTATTTCAATGTCTATTTTTTTGAATTGTTCGCCCTTTTCGTTTAAAAACTCCAGCTCACCTTCTTTCTGAAATGGAATCTCTACAATTTCATTTTCGCCTTCGGTAACAGCCGGCTGGTCTTTTTTATCGCCGCATGAAACCATAAGAGTCAATACTCCTATTGATAAAACTATTTTTTTCATTCTATACTAATCTTTATATATTCTGTTTTTAGATGTAATCATCACAATTATTCCAAAAATGATAAATGGAATACTTAGGATTTGCCCATTGTTTAACCCTACGCTTAAAGTCTTGGCTACAAATTCTCCACCTTGATTTTGACTTTCCTTAAAGAATTCAATAAAGAAACGAACACACCAAAGTAATATGAAGAATAATCCGAAAATATATCCTTGCCTGTACTTTTTATTAGTTTTCTTATAAATGTACCAAACCACGATAAAAATTATAAGATAACAAACTGCTTCATATAACTGTGCCGGATGTCTCGGAACAATAGCACCGTACCCTTCGCTTTGATTTTTAAATTCAACTGCCCAGGGTAAGCCGGATGGTTTCCCTACAATTTCAGCATTAATAAAATTCCCGACACGGATTGCCGCTCCGCCCAAAGGAACGGTAATAGCCACCCTGTCCAAAATCCAGAATAAATTTTTGTGCAAATATTTACGGTTAAACAAATAAGAAGAAATCAGAAATCCCAGAGTTGCGCCGTGGCTTGCTAACCCTCGGAAACCGGAAAATTCATATCCCTGCAGCAATCCGAAAAAAGCAGAGCCCCCTTCAGACTTTTCAATGGGAAGAAAAATTTCCAAAAGTGCTTCGCCCAGTTGTTTATCTAAATAATAATCAAAATTATAAAACAATTCACCTAATCTTGCCCCGATGATAACACCCAAAAAAGAATAAAGGAACAACGGGTCCAGGATTTTATAATCTACCTTGTCAATTTCAAAAATCTTTTTCATCACATACCAACCCATTACAAATGCAGCAATCCAGCACAGGCTGTAATAATGAATTTTGATAAATCCCAGATCAAACAGGACAGGGTCAATATCCCAGGAAATGTAAAGCAATAAGTTTGTCATAATTTTTTATTTTTCGGCACGGGGTCGTACCCGCTCCCACCCCATGGATGGCATCTTAAAATTCTTTTCGTCCCCAAATATAAACCTTTTATCAATCCGTGCGTACCCAATGCTTCCAGCATATAATTAGAACAAGTAGGCGAATAACGGCAATTGCTTCCCAGCCATGGCGAAATTGCCAGCTGGTAAAATCTTATCAATCCAACAAACGGCAAAATGATGATTTTTTGAAACGAAGTCATTAAAAACAAAGGTAAATATATAGATGGAATAAATTCTAAATTCTAAATTCTAAATTCTAAATTCTAAATTCTAAATTCTAAATTCTAAATTCTAAATTCTAAATTCTAAATTCTTTATAAAATTCCCACAACACAATTCCGGCGCAAACACTTACATTCAAAGAATGTTTGGTTCCACTCTGCGGAATTTCCAGGCAAAGGTCGCTTTGATTAATAACCTTTTGCTGTACACCATCTACTTCATTTCCAAAAATAACGGCATATTTTTCATTCGGGTCCAGTTCAAAACCAGACAGGCTTTTACTACCTTCAGTTTGTTCAACAGATAAAATTTTAAATCCATCTGATTTTAGCCGCAGAATCAATTCACTGGTTTCCTTTACATATTCCCAATCTATGCTATCGGTTGCCCCCAAAGCCGTTTTCCGGATTTCTTTGTTGGGTGGTGTTGCCGTAATTCCACAGAGATAAATTTTCTCGATCAGAAAAGCATCGGCCGTACGGAAAACCGACCCGATATTGTACATACTTCTGACGTTATCCAGCACGACGACCACTGGAATCTTATCTGTTTCTTTAAATTCTTCTACAGAAATCCTTCCTAATTCCTCTAATTTCAATTTTTTCATGTCATTTGCTAAGCTTTGGCTAAATTAGCAATCTTAAATCAAAATCAAATTGGCAAAGAAAGAAACACCCTTAATGCAGCAGTACAACAGCATCAAAGCAAAATATCCTGATGCGCTGTTACTCTTCCGGGTGGGTGATTTTTACGAAACGTTCGGAGAAGATGCCATCCGTTGCTCCAAAATCCTGGACATTGTCTTGACCAAACGAGCCAACGGCTCGGCTTCGCACATTGAGCTCGCAGGATTTCCGCATCACGCTTTGGATACCTATTTACCAAAGCTTGTCCGTGCAGGATTGAGAGTTGCAATTTGCGACCAGCTGGAAGATCCGAAAATGACCAAGACCATTGTCAAACGAGGCGTTACGGAACTGGTTACACCGGGCGTGGCTTTAAATGATGAAGTGCTTTCTGCTAAAACCAATAATTTTCTGATGGCAATTCATACTGATGATGATTCGTATGGAATTGCGCTGCTTGATATTTCTACCGGTGAGTTTTTGGTTTCCGAAGGCAACCAGGAGCATCTGAAAAAACTGATGCAAAGCTTTCGTCCAAGCGAAGTGATTTACCAGAAACGGAAAAAAATTGATGTTTCGGAAATCAAAAGCTCATTTCAGATTGAGGACTGGGCCTTTCAGTATGATTATGCTTTGGACAAATTAACGCAGCATTTCAAAGTCAAATCACTCAAAGGTTTCGGAATCGAAAACCTGAAGCTGGGGACAATTGCCGCCGGAGCTGTTTTCTCTTATCTGGATGAAACACATCATTTTGAAATTCAGCATATCACACAAATTCAACGTCTGGATGCCAACAGTTTTGTCTGGATGGATCCGTTTACCATCCGTAATCTGGAGCTGACTCATTCCCCTCATCCGCAAGCTGTTACATTGCTTAACATTCTGGATAGAACCTGTACGCCGATGGGAGGAAGATTGCTCAATCGCTGGATGGTAATGGTTTTAAAAGATTTGGAGAAAATCAAATTACGGCAGACCATTGTTGAATTCTTCCTGAAAAATGATGAGAAACGAACCTTCGTTCGTGAAAACCTGGAGAAATTATCGGATCTGGAACGAATGGCCGCCAAAATTTCAACCGGAAAAATTACACCAAGACAACTGCTATTGGTTGCCCAAAGCCTGGAATCAGTTAACGCAATCAAATCCAAATTAGATCAGGATAAAGAAATTAAATTTCTGATCGAAAATTTAAAGGATTGGGAAGATGTTTATCAAAATCTGTTTCAGACACTTTCAGCCGAACCTCCGCATCAATTGGTCAAAGGAAATGTAATCGCAGAAGGTATTTCAGAGGAACTGGACAGGTTAAGAAATCTGCAGCTCAAAGGAAAAGATTATTTGGAAGATTTACGGATCAGGGAAACAGAACGAACGGGGATTCCCAACATCCGTGTTTCTTTCAATAATGTTTTCGGCTACTATATTGAAGTCCGGAATACACATAAAGATAAAATTCCGGAAGACTGGATCCGCAAGCAAACCCTGGTCAATGCTGAACGTTACATCACCGAAGAATTAAAGGAGTATGAAACCCAAATTCTCGGCGCAGAAGAAAAAATCCTGAATCTGGAAACAGAATTGTTCCAGAATTTATTGAACGAAATCGCCCTGTATTTAGACGAACTACAAAAATCGGCACAGATTATCGCGCAATTGGATGTGCTTTCTTCTTTTGCTGAACTGGCCGAGCAAAACCATTATACCAAACCGGAAATCAATGAAAGCCCGGATCTGGTCATCGAAGACGGGCGCCATCCGGTCATTGAGAAACAGCTGAAAATTGGTGATAATTATATTGCGAACAGTGTTTCATTGATTCCAAATGAACAGCAGATCATTATGATCACCGGGCCGAATATGTCGGGAAAATCGGCTTTATTGCGCCAGACGGCCCTGATCGTGCTGATGGCGCAGATGGGGAGCTTTGTTCCGGCAAAAAATGCGCAGATCGGGCTGGTCGATAAAATTTTTACCCGTGTCGGTGCCTCTGACAATATTTCGTCAGGCGAATCGACTTTCATGGTGGAAATGAACGAAACCGCAAGCATTCTGAATAATTTGTCGGAAAGAAGTCTAATTCTTCTGGACGAAATCGGGCGCGGAACCAGCACATATGACGGAATCTCCATTGCCTGGGCAATTTCTGAATTCATTCATGAACATAAATTCCGGCCCAAAACTTTATTTGCTACACATTACCATGAGCTCAATGAAATGACCAAATCATTTCCAAGAATTAAAAACTACAATGTCAGCGTCAAAGAAACCAACGACACCATTTTGTTTATGCGGAAGCTGGTTCCGGGAGGCAGTGAACACAGTTTCGGGATTCACGTAGCAAAAATGGCAGGAATGCCCGACAAGGTCTTGAAACGCGCCAATGAAGTCTTGACGACACTGGAAGATTCACATTCAAATGAAAAAATTTCGGACAAGACAAAAAAAATCACAGATGAAAACATGCAACTGAGCTTTTTTCAACTGGATGATCCGATCCTGGAAGCCATTCGCGAGGAACTGCTGGGTATTGATATCAATATCCTGACTCCCGTGGAAGCTTTGATGAAACTGAATGAAATCAAACGAAAGCTGGGAAGATAATTTGGAATAATAATTGTAATTTTAACAAACTATATAAAACCTAATAAAAATGAAAAAAATCGGAGTATTATCTTTATTCTTCCTGATTGTATGGGCTTGTGCCACAAACCCATTGACCGGAAGACAGTCCCTGGCACTGGTTTCCAACGCACAACTATTTCCCCAGGCCTTCGCCCAGTATGACCAGGTTTTGGAAGAAAGCAAAGTCGATAAAACTTCTGCCGATGCCAAAATGATCAAGAATGTAGGGCAGCGCATCAAATATGCAGCTGAAAAATTTTATGCCGAAAAAGGTATGGCCAATGCATTACAGGGTTATGAATGGGAATTCAACCTAATTAAAAATGACCAACTGAACGCCTGGTGCATGCCCGGCGGTAAAGTTGCATTCTACAGCGGAATCCTGCCGGTTTGTAAGAATGAAACCGGAGTTGCTGTGGTAATGGGGCACGAGGTTTCTCATGCTCTCGCCGGGCACAGTGCGGAACAGGTAAGCAATGCTATGGTTGCACAGGGAATTATGGTAGGTGGAAATATGGCAATTTCCAACGACCAATGGAAAAATATTTTCAATCAATTATATCCGGTCGGAGCACAGCTGGGAATGCTGAAATATGGAAGAAGCATGGAGCTGGATGCCGACGAAGCCGGTTTATATCTCATGGCAATGGCAGGTTATAATCCGCAGGAGGCGATTACTTTTTGGGAAAGAATGCAACAGGCATCTGCCGGGCAACAATCTCCTCCGGAGTTTTTAAGTACTCACCCAAATCCCGGAAACCGTATCGCGCAGATTCAGGCTATCATGCCAAAGGCTATGCAATATTACAATGCAAGCCCGTATAAAGGGAAATAGTATTTAAACAAAAAATCACGATATTAAAAAGACTCTCATTTCGGGGGTCTTTTTTGTTGTCAAAAATAAACTTGAAAAAGTTTAGCCAATGAACTAATTTTATTGAACTTAAAAAAGAACCGTTTATGATACACACTTATATCATTATCTCCATCACCGTACTGTTTTGTGTAATGATGCTGGTAATGCTCGGGCAGAGACTAAGAATAGCATACCCGATTTTTTTGGTCATTTCCGGGCTAATCATCAGTTTAATCCCCGGCATACCGCATCTGGAAATAGAACCCGACCTGGTATTTCTGATTTTCCTTCCACCTATTTTATTTGAAGCAGCCTGGTTTACTTCCTGGCAGGATTTTCATAAATGGAAAAAACAGATTTTTTCAATGGCATTCGGTTTGGTCTTCCTGACTTCCATAGTGGTTGCCTATGTTTCATCCTCCATCATACCGGGATTGACTCTTGCAATGGGGTTTTTACTCGGAGGAGTTAATTCTCCGCCGGATGCCGTTGCCGCAACCTCCGTTTTAAAGCACATAAAAGTACCTAAAAAAATAACCAGTGTGCTTGAGGGAGAAAGCTTAATCAATGATGCATCGAGCCTGATTGTTTTCAAATTTGCGCTCGCAGCAGTTATTTCAGGACAGTTCATCTTTAAAGATGCTATCCAGGATTTTTTCGTCATGGCCATTGGCGGAACCGCTATAGGTTTAATTTTAGGGCTTCTGTTTGGTTATTTGCTACGCATAATTCCCTCTAATTCAAATATCGACACCGTTATTACGCTCATCGTTCCTTACACCATGTACATTGCGGCAGAGCATTTTCATTTTTCCGGTGTACTGGCAGTTGTTGCAGGCGGGTTATTGATGTCTTATAACTCACATTGTTATTTAAGCCACACAAGCAGGATCCAGGCCGGATCGGTTTGGGGTGTTTTAATTTTCCTTATGAACACCATTATTTTTATCCTCATCGGGCTTGAATTACCAATTGTCGTGGAAGGCTTGAAAGAGTATACAATTTCGGAAGGAATCTATTACAGCATAATTATCGGCGGATGCATCATTCTTACCCGGATCTTATATACTTATGCTATTGCCTACATTCCAAGATTTTTTTCCAAAAAGAAACGGAATGAGCCCAAACCTGGATGGAAAGAACCTTTCATTATCAGCTTTGCAGCTATGAGAGGCGTAGTTTCACTGGCCGCTGCTTTGTCAATTCCTGCATTTTTACCCAATGGGGAAGCGTTCCCGCATCGAAACATCATCTTATTCGTCACCTTTGTCATTATCCTGATTACTTTGGTGGGACAAGGATTATTGTTAAGCCCCGTACTTAAGCTCTTACAAATAAAAGAACCCGAAAGTGATATGCCGGAAGAGAAACAGGAAATGATACTGATGCGTAAATTGAAGGAAATCGCATTGGAGAAACTGAAAAATGATTATGCCGAACAAATTGAAAAAAACAGCCTGATACGCCACCAAAAGCATAAGCTTGAAAATGAATTAATGATGATGATTGATAAGGTACAATGCATGGAAACCTCAACAAACCTGACTGATGTGATTACTGAGAATAAAGAAATCCTCCGCCAGATCATTCAATCTCAAAGAAATGAAATCCACAGGGTAAAAAGAGATAAAACGTTTGATGACCATGTTTTGAGATCTATTGAAATGCAACTGGATTTTGAAGAAGCGAAAATTACCGGATTCAGAATGGATTAAACCCAATTTGTGAATTTTGTTATTGCAAATATCATTTAATCATTTAAATTTGCCATAATAATTCAAAAATCATGAAAATAATAGCTTTTGGATTCTTTGCGTAAGAATCTTCATTCCGGAAAACAATTTACGTATTCTTCAATTCAAGCTATTATTTATGACATCTCAAATTCAATCCAATAAGTTATCTCATTATTTTAAAATTATTGTTCAATCCATCAAAGGGGGAATTGAGTATGATTATACCGCCGGCAATTTAAAAAAAGCGGTTGTGCTTCTTGCCATTCCCATGATGCTGGAAATGGTACTGGAATCGGTCTTCGCACTGGTGGATTTATACTTTGTCGGGCATTTGCAGCATAGCAGCTTTGCTGTCCAGACCGTGGGACTGACGGAATCAGTTTTGACAGTAATTTACTCTGTCTGTATCGGTTTAAGTATGGCAGCAACTGCCATTGTCGCAAGAAGAGTTGGAGAAAAGAAGCCGGAAGAAGCTGCAAAATCCGGCGCCCAAACCATCATGCTCGCCCTTTCACTCAATGTGGCAATGAGCATTTTGGGGATTTTATATGCCAAAGAAATTTTGCTTTTGATGGGTTCTTCCGAAGCCTCTGCCGAATATGGTAAAACCTTTGTTCAAATTATGATGGGCGGTAGCATAAGCATCGTTTTGTTATTTGTTATCAACGGGATTTTCAGAGGTGCCGGCAATGCTTCTATTGCAATGAAAAGCTTATGGATTGCCAATGGCTGCAATATCATCCTCGCCCCGATCCTCATCAGCGGAATTGGTTCTTTTGAAGGATTGGGCCTGACAGGTGCCGCTATAGCAACAACAACAGGACGAAGCATCGGGGTCTTATACCAATGCTATCATCTGTTTTTTGATAAGAGCTCTTTAAAAATTCATATTTCTCAATTTCTTCCTGACCTCGAACAGATCAGAGCTATCGTGAAAGTGGCAGCCCCCGGTGTGATGCAGTTTGTAATTGCTTCCTGCAGCTGGATTTTCCTGGCATATTTGGTTGCCGAGTCTGGTGGAGATGAGGCTTCCGCCGGCTACCAGACCGCCCTCCGGATTATGATGTTCTTTATGCTTCCTGCCTGGGGGTTCAGCAATGCGGCAGCAACTCTGGTTGGTCAGAATCTCGGGGCAAAGGAAATTGGTCGGGCTTCAAAATCGGTATTTCTTACTGCCAGATACAATGCCACCTACATGGGAATCATTATGGTCCTCACTTTCCTGTTTGCAGGCTTCATTATGCAGTTTTTTACCAATGACCCCGAAGTTGTAAAAATTTCGAAAAGAGCCATTTATATAATGAGTTCAGGCTATGTTTTCTACGGAATCGGAATGGTGATGGTCAATGCTTTCAACGGAGCGGGAGATACATGGACACCTACCTGGATCAATTTGTTTGGGTTCTGGCTGTTTCAGATACCGCTGGCTTTTGTACTGGCGAAGGTTTTCGGGCTGGACGAAACCGGAGTTTTCATTGCGATCCCTGTTGCGGAAACAGCAATTTCCGTTGCAGGAATTATCCTGTTCAGAAAAGGGAAATGGAAAAAGATCAAAGTATAAATTACATAAAGTAAAAAATGTTTTTATTATTGTATTAGATAAATAATCTGTTATATTGAAAAAATTAATTCAAAATAAATAAGCCATGAGAACTACGGACAAGCACAATGAACGGATTGCAAAGATGGTGTTCGCTTCTGTTTATCCTATGTATGTTGCAAAAGTGGAAAGCAAAGGCAGGACAAAAGAGGAACTGCATGAGGTGATAGAGTGGCTGACAGGTTTTGATAATAAAAAACTGCAAGGGCTGATAAACGAAAAAGTGACCTTTGAAAGATTCTTTGAACAGGCTTCGCTCAACGCCAATGCACATCTTATTACAGGTATGATCTGCGGGTATCGTGTGGAAGAAATTGACAACCCCCTGACGCAGAAAGCCCGTTACCTGGATAAGCTGATAGATGAGCTGGCCAAGGGTAGAAAGATGGAGAAGATTCTACGAGATTCTTAAAAAACTACATATTGCCTACTTTTCCAAAATGCCTTTCAAATCTGCCGGGGAATAGTTGACTGATTTCAGTGTTTTGTCATCTTCTTTTCTGAAAACCAGATACAGTCCGTCCACCTCTTTGTAGTAGCTTTGGGTTCCGTCTTTTTCGAGATAATGTTTCATGGTTGCCTGCGCTTCTTCTACTGTCTTACAGGCTTTGCTCATATTGGAACGCTGTACTTCGTCGAAAAGCTCGGAGAATCTGTCTTTCAAACCAAATTCCAGAATAGCACCGGAAAGCACATATTGGATGTCACATAAAGCATCGGCTACTTCAACCAGATTCTTATCGGCAATAGCTTCTTCGAGCTCTTTAAGTTCCTCAGCTATAAGTGAAACACGCAATTTGCATCGTGCTTCTGATGGGATCTGGGGCGTATCTAAAATAGGGTGCTGAAAGGTTTTATGAAATTCGGCTACTGAAGTTAAACTTTTTGGGTCCTGCATCTGATTTGTAAATTTAATTGTTGCAAATATACTCGTCTTTCAAGAGTTATAAATTTCTTATCGCCTATTTTTTTGATATCTGTCCGAATTTATACTCAATACCTAAATCGAGAAAGTAAGGGTTAAAATTTCCTTTTATGCCCTGCATTTTCCCTCCATTCAGAGAGATTACCCATGAGTCGCTGATGTTTCCTGCCAATCCTGCCCCATACTGTATTGCCAGACCACTGCCTAAGTCAATTCCGCCGCCACCGGCCGCACCGCCAAGAAAACGGGCATCTACAGACCAATTCTCCGCAAACGGATAAGCATATTGCAACCCCAGCCAACCTTCTGCGTAAGCACCGTAAGAGCCTTGATAAGCCCAATAAGTTGAGCCGAGAACACTAAAATTTTTATTTAAATCTTTTGAGAGCTGAAAGCCCAATAGATTGAAAAGCTTATCATATTCCTTATTGTTTTTATCCAGCCTCCGCGGAGGAAAATAAGTCCGGTTCAGGAATTCGAGCCCAAATCCATGCAGTTTCTCACCAATTTTCAGCCTGTATGGTTGATTGTTCTGGCTTTGGGGCGAGATAAAATTAAAATTTCTCGTCAGGCCTAATTCAAAAAAAGTCCCGTTAAAGTTTCCTTCAGGAGCGTACGACTGGCCCAAACCTGCTTTAAGGCCGTATTCTCCAAAATCAGCTCTTAATCCTAATGTTCCCTGCACAATTCCACCGCCACCTGTATCAACGCCACCGCCACCGCTTGGCCCGAGTAAAGCCTGGGCATCTAAAGAAAGGCTGTTCTTCCATAGAGGCTGTTCATAGCCAAAACCGATCAGGTAACTCATATAACCGTCAATCCCTCCCGTTACTGCTCCATTTAACTTCAATGCGGCATAGAACCTGTTATTTATAAATTTGTCTATTTCTACTCCCAAAAGCTGTGAATTATTCTCCCTGGAATTAGCCGGAGACGATGGCGGAAAAGGTCCTTCGAAAAATTTCAAATACCGTGTGCCCAGCATTGTAATCCTGAATTTATGGTTTTTCATTTCCGTATCGTCTGCAGAATTTGCCGATGTCATATGTGCTGTGTCAAAAGACGAAGATACAGATACTCCAAAGTTCAAATTATTTCCACCCATGCTGCCTGTCGGGAAATCCAGCCGTGAATAGCCTCCAAATATTGAAAAACCTTTAAAGCGGTACAGTAAGTTCAAATGCTCCCTGGTAATAAGGCCGCCACCGTCAGGCGCATTTGCTCCACCACCACCGCCCACGAAGACTCCGGCATCTAAAGCAAAATGAGAATTAAACAGTGGCTGGACATAACCCAGTCCCGCACCAAAGGAAATCAGTCCGGGCCTTTCCCCTGTTATTGCCGAATAAGAATTCAAGGTAAGATACAAGTTGGGTAATTTCTCAAAAATAAACATATCCGCTCCTATCCCGGCCATTCCTATATCTTCTTCCCCCTGCATTTTAAGGGTTTCATAGCTTAGCTTATAATTGATCTTATGATTTCTGAATTCGACCTCTTGCCCCGGTAATTGTAAAAACAGCAAAGCAGAGAATAAGCAGAAGAAGTTCTTCATTATTTCATGGTTTTTAAGATAATGAGGTTAAGTAGAGAAAGAGAGCCCAAAAGTAATGATTTTTAAATTCTCAATAAACGTCTTTGCCAGAATTGATTTTATGTCCGGATGAAATAAAAAAGGAACCCGTTCCGGATTCCTTGATTTTATATTTTGGCTTTGAGTAACTCAGCCGTCGTGATAATTTTCAATTATGCTACTACTTCTTTTACACGGTCTGCGGCTTCCTGCAATGTAATGGCAGAAAGAACTTTCAAACCTGAATCGTCGATCATTTGCTTGGCGATTTCGGCATTGGTTCCCTGTAAACGAACAATGATCGGAACTTTGATAGCATCGCCCATATTTTTGTAAGCATCCAGAATTCCCTGAGCCACACGGTCGCAACGAACGATTCCCCCGAAAATATTGACCAAAATGGCTTTTACATTCGGGTCCTTTAAAATGATACGGAACGCTTTTTCAACACGTTCTGCGTCAGCAGTTCCTCCGACATCAAGGAAGTTGGCGGGATTACCACCGGACAATTTGATTATATCCATGGTGGCCATTGCAAGTCCTGCTCCGTTTACCATACAACCTACGTTTCCGTCCAGCTTTACAAAGTTCAAGCCTGCTTCGCCCGCTTCTACTTCGGTAGCATCTTCCTCCCTTGTATCTCTCAAAGCTGCCAAATCAGGATGGCGGAAAAGCGCATTGTCATCCAAAGTTACTTTTGCATCAACAGCCATGATCTGGTTATCGGATGTTTTCAAAACCGGATTGATCTCAAAAAGAGAAGCATCGATCCCGACAAATGCTTTGTAAAGTGAATCTATGAATTTCACGAAATCTTTGAAAGCGGCTCCGCTCAATCCTAAGTTGAAAGCAATTTTGCGTGCCTGGAATCCTTGTAGACCAACTGCCGGGTCAACTTCTTCCAAAAAGATTTTATCGGGTGTTTCTTCTGCAACGGCTTCAATGTCCATCCCTCCTTCGGTTGAATACATGATCATATTCACACCTTTTGCACGGTTCAGCAAAATGGAAACATAGAATTCTTCTGTTTCGGTTTCACCCGGATAATAAACATCTTCCGCAATCAAAACCTGGTGTACTTTTTTACCTTCGGCCGAAGTCTGAGGCGTAATCAGCTGCATCCCGATAATGTTTTGGGCATTTTCTTTCAGCTTCTCCATAGTCGGGGAAAATTTTACTCCGCCTCCTTTTCCGCGTCCGCCAGCATGTACCTGCGCTTTTACAACCCAGCCTTCATTTCCAGTAAGCCCGGTCATTTTTTTTGCGGCTTCCACTGCTTCTTCGGGTGTAGTGGCTATAATCCCTCTTTGTATTTTTACGCCGTATTTATTTAAGATTTCCTTTCCTTGATATTCGTGAAGATTCATTATGATATATTTTGGTGTCGCAAAAGTAAGAATTCTATTGGATTTTAACTATTTAATGGGAATTGATTTTGGTCAGTTGAGATATCTTACAGCAGCAAGCTTAACAATTGTTTCAGGCTTTCAGTTTGGGAGAACATCAAACCTCCGTAGATGTTGACTATTTCTCCTTCTTTATTTAATAAAAAACTCATGGGATAAGATTCTATTTTTAGTTTATCAATTGGTTTCTGAGCATCTGTGACATGAATGAAATCAAAAAACGGGCTTTTCTCTAAAAATTTATTCACTTTTTTTGTGCTGTCAAACGTGACAGCTATAAAATTGACAGAATCTCCAAATTCTTTTTTAAGCTTATGCAAGTCAGGAATTTCCTCTATACAGGGCGGACAGCTCGTAAACCAGAAATTAACGACCGACGGTTTTCCTTTCAGGTGGTCAGGCGAGAAATTACTTCCCGTTTCGCCTTTAAATAATTCTATGGGGAAATGACTGCCAATCAACTTTCTTTGCTCAACATAAGGATCATACATTTTTTTATTCTCACCTGTCGCCATCATAATTTTTTCAAATTTTATGGTCTTGATAATGGTGTCATTTCTGTTTTCTGCTTTAATGGGAATCTCCTGGTATTGTCCTGCAAGATCTTCACGTTCATTCATTTCTTTTTTGATCTGATGGTAATTTTCTTCTGTCATCAAAATACCGTCGGTGGTTTTGTAGAAAATTGTTTGGGCAAACGCTGAGTTGATAAATACAAAAGGAAAAGTAAGGATAAGTAGAGTTTTTAACTGCATTGATTTTAGGTTTTCATTATTCTAAGATAGAAAAAAGGTTCGAGCTGAAAAACCCGAATCTTATCCATTATTTGCTCATTAATTTTTTATAGATTTTGTACACCATATAAATAAGGGCAATCAAGCCAATTAGATACAGTATTTGATAAAATAAAATCCACCAATTGTAGTCAATAATTTCTTTTTCCATAATTAAATATCACTTTCATCTTCTTCCATTTGCCTTATTCTCATATTTAAATACTTATTTAATTTTCTATAAATTTTTACTCCAAAATAAATAATGGCTATGAAAAACAATACATTAATTATTTGCCATCCTATCATAAACATATCAAATGAATCCAGCGGTCCATTTACTATTATTTCTTCATCCATAAATTTAATTTTATTCGATTACCTGAAAGTCATCAAAATAGTATCATTTTTTACTTCACAAAGTACCGTATAGTTTAATGAACCTCCATTCGTATAATATCCTCCGCTCATTTTCTCTATTTTGCCACTTCCTCTTTTAAATGATATCAAATAATTGCCATCACCTTTTACATTGCTTGTCATATCAAGAAACTCCTCAATTGTTTCGCCAGGTTTTATATTTCTAAATTTTAAATTAATCTTAGGATCATTTGTTGAAAAAATAATATCATGAACATCTGTATCCGATGAGTTTTTTATCTTCACGTTTATTCCATTCTTGTTCCAATTACAAGAGCACATAAAAGACAAACAAATTGTAAGCAAAAAGAGTTTATTCATAATTTATTGATTTGTAGGGATTAAATTTGATTGCCCAGTGGCTTGACCTGAGCTTCCGCCGCCCAACAAATTGCTTAAATATCTCAAATTACCATTGTTTAAATAATTTATTACCATTTGAAGCATATTAAAATAATCCGGGTCACTCTCAACTATTTGTCCGATTGTTCTTCCCGCTTGATTATTAAATAGATCCATTTCAACCTCTTTATATTCATATTGATAATTCGGTGGCCTATTTTCATGGGCCGTAGCTAAAGCTTGGGCATAATATATTCCTATACTTATTACGTTTTTAGCGTTGAAATATGCATGTCGGAAAGCATCTCCTTTCCCATTGTATAGAGAGGCAGGGTATAAATCTTCAGCTTTACGTGAAGCATAATAAGCATTTCTTAAGTATTTAAACTGACTTTGAGGAGATAAGGTATCAAAAATCTGAAGCTCTTCATCACTCATTTGACTCCTATAATCATTTTGGAAATAAATAAAAACTTGATTTAGGGAATACTCATTGTTTCCATTCATTAGCTCATTTAACCATTCGATCGCAAAATTCACAGCATCATCCGAGTAATCATTATTTCCCAAATAATTATAAATTTGAGCCATAATGACCGGGTTTGCGGTTAACCAACCTCTTTGGTCGTTATTCAGATCCATTAAAAAATAATCAAAGTCAGTATTATTACTCCCACCTCCTCCTCCCGGATTAGGGTCTGTCGGTGGAAACCCTCCAGGATTTAATGGCCCGCCATAGCCGGGATTTCCTCCTTGTGATGCTCCGCCCGTAGGGCAAGGTGCGGGCAACCAATATGTCATTCCTTCCCCATTCGTGCAAGGACAAGAGGGCCCATAGCAAGGTACCCATAGTGAAATAGGACAATTTCCACTGCCTCCCATTCTACCGGATGCACTACTCAAAGCCGGGTCAACGGTCTCTCCGGAAGTATCTGCTATATAAAATTCCCCTTCATAAGGCAGTATTTCCCCCATATCAAAAGCAGACTGCCAATCTGCCGTCGGATTATAATGATAGATGAATTCTTCGGTTTGTCCGTTGTATATTTTTATCACTAGATTAGAATATGCATATAACTCATCATCCAAAGTATTGACATGAAGTGTAAATGAAGTTACATTGCCATCGGAGATTTGGGTAATACCTGTACTGTCAATTGCTGTTATGTAAGCATCTCTGTCTTTGCTAAAGGAGGGAGTCAGCGAAGCGGGAAATAAAGAACTCGTGTGTTTAAAAATATAGTTCTTCATTTCCTGAAATCCTACCTTGGTCTTTTTTACATGATGGTTCTCCAAGTTTTCATGATTATGAGCAGGCTTACTCAAATCATCTTCCGTACAAGAAAATAACACACCTGCCATACAAAGCAGTAATAGGTAAACTGTCTTTTTCATAGTTGATTAGACTTTAAAATTAAACTTATTTTTTGTTTTTAACAAACTTATAACAAAGAAAAACAGGTTCTTATCTGAAAATCGGGTAATTCCACCCTTTTTTCGGGTAAAAGGATTTCTTCATTTTTGTAAAAATTTTATTTAAGTTTGTGAAAAGATTTGCCATGAACAAAACCATCGGGAAACGCATACGCGAGATACGCAAAAACAAAGGAATGTCACAGGAAGAACTGGCTGATTTGCTGAATATTTCACAATCTGCCTATCAGCGTATTGAAAATGGCGATACTAATTCATGGGCAACACATCTTGAGAAGCTCTCCGAAGTTTTGGAAATTAAGCCCGAAGATTTGTTTTCAGAAGAAAATAACAATTTCAACAACAAAGGGCAGACTGGTGGTCTTGCATTTCAAAATATCGGTTCAATAAATACTATCAATTCTATTTCTGATAAACTAATCGAGCAATACGAAAAACGCATAGAGGAATTAACTAAAAGATTACAGGAATTCGAAGGCAAAAAATAATCACTCTGTCAAAAACCTGAACCCCACCCCTCTTATACTTTCAATCTGAATTGAAGAGTCTTCCGAAAGGTATTTCCGCAGCCTGCTGATAAATACATCTAAACTTCTTCCGGAAAAGAAATCGGCTTCATTCCATAGATGGTTCAGCACTTCTTCTCTTTTGATAATGCGGTCTTTGTGCTGAATCAAAAAACTAAGCAATTGCGTTTCCTTTTCTGTCAGTATCCGTTCAGATTTTTCTGTTTTCAGCATCAGATTTCCCGGTTCAAATGTAAATTTCCCGAACGAATAAATTTCAGGTTTAGATATTTCGGGTTTCTTTTTCCGCCTTAAAATATTTTGGATTCGCAGTACCAATTCGTCCGCATCAAAAGGTTTGGTGATATAATCGTCGGCACCAAGCTTTAGCCCCGTCAAAATATCCTCTTTCATTTTCCGAGCGGTAACAAAAAGAAAAGGCAGATCGGGATAAGAATTCTGTAATTTTGTAGCCAGTGTAAATCCATCCTCTTTGGGCATCATCACATCAAGGATCAGAATGTCATAATTATTCTGTTTCAATTCCTCACGGGCCTCCACCCCGTTGAAAACCCGGTGGACCCGGAACTTATTTAACTCCAGGTATTGCCTGAGCAAGTTACCCAGATCCAAATCGTCCTCAACGATCAATACATTTATCATATAACCGGAATTTTCAAAATAAACATGCTTCCTGTTTTCAACGTGCTTTGCACATAAATGTTTCCTCCAAGGCTTTCCATGATCTGCTTACAAATATATAATCCAAGCCCGAGTCCTTTTGCATCATGCAGGTTTCCTTCCGAAATCCGGTAAAATTTTTCAAATATTTTCTTTTGCTCGTGGGCGGGAATTCCTTTTCCTTCATCCTGAATTTCAATGATATAATCTGAATTCTTCCGGTAAGATCTTAATTTAATTGCGCTTCCTTCCGGGCTGTATTTTTCAGCATTCTGAAGCAGGTTTTGAATTACTCTTCCCAATTGGTATGTATCTGTTTCCAGAATTAATTCATCGGGGTAAATTTCTGTTTGAAATTCATGTGCAGCGGAATGATAATCAGAAATAAATTCTCTCAAAAATCCGGAAATATCAACTTCCTGAATTTGGGTTTTCTGCTTGTCTACCGAACTTTCCAGCACCCTGTCCACTATATTCTGCATCCGCTTATTCTGGCGCTCAAGCGAATGGATCAACTGTTTCATTAATTCGGAATTCTGATATACTTCTTCATTCTGAAATGACTTTACAATCAAGTTAAGCGAGGCCAAAGGCGTTTTGAGCTCATGGGTGATGTTGTTGGCAAAGTCGGTTTTGACTTCGGCAATCTTCTTTTGCCTGATAAGCGAACGATACATATAAAAAAATAGAATTATCACAGCCAGGATCAACCCTGCTGCACCCATAAGCATCCACATCATTTCCTTCCATACTTTCTGCTGAAAATTGGAAATATCCATATCTACCAGCTGATTGTGCTTATAGAAATATTGAACGGCATCTTGCCCTTCCTCCTCGTCCAGTTCTACCGATGTGTGCGTAATCCCGGTACTGATGTTGAATCCCTTTCCCTCAAATTTTTCTCCTATGAAAACCAACGGCGGGTCAATCAGCCTCAATAATGTATCATAAATTCCATTTGTTTCAAAAAGGATTTGCCGGAGCTCGAAACGAATCCTGATTTCTTCCAAAACCGGATAATCACGTGTCTGCGAAGCGAGATATTTTTGGCTGATAACCCGCACGGAATCAGACAGGGCTTGTGCTTTTAAGTGAAACTGGAGAAGCGTCAGGCTATCCTTTGTCTTTTTTAGACATAATCTTTTCAATTCAGAAACAAAACGGTCTTCGATGGTATCCATTTCAGGTGATTCCAAAACCGGGGCGATTTCTTTTTTAACTTCATTTACATAAGTTTCCGAAGTAAGTTGGTATGTATTTCGAATAAGGTAATACTGAATGGAAACCAGTCCTGCAAGTATCACAAGACACGAAATAATGAGAAGCTTAATCTGATTTTGCTGTTTCATCCCGGAACAAAAATAATCATCCTTCAGAATTATCATCTCGCAAATTAAGCTATTAACCCTTCATTAACCTTGAATTAACCCATTGCCATTTGATTTCTTTTGAATTTTGCTTCAACAAATTAAAATCAAACATCATGAAAAAAATAGCATTTGCCCTTTTATTATTTGTTTTGACGGCTCAATCAAAGGCCCAAAGCAATTCAGTTTCTACAACAACCAGTTCTAACTTGTCTATCTCCGTAAGTGTAGACGATGATGATTACACTTATTCTGCGTCTTTCGATAAAGATATCACTGAAAAAGTCAGACAGGCCATTGAAAAAACATTGGGAAAAGTAACCGATGGATCGGGTCGTACCGCTTACTGGGAAGGAAAGGGCTACAGCGTAGAGTTGCGCCAGGGAAAGGTCAGGCTGGAAATGGACAAAGACGTCGTAACGAAATCTTTTCAAATAAAGTTTGAAGATTTGGGCGATCAGATTTCGGAAGCACTCGGCCATGAAAAAGCACCTAAGCCGCCCAAGCCGCCTAAAGCACCAAAAAGTAAATAATTTATCAAGTCCAAAGTGTAACATTTCAGTTTTCAGCGTCGTCTTATAAAAAAGAAATTACCATATGACATTCATTTTCAGAATTGTTTTCATAATTATTACATTTTTCATTACCGTCTGTTTGAAGGGGCAGGAATCTGATTCGATTTCACGAAAAAAAATCAATATCGTGAAAATCACAGAAGCCCCTAAAATAGATGGGATACTGAATGACATTGCCTGGCAAAACGCACCCGTCGCAAAAGATTTCATAGAACGGACTCCAAACAATGGAAAACTGATTCCCGATAGCTTACGGACCGAAGTGAAAATTATATATGACGACTTAGGAATTTATTTCGGGGCAACCATGTATGACCCTGAGCCTGACAAGATCTTGAAAGAATTGACCGAACGTGATGCGATTGGCAACGACGATTTCTTCTTTATCCTTTTGAACGGATACAATGACCGTCAGCAAAGTCTACAATTCATTGTAACGGCGGCAGGGGTGCAATACGATGCCAAAATGACCAATGGAAATGAGGATAATTCATGGAACGGAGTCTGGTACAGCTCGGTTAAAATAAACGACGACAGCTGGGTAACGGAAATTTTCATCCCCTATTCGGAAGTCAGGTTTCCCAAAAAAGATGTTCAAACCTGGGGATTGCAGATGGAACGGGAATTTCGAAGAAACCGGGCCCGCTACAGCTGGAATTTCGTGGACAATACAAAAGGAGCGTTTTCCATCTATGACGGTGAAATTCATGGCATTCAAAATGTAGATACTCCTATCCGCCTTTCATTTCAGCCTTATTTTTCCGCTTACCTGAATAATTATGACGGAGAGTCCGAAACGGTAGTCAACGGCGGGATGGATTTAAAATATGGAATAAATGATGCATTTACGCTCGACATGATTCTGATTCCCGATTTCGGGCAAACCAAATTTGACAATACCGTTCTGAATTTATCGGCGTTCGAAGTTCAATATGATGAGCAGCGTCCGTTCTTTACAGAAGGTACCGAATTATTCAGCAAAGGAAATTTATTTTATTCACGGCGTATAGGGGGTTACCCGAGCTTGTATCCGGATCTGGCGGAAAATGAAGAAATCAAGGAACTTCCCGCCCGCGTAGATTTGATCAATGCTTTGAAAGTTTCGGGGCGAACCAAAAAAAATCTGGGGATCGGTGTTTTCAATGCTGTAACCGAAAAGACTTATGCAAAAATCCTGAATATGGACACAAATGAAACCCGGAAAGAACTGGTTGAGCCTTTGACTAACTACAATGTTTTTGTTTTGGATCAACGTTTCGGGCAAAATAACTCCGTATCATTTGTCAATACCAATACCATACGAGAAGGGAAATACCGTGATGCTAATGCTTCGGGTTTGTATTTTGATGTTACCAACAAGAAAAATACATGGAATTATTGGGGAAATGCCGAGGCCAGCTGGGTAAAAACCGATGAAAACCTGTTTGGGATGGAAGGAAGCCTTGCAGCTGCCAAAATCAGTGGAGCGCACCGTTACCAGGCAAGCATTTTTTTACGGACAAAAGATTATAATATTGACGCTCTGGGCTATACCGGTCAAACAAATTACATCAATTATTATGCTTATTACGGTTATCGCCTGTTACAGCCAAAAGGAATTTTCAATGCTGTAAACCTGAACTTTAACCTGAATTATAACCGAAGGCTTAACCCGGATTTGTACAATAACTTCAATTTTAATTTTAATTCAAGTTTTACAACCAAAAGCTTTTTCACATTTGGAGGTGGCTTTGAAACGCTTCCGTTTGAATGGAATGACATTTATGAACCAAGAGTGGAAACACGTTACGTGAAAGTTCCGGCTTATTATGATCCGTGGGTCTGGATTTCGACCGATTATAGAAAACGGCTTGCTTTGGACGCCACTGTGGATTGGTATAAATATGCACAAAGCGGACGTGGAAAATTGATCCTGAACTTCTCACCGAGATTCCGTGTTTCCGACAAATGGAAATTGTACCTCTATACCCAGACCACGCTTTCCGATAAGGAGCAAGGATTTGTTTCCTATGACGGAACCAATATTTTCTTTGGCGAAAGAGATAGAAATACAGTAGAAACTTCACTTGAATCACAATACATTTTCAACGAAAAGATGGCACTTAACCTTGCCTTCCGTCACTATTACACAGACGTTACCTATGACAAATTCTTTACACTCGAAAACGATGGAGAACTGACGTCCGACAACACCTATTCCGAGAACCACAATGCCACCTACAACAGCTGGAATATTGATTTGAGATTCAGCTGGTGGTTCGCGCCGGGCAGTCAGCTTTCTTTACTTTACCGCAACGCGATAGAGGGTTATGACCAAATCTCAGATATGAGCTTCCGGGACAATTTTGATTATCTCTTCGATCAGCCGCAGCTCAACAGTATTTCTCTTCGTGTGAGCTATTTTCTGGATTACAACCGTGTAAAAAACTGGTTCAAAAAGAAACCTCAAAATACCGAAAAAACAGGTTTTCAATCTTACTCCGATTACAAAGATTTAGCATATAAAAGAAAAAGTTAGACGAATCCGAATACATAAAATTAGTAAATCCTCCGGATTCAAATATGTATAACATACATAAGAAAATCAGATACGATCTCAGCAGGGATCGTATCTTTTTATGGTATATGCTGTCAGTATCCTATTTTGTTGAGGTTGGTCTGCTTTCTATAAAAATTGATTTTAAATGTTATATTTACCTTGTCTTTTTTGTCGGGCCTAAGAAGCTATACAAAAGACAATAAATATAATAAGGAAGAGATGAAAAAATTACTGGCAGCCATTTCATTAGTAATAATTCTTACAGGCTGCATGACAATTAAAAAAACAAACAATATGGAAAATCAAACAGGCAATCCCGCTTCATCTGACAATAAAATGCCAAAAGTAACAGGAATCGGAGGTATCTTCTTTTTTTCAGACAACCCGCAGGAAACAAGAGAATGGTATGCTAAAAATTTAGGGATCGAAGTCAATGAATGGGGTTCGACTTTTGAATCCAGAAACATTGACAATCCTGATGAAGTGAATTCCCTGCAGTGGAGCCCCTTTAAAAAAGGCAGTGAATATTTTGCACCATCCAAAAAAGAATTTATGATCAACTACCGGGTCCAGAATATTGAAGGGCTTGTAGATAAGCTTAAAGAAAATGGAGTGAATGTGCTTGACAGCATTGCAGTCTACGAATATGGTAAATTTATTCATATAATGGATTCAGAAGGCAACAAGATTGAATTATGGGAGCCTACCGAATAAATTTACCATTTATTGAAATAAGTTTTTGCATATTTGAAAGAAATTCAACATATGAAAAAATTTGCCTTATTGATCCTCGGGCTTTTTGCTCCGTTCGGGCTCGGATATTACATCAATGATATGGTGAATAAAGTGGAAACCAACACTAGTCTTTCAACTTTAAATACAAAAAATGATATGAAATTAGGTGCATTTTCAATTAGCTTAAGTGTCAAAAACCTCGAAATTTCAAAGCAATTTTATGAAAAATTAGGCTTTAAAGTTTTTGCCGGGGGAATGGAGCAGAATTACCTTATCATGAAAAACGAGAATTCGCTCATCGGGCTGTTCCAGGGAATGTTTGAAGGAAATATTCTGACTTTTAATCCGGGTTGGGATGAAAATGCCAAAAACATTGAAAACTTTGACGATGTAAGAGATATCCAGAAGGCATTGAGAAACAGTCAAATAACATTAATGAGCGAAACCGATGAAAAAACATCCGGCCCGGGAAGCATTATGTTTACAGACCCGGACGGGAATGTGATTTTAATCGATCAACATCGCTAAGATAAACCTCAGGTCATGCTTAACTCCCTGTGCCCAAAGCTCCCGATGCGCAACAAGCCTGTAACCAAAGAATATTATCTCAACTTAGGATTTGAAGAATTTGGTGATTCAGATTATCCGGATTATCTGATGGTCAAAAAAGACAATATTGAAATTCATTTCTTTCTGTTCAAAGAATTAGATCCGAAAGAAAACTATGGGCAGGTCTACATTCGCGTAACTGAAATCGAAAAGATTTACCAGGATTTTCTTGACAGGCAGATTACCATTCATCCCAACGGAGCATTGAAAAAAACACCCTGGCAAATGAAAGAATTCCACCTGCTCGATCCCGACAATAATTTACTGACGTTTGGAGAAAGCATTTTTTAAGAATTAACTTTGTGCCTCTTTCAGAAGCTTTTCCGATAATTCTTTCCCCAGATAAGCATCTACAATTCTATGAATTAGATAAAGCAGCGGAGTCAGTAAAACCGCTACTGTAAACTTATAAATGTACCCCACAAGGCAAATGGCCAGAACCGTCTGCCATGTCCAGTCATAAGCCGGGTTCAGGTAAAACGCTATGAATGCAACCACAAAGGAATCGATCAATTGAGAAACTACAGTGGAACCTGTCGCACGCAGCCACAAAGCTTTTTCGCCTGTCATTTTTTTAATCCGGTGGAAAATAAAAACATCCAGTATCTGACCAATGATAAATGCCGTAATCGAGCCAAAAATGATCCACATCCCTTGTCCGAAAATCTTATTGAATGCAAGATCCATATTCACCATCTGGCCGTTTACTTCCTGTTCAATCCAAAAATCTGAAGGAATAACCTGGATGGAAACCCATGTCATGCTGAACACGAAAGCAATCAAGACAGCTGTCATAACGGACAAAAAGCGAACCTGCTTCACACCGAAATATTCATTTATAATATCGGTCATGATAAATACCACAGGCCAGGTCAAGCTACCTGCCGACATATTGAAAGATAATCCCTTCTCTCCAAATAAATCAATGGAAAAAGGTTCCATCCCTAATGTCTTCTCTACAGAAAAAATCTTTACACCAATTAACTCAGATAAGATTGCATTTGACACAAAAAATGCAGAAAGGACCACAAGCAACCGGCTTTCTTTGGTTTTAAAAGTCATAATAAAATCAAATTTAACGAAAACTCGCTTGTAATTTCTAAAAATGAATTTATTTTGTGATAGATAAAAATAACCTGTGCCAAATAAACGTCTTATCATAGGAATCTTTTTGATGTTTGCTGCAAATGCCATACAGGCGTTTTTTACACCGATCAGCGAAGATGAAGCTTATTACTGGCTCTGGTCGCAAAATTTAGACTGGGGTTATTTCGACCATCCGCCCATGATTGCATGGTGGATTTCACCCGGATATGAAATTTTTCACAACGAATTAGGTGTCCGGATATTAACAGTACTATTGAACAGTTTCGGTTTTTTCTTCCTGTGGAAAATCCTGCAGCCCGAAAATCAGAAGCAGATCAAATTATTCTGGATGATCTTTGTTTCCCTTCTTGTTATTCAGGTATTCGGATTTCTCGCTACGCCAGATGCGCCTTTGCTCTTTTTCACTATTTTATATTTCTACTCGCTTAAAAATTTCCTCAAAAAAAATTCCCTTCTGTTCACCTTTTTACTTGCTGTTTCCTTTGCCGGGCTTATGTACAGCAAATACCACGGTATCCTGGTTATCCTATTTACTTTGGTTCCGATTTTGAAAAACTGGTGGAAAAATCCGAAATTTTATATCGCAGTTTCGTTGAGTCTCGTTCTTTACCTGCCTCATATTTTTTGGTTGATTCAACATGATTTTGTGCCCATCCGTTATCATTTTTTTGAAAGAAGTTCAGACGAACATTTCGAATTGCGGAAGCTTACGAATTATTTGGGAATTTATTTTCTTGGTGCGGCTCCACTTTTAAGTTATTTCATTTTCAGTTCGATTTTTAAGTTCAAAGCTCAAAATCCTTTTCAAAAAAGCATTTGGTGGCTCACGATTTTACCCGGCATATTCTTTTTCCTTTCCATTTTCAAAGACAACGTACAACCCCAGTGGCTGCTCATTAGCTTTATTGCGATGGCCCTGATTACATATTTCCATTATTCCGGACAGGAAAATTTAAACCTGATCTTTAGGTTTGGCTTCACTGGAATTATTTTAATCTTCATTCTCCGGGTTCTGCTGATGATTCCGGGGATTTCACCTATTTATAAAAATAAGCATTTTGGTCTTGATGCCGGAAGATTCCGGGTGGAGAATGCCGTTTTTGAAAAATACCAAGAGGCTTCGGTTTATAAATTTTACAATCCCGGCAGGAGTGTTGCAGTTCATCGTACGCTCGGTAATCGGCATAGCCAGTTTAGCTTATGGGGCTGGGAAGAGAATTTTTATGGAAAAAAAATCACCTATATTTCACCTTGGGTCAAAGCTGAAAATTCATTTAAGGGATATAAAAACAGAGAATATTTTTTAAAAGAAATTGCAGATTACAAGACTTACGATTTAATCAAAATTGAAACGGTTGATGAGCTTAATGCCCGACCCGGCGAGCTGATCCGGCTGAAAATCAAAATTAAAAACGGACATTCCCATCCTGTAACGATTGGCGGAAATTCGGAATTTCAAATGAACATCAGCTACTACAAAGATTTACAATATGAAATTGTTTATTCCTACGGAATCCCGGCCACAACTTTCACATTACAAGCCGGTGAAGAAAAAGAATTAAATATACAATTCAAAAACACGCCGAAAAAAGGAATAGATAAAGCGTGTATCGGCATTCGTTATTCAGAAACCGGAACGGCATATTTGTCCAAACCGATCAGTGTTTTGGTGAATTAGCTTTCACTTTTTTGAAATCATAAATATGCCCGGGGTCCGTTGTTCCCGTTCTTGAATGGACTTTGAATGTATTGCCTTTGGTTTCCAGGATCCTGCAATAAAGAGATTTTTCGGGCAGCTCACCATTTCCGAAAGCACCTTCAATCTTTTGATAAACTAATTCATATTCGCAATCAGACTTCCAGATAACTTTTGAAGTAATTGTCATATCGAAATCGGAATTATACTCAACCTGTGTAATACCTTCTCTTTTGACAGTTACTTCTAATGAAGTCAGTTTATCAATATATGTAAAATCTCCGTTTCTGAATTTTTTACAGTTGGGCTTTTGGGCAGATACAGAAACAGACAAAACAAAGCTTAAAACCAGCAATATAATCCTCATATCTACAAATTATTTAATCCCTTTTTCTTCCAGCCATTTACGGTATTTTTCCGCATTCCGCTTGTGTTCCTCAAAGTCATTGGTAAAGCTGTGGTAACCGGGACGATCAGGGTCGGCACAGAAATAAACAAAATCGTGCGAGTCAGGATTTAGAACCGCGTCTATTGTCGTAACATTCGGAAGGCAGATCGGAGCCGGCGGCAACCCTTTTACCCTGTAAGTATTATAATCGGATGGAATGGCCAGGTGACCATATTTAACACGCTGGATTTTCTGATTGAATCCATTTTGGAGTTTATATGCATAAACAGAAGTCGGGTCAGCTTCCAGGCGCATATCCTTTGCAAGCCTGTTCATATAGGCTTTAGCCACTTTCGGCTGCTCATCAGGCTTTGCCGCTTCCAGTTGAACAATTGATGCAAGGATTACAACCTGAAGCGGAGTCATATTCAGGTTTTCGGCTTTTTGTTTTCTTTCTTCATTCCATACCTTATCATATTCCTTTATCATTTTTTCGACAAATTCATCACCCGAAGTCGGCCAGTAGTAAAAATAAGTATTGGGAATAAAATATTGTTTTACCGTTTCAGCGTCCATGCCGGAATTTTGTTGCTTTGCCCAATTGATAATTGATTGAACAATCTGAGCAGAATCCGCTTCAATCTGTTTGGAAACAGAACCGGCAAGATGAAAAATGGTCGGTTCATTTCTGACCATCAGATGAACCTGCTCCTGCTTGCCATCTATTAATTTATCTAATAAAGAATAATTTGTTTCATCTTTTTCCAGTTTATATTTTCCCGGTTTGATATTTTCAGCGTAATCATTTCTTTTTGCAAACCTTGAAAACCTTTCAGGATTTTTCAGTTTTCCTGAAAGGGAGTCCATTACTTCCTGAAAATCCGCTCCCGTCCGCACATAAAGGTAGCCGTCTTCCTTTACATTCCCGGCTATGTAAGAACAACTTGTAAGGCTTAGCCCCAAACAAAAAAGCATAAGTATTTTACAACCTGAACTGATTTTATTTTTCATTTCTAAATTTAAATGGGAAACATTATTCACTCTCAACCTCAATTTCTCCTTCAAAAACCTTTTGCGCAGGCCCGGTCAGCCAAACATTTTCATATCCGCCGGATGCGTTTTTTTCAAATTTAACAAAAAGATTTCCTCCTTCTGCCAAAACCCGTATTTCATTTTTCAAAATCTTTTCCGACTCATAAGCGGCAATGGCCGCGGCTGTAATTCCGGTTCCGCAGGCAAGTGTCTCATCTTCTACGCCACGTTCATAAGTACGGATTCTCAATGTATTATCGTCAATTAATTCTACAAAATTCACATTGGCGCCCTCTTCAAAATAAGGTGCCCCGCAACGGATCTTTCTGCCATAATTTTTTACGTCGACTTCCGACATATCCTTTACGAATTCTATATGATGCGGTGAACCGGTATTGAGAAACAGATGATCTTCAAATGTCTGCACTTCGGAAACACTGGACATCTTAAGATGGATTTTATTTTCCTCAATTTTTACCGAATGTTCACCGTCAATTGCCACAAATGAAGCTTCATTTCCAATCAATCCGAGATCTTTCGCAAATCTGGCGATGCATCTTCCTCCGTTTCCGCACATGGTACTTTCTCTTCCGTCAGAATTAAAATAAACCATCCTGAAATCGGAACCGGCATCATCCTGCAACAAGATCAATCCGTCCGCACCAATTCCGAAATGACGGTTGCAGACATGATTAATCACTTCCCTGTATTGCGGAAAGTTTCTATTCCGGTCATCAATCATCACAAAATCATTGCCTGCCCCCTGGTATTTGTAAAAAGAAAATTTCAATTAAAAAATTTTAAACAAATTTAAGGAATTTTGAATGAAACAAACTCTCGTTTCAGCGGATGATAATGCAATCAATTAAAGTTGTGATAATTTTTGTTAAAAACGCGTTAAACCACTTGTATAGCAGATTGGAATGTCACTAAATTTGGTTCGCTTTTAATGGATTATTTATTTAAATCAAGTTTAAAAACTTATGAAAAAATACCTTGGATATTTAATGGTTGGACTTTTCAGTGCAACTTTTACCATTTTGGGAATGAAATTTTTCTCAAATGGTTCTGACGGCAGCTTCATTACAACTGCCGGTGACAAAAACAACGGTGCTTTCTCTTTTGTAGATTACAAAGGAAATTACGCCATGAATGCACCCGATTTTGTAGATGCTTCGCAAAAAACTGTAAATGCGGTCGTAAGCATCAACAATTTTTCAAATCAAAAGCAGCAACAGTACAACGATCCATTTGAATTTTTCTTCGGATATCCGCAACAACAGCGCGACCCGGACTTGCCTACAGGGATGGGCTCCGGGGTAATTATTTCATCTGATGGTTATATTGTGACAAACAACCACGTGATCAAAGGTTCAGATAAACTGGAAGTCGTTTTGAACAATCAGAAGTCTTATACGGCGGAACTCATTGGAACCGACCCCAATACGGATATTGCATTGATTAAAATTGACGCAAAAGATCTTCCGTTCATTAAATTTGTAGATTCAGACGCAATCAATGTGGGTGACTGGGTTTTGGCAGTTGGGAATCCCTTCGGGTTAAATTCGACCGTTACCGCCGGAATTGTTTCGGCAAAAGGAAGAAGCATTGACATTTTGAGAAGAAATGCTTCAAACCCGATCGAATCATTCATTCAGACCGATGCGGCCATCAATCCCGGAAACAGCGGAGGTGCTCTTGTAAATCCGAACGGCGATCTGGTGGGGATCAATACGGCGATCTCATCACAAACTGGGAGCTATGTCGGATACGGATTTGCCGTTCCTTCCAATCTGGTGAAAAAAGTTGTGGAAGATATCAAAAAATACGGATTGGTTCAGCGCGGGTATTTAGGAATCGAAGGAATGGATTTATCTGACGAATATTATATTAAAGAATATAACAAGCAAAACGGAACCAGCCTGAAAAGCCAGCCGGGTGTGTTGATCCAGCGATTGACCGACAATGGAGGCGCTTTAGATGCAGGTTTGGAAAAAGGTGATATCATTACGGAAATTGACGGTCAGAAAATCACAAGCTTCGGAAAACTCTCATTCGCCGTGGGAAGTAAAAATCCGGGCGATAAAGTAAATGTAAAAGTGCTTCGCGACGGTAAAGAAAAAGAATATGTCGTAACCTTGCGGGATACAAAAGGAAATACAAAAACAAGGTCTGTTTCAGAATTGACCGTAGCCGAAAAGCTGGGTGCAGAATTTGAACCGCTTACCGACCGCCAGAAAGTAAGTTTCGGGATCGATCATGGTGTGATGGTAACCAATACCCAGCCAAGCGGGAAATTAAGTAGTATCGGAATAGATGATGGCTTTATCATCCTGAAAGTGAACGATAAGGAAGTGAGCAAGCAGGATGATATTGAAAAAACCCTCAAAAACCACAAGGGAAAAGTTTCCATAAGTTATGTGGATCCGTATGGAAGAATTTATACGAGAGGGTTTACGTTAGACTAGACCGATTTCATGTTTTCATAGTTTTAGGTTCGGCACAGCCATTTGGTTGTGCCGTTTTTCATATCTTTGAATCGGTCCGTTTTAAATATCATTACGGTGAAGAGACAAAAATCAAATTTATGAATTTTCCATTCCCGGAAATGACGGTTCACTTTGAAGTAAAATAATAATGAGATACCTGATAAAATTCGTGCTGTTACTATTGTTGAGCTCCGGATTAGGAAAAGCCCAGGAAAAAGGCGGCTTGATGAGCCATTTATTAATTAATGCCGGCTATTCCAACCTGAACGGAAACTATTTTAAGCTTGGGCCAGAAGTTTACCTGGTTCAGTCAAATAATAATTTGATTGACCTGAGCCTTACCGCCAATATGGCCTATTTCAAAAACAAATTCGTGGTCGTTCCCGAGCTGGGGATTGGTTACCAGTTCAATTCACAATCTCTTAAAAACAGAATAGACCCCTACCGGGAATACATACATGGAACTTTTTATTCAGCAAGGGTAAATGTTTCCCCTTGGAACATAACACCCGAAGCAGGGATTGCTTTGGTTGGAATTGTGGAAGCAAACGTGGGCTATTCATTTGAAATTAACAAGCACGATTATACTTCTTTTGAAGGAATCAAATTCGGGTTGACCATTCACATTCCTACTATTTATTTGGTCAGTGAGGCAGGATTGTATTAATTATAAAAATTATTCATGATATGGACTCACGCCCAATACTATTTGGATAATTTTCTCAGTTTCATCAATATAATCAATCCATTCCTGAATTTCTTTCCAATCAAGATTACGGCTTGAGCTCACATTCATTTTCCTGTATATAAACTTTTTACTTTCTACTTTTTACTTTACTTTTAACCCCGATGATTTCAGCAAAAAATATCTACAAAAAATTTGGTGAACTGGAGGTACTCAAAGGCGTTTCACTTGACGTAAGCGTAGGTGAAATCGTTTCGATCGTAGGAGCCTCGGGTGCAGGAAAAACGACGCTGTTACAAATTCTCAGCAGCTTGGAAAAAAGCACGGAACCTGAAATTCACTATACACAGATTCTTATCAAAAAAGAAGACATCACAAAAATGTCCGATGTGAAATTGTCTAAATTCAGAAATGAAAATATTGGGTTTATTTTTCAGTTTCACCAGCTACTGCCGGAATTTACAGCACTTGAAAATGTATGCATTCCCGGTTATATAGGAAACAGGAAAAACAATACGGTTCAGGCAAAAGCCAAAGAACTTCTGGAATTTTTAGGCCTGGAAAATCGGCTGGAACACAAACCTTCACAATTATCCGGAGGAGAACAGCAGCGTGTCGCAGTAGCCCGTGCACTGATCAACCAGCCTGGTGTCATTTTTGCCGATGAGCCATCGGGAAACTTAGATTCCAAAAATGCAGAAGAGCTTCATCAGCTATTCTTCAGGCTGCGCGATGAATTTGGTCAGACCTTTGTAATTGTAACCCACAACGAAGAGCTTGCCAATATGGCCGACCGTAAGCTTGTGATGACCGACGGGCGATTTGAAATATAAAAATGAATTTATATGAACTCAAAGAATTCCTGGACGAAAAAGTGATTTTATATAATCACTCAGAGTTTATCCAGTCAGATCCCATTCAAATCCCGCATAGATTTCATTTAAAAGAAGATATTGAAATCTCCGGATTTCTTGCCGCAACCATGGCTTGGGGAAACCGCAAAATGATTATCAGTAAAGCGACCGGGCTGATGAACCAAATGGGAAATTCTCCTTATGATTTTGTGATGAATTATTCTGAAGACGAATTTGAAAAAATCGAAGCGTTCAGACACAGAACTATCAATTCCATCGATCTGCATTTTTTCCTGCTGTCACTTCAAAATATCTACAAAAACCATGACGGGCTGGAGACCGTATTTCAATTCAGCGAATCAGATACCGACAGTTTTCAAGCCATCGAAAACTTCCGTTCTGTATTTTTAGGTGTTCCGCATCAATCCCGTTCAGAAAAGCATCTTTCGAGCCCTGCCAATAATTCTGCAGCGAAACGGTTAAATATGTTTTTGAGATGGATGGTCAGAGACGATGGCCAGGGAGTAGATTTCGGCATCTGGAAAAATATATTGTCTTCACAACTGGTTTGCCCGCTTGATGTACATTCCGGAAATGTTGCGAGAAAACTGGGACTTCTTACCCGAAATCAAAACGACTGGAAAGCTGCTTCCGAGCTACAATCAAATTTAAAAAAATTAGACCCGGCCGACCCTGTCAAATACGATTTTGCGCTTTTTGGATTAGGTGTTTTTGAGAATTTTTCAAAACTTTAGTTACATTTGAAATCTAATGACACTCATCCAGCTTTTCAGAAATCTCTGGCCCTATGTAAAACCTTACCGCTGGTTGGTTTTTGCAGCATTATTTCTGACCTTGATCGGTTCGTTTACCGCACAGGTCAATGCACTTACGCTTCAATATACGGTAGACGAGGTAAACAAATTGGTTGAAGCCGGAAAAGGAATCAAATCCGGGATCAACATACTGGTTACCATCACCCTTATCCTGATGGGAAAGGAAATTGTGAATGTTTTCATCACCTTCGGACAAAAATTTTACGGTGAAAAGCTCCGCATTTATGTTTCACGTGATTTAGCGCAGGCTGTTGTCGATAAGATTCTGACTTACCGGATGGCCTTTTACACAGCCAATGACAATGAATCGGGAAAACTGCAAACACGCATTGATCGCGGAATTGAAAGCCTGACAAGGTTGGTTCAGAATTTCTTCATCAACATCCTCCCGCTTTTTGCGAATTCCTTCATTGCATTGATCCTGATGTTCAATGCCAACTTCTGGGTTGGGCTGGTTGGCTTGATGATCGTTCCCGTGTACATTTTCATTACGGTTAAACAAGCTAAAACGCTAAGCGGCTGGCGGAGGAATATGCGTCAGTTCCGCGAAAGTAAAAGCCAGGGGATTGTCAACATTATCCAGGCAATTACGGTCATAAAATCATTTAACCGTGAAAAAATTGAATCGGACAAGCAAAACCAGATTCAGATCGACCTGACCGAAAATCAATTAAAGACACAACGCACCGGGTTTGTATTTAACGGCATTAAAACATTTGTAGAACAAATCGGGGTTGTAATCATTATTATTCTAACGGCTTATCTTGTTTTGGATGGACAAATGAGCATCGGGATGATCATGTTTCATATCTTGCTATTCAATAACGTAACGGCTCCAATCGGGCAGCTGCACAGGATATTTGATGAAATGAACGATGCCATGATTTATTCGGAGAGCTTCTTTGAAATTCTGAATGCCGATCATGAAACTGAAAATTCGGGAGCTTATAAACCGGAGAAGATCAGCGGAAAATTTGAATTAAAAAATGTAGATTTTATTTATCCGAATGGTACCCAGGCGCTTTATAATGTCAATATGGAAATCCTTCCCAATAAAATTACGGCTTTGGTTGGATTGAGCGGAGCGGGAAAAAGTACGGTCATCAATCTGCTCGATAAATTTTACGAGCCCACTGCGGGAGCAATTCTTTTGGACGGCGTAGATTTAAAAGATTATGATACCGATTTCCTGCGAAACAATATTGGATTGGTTCTTCAGAAAAACCACATTTTCAGCGGAACCATTGAGGAAAACATCCGTTACGGGAATCCGAACGCATCGCAGGAAGAAGTCTTTGAAGCTGCAAAACAAGCTTACATTTATGACCAGGTGATGGATTTGCCTAAAAAGTTTGAAAGCAATGCTTTGCTTCTTTCGGGAGGGCAGCAGCAACGAATTGCCATTGCGAGAATGTTCCTGAAAAATCCGCCGATTATTTTTTTAGACGAGCCGACTGCAAGCCTGGATGCGATTGCAACCGAACAAATTAAAAACAGCCTCGATGCTATTAAAAAGAACCGTACGGTTATCATCATTTCACATAGTATTTCACAAATCATTGATTCCGACAGGATTTACGCCATGGAACACGGAAAAGTAATGGAGGCCGGTTCCCATGAAGAAATCTATGAACAGAATGGAGTTTACAAAAGCATATTTGATGCCATGGCCCGAAGCCTGAACATTGAAAAAATTGCAAAAACATTTGATGACGAGGAAGAAAATTTTTAAGCATGAAAGAATTAAACGGCATAAATTACATAGAACGAAAACCTAAAATCATTTCAGACAAAAATCCTTTGATATTGCTCATTCATGGTTATGGAAGCAATGAAGAAGATTTATTCAGCTTCGCAGATGACCTGCCAGGTGAGTTTCATGTAGCCAGCGTCCGGGGCATACACATACTGGCTCCCGGGATGTACGGATGGTATGAAATTGATTTTATCAATATGCAAAAGTTCAACAATGTACCACAAGGGATCGAATCAAGAAATAAGCTGGTTGAATTCATTGACGAAATTACAACAAAGGAAAACCTCGATAAAGAAAATATCTGGCTCTGCGGATTCAGTCAGGGGGCAATTCTGAGTTATGCCATTGCGCTTAATTTCCCGGAAAAAGTTAAAAACATAGCATGCCTGAGCGGCTATCCGGAAAAAGATTTCATTGGAGAAATTAATTTATCAAAAGATTTTTCAAAGCTTCAATTTTTCATCTCACACGGAACAGATGATGCCGTTATTCCGATAGAGTGGGCCCGGATGGGAAAACCTCTTTTGGACGATTTAAAAATCAAAAACGAATATCACGAATACCGTAGCGGACATGGAATTGTTCCGCAGAATTACTGGGACCTGATGGCGTGGATGAAAAAAAGTTGAGCTATTTATAAATTTTTCGGTTCAGGTTTCCCAACTTTATATCATCGAATAAAAAAAATCAAAACAATGCAAAAACGTATTAACATTAACGATGTCGAACCCCAGGCAATCAAAGCGATGTTCTCCCTGGAAAGTTACCTGGCGCAAGCCGGGATTTCAAAAACTCTGAAAGAGCTTATAAAAATCCGTGCTTCCCAAATCAACGGATGTGCCTATTGTCTGGATATGCATACAAAAGACGCGCTCAAAAACGGTGAAACCAACCAGCGGATATTTATATTGAGTGCCTGGAAAGAAGCCGCAGAATTTTTCACCGAAGAAGAACAGGCTGCTTTGGCCATGACAGAGGAAATCACACTCATTCACCAACAGGGATTAAGCGAAGAAACTTATCAAAAAGCAAGCAAGGTCTTCAGTGAAAATCAAATCGCACAAATCATCATGGCAATTGTCACCATCAATGCCTGGAACCGGATTGCCGTTAGCACGCATCTGAAAATCGGGGAATAATTATTTTTCAAATTCAATTGCTTCTTTGTACCCGCTGCTTTTTAGAATTGTACTTTAAATAGTACATTTGTGGAAATTTAAGTGTTCTGTACATGACTTCACACGACAATAAACCTAAAGTAGCCATTTCAGTAGGCGATATTAATGGGATCGGGTATGAAATTATCGTAAAATCCCTGATAGATAAAAACATCCTGGACTTTTTTACACCGGTCATTTTCGGTTCCACCAAACATTTGAATTTTTACAGGAACCAGTTAAAAGACGAATCTATACAGTTCTTCGGGATCAATTCTGCCGACAAAGCCGTAGAAAAAAAGATCAATGTTGTCAATTTATGGAAAGAACCCGCCCAGATGGAATTCGGCAATGCGACCGAAACTTCGGGTAAATTGGCCTATGAATCTCTAAAAGCCGCGGCGGAAGCTGTAAAAAACGGCGACTGCGATGTTCTGGTAACCGCGCCCATCAACAAGAAAAACATTCAGTCCGATGAATTTAATTTTCCCGGGCATACTGAATATTTAGGTGAAGTCTGGAGTGGAAAACCGTTAATGTTCCTGGTGACCGAATCGCTCAAAGTCAGCCTGGTAACACAACATATACCGCTGAAAGATGTCGCTGCAAGCATAAATAAAGAAAATATCATTCAGAAAGTTTCTGCGTTGAATGATTCACTGAAAATGGATTTCGGAGTGCGAAAACCGAAAATTGCGGTTTTGGGACTAAATCCACATTCAGGCGACAACGGACTTTTGGGACAGGAAGAACAGGAAATCATCATTCCTGCGATACAATCGCTTTATGAAAAAGGGATGCTTGTATTTGGTCCTTATGCTGCTGATAGTTTTTTCTCCCCATCCAATATTGAAACGTTTGACGCGGTCTTGGGTATGTACCACGACCAGGCTTTGATTCCTTTCAAAACTTTATGTTTTGAAGAAGGTGTGAATTATACCGCTTCGCTTCCGTTTGTGAGGACCTCACCCGACCATGGGGTTGCCTATGATATTGCCGGAAAAGGAATTGCAGACGAAACTTCCTTCCGTGAAGCCATTTATACCGCCGTTGATATTTTCAATAAACGAAACGAATACAAAGAATTGCATAGCAATATTTTGAAACACCGTGAGCTGAAACCGGAGAGAGAAAGATAATTTTTTCAGAAAACAACAGAAGCGTTTGTGGCAAATTAAAATAATAGAATTTTTCCAAAAACCTTCTTGTTTTTCAGGAAGATGTATTATCTTTGCCACCCGTTTTGCGTTATGGAGAAGTTCAGATATTATAATGTTTCCTTTGCAGGTTTAAGTTTGGGAAAGCATGATTTTGAATTTCATGTAACGCAGCCGTTCTTTGATTTGTTTGAATTTGAACAGGATTTCCGAAATCCAGATTTAAAGATTCAGCTCGTTTTGGATAAGAAAAATAATTTCCTGGAGCTGGATTTCAAATTGTCCGGAGCCGTAGAACTGGATTGCGACCTGACAAATGAAGCTTATAACCAGGAATTAAAAGGAAAATCAGAAATTATTGTAAAATTCGGAGAGGAATTTGACAATTCTGATGATGAGGTCTGGGTAATTCCACACGGAGAGCATTACGTAAACATTGCACAAATAATTTATGAAATGACGCTTCTGTCCATCCCGATAAAAAGAATCCATCCGGATGTACTGAATGGAAAAAGCCATTCGGAAATGCTTGATCTGCTGGAACAATACAGCTTGCAGGAAAATGAAAAAGATGATGAAAATTCAAACAACGAAGAAATCGACCCGCGATGGGAGCAATTGAAAAAATTAAAAAAATAATAATAACTGAAAATAATACTAAGTTATGGCACATCCTAAGAGAAGACAATCCACTACGAGAAGAGATAAACGTAGAACTCATTACAAGATCGAAGCTCCCCAGATCGCTGTTGACAAAACAACCGGGGAAGCGCATCTTTACCACAGAGCTTACTGGTTAGACGGTAAAATGTACTACAGAGGTAAAGTTGTAATGGAAAAACAACTGGACGAAGAAGTTGAATAACTTCATTTGTGAAAATTTTTAAAAGCTGTTTCTAAAATTAGAGGCAGCTTTTTCAATTTTTTTATACATTTGAACTTCACTACCCATTATTTAATTAAAGAAACACACTATGGATATCAAGGAAATACAAAATCTGATTAAATTCGTTTCAAAATCAGAAGTTGCCGAAGTAAACCTGAAGCTGAAAGATTTTGAAATCAAAATCAAAAACATCGGCGGGCAGACCGTCAATTATGTTCCACAACCCATGATGCAGCAGCCTGTCATGCAGGTCCATCAGGCATCTGCGCAAACATCTTCTCAGCCCGCAGCAGAAAACAAACCTGCAGCATCCGCAGAAGACAATTCAAAATACATCACTGTAAAATCTCCAATGATCGGAACCTTCTACCGCTCTTCCGGACCGGGCAAAGAGCCGTTTGTTTCAGTGGGCGATTCTGTTTCTGCAGGATCTGTGCTTTGTATAGTGGAAGCTATGAAGCTATTCAATGAAATCGAATCGGAAGTTTCCGGTAAGATTGTCAAAATACTGGCAGATGACGCTACGCCGATCGAGTATGACCAGCCATTGTTCTTAATTGATCCATCATAATAAATTATGAGTTCTGAATGATGAGTTTTAAATCTTTTGAAATTCTAAATCATAATTAATTCATAACTAATAATTAATTCATAATTTATAGAAAGATGTTTAATAAAATATTGATTGCCAACAGAGGTGAAATCGCCATGCGCGTTATACGTACGGCAAAAGAAATGGGAATTAAAACAGTTGCCGTTTATTCCACTGCCGACCGTGATAGTTTACATGTAAGATTTGCCGATGAGGCGGTTTGTATAGGGCCGCCTGCCGGTTCGGAATCTTACCTGAAAATTGCCAACATTATTGCAGCGGCAGAAATCACAGATGCAGATGCCATCCATCCAGGCTACGGATTTTTGTCTGAAAATGCCAAATTTTCCAAAACCTGTAAAGACAATGGAATCAAATTCATCGGAGCTTCTCCCGAACACATTGACAAAATGGGAGACAAAGCAACTGCCAAAGCTACTATGATCAAAGCCGGTGTTCCTGTTGTTCCGGGTTCTGAAGGGATTCTGAAGGATTTTGCAGAAGCAAAAAAAACGGCTAAGAAAATCGGGTACCCGGTAATGATTAAAGCTACTGCAGGCGGAGGCGGAAAAGGGATGCGTGCTGTCTGGAGTGAAAAAGATCTGGAAAAGCATTATGAATCTGCCGTTCAGGAAGCAACTGCTGCATTTGGGAACGGTGGTATGTATATGGAAAAGCTGATCGAAGAGCCTCGTCATATTGAGATCCAGGTTGCAGGCGACTATACCGGGCGGGCATGCCATTTATCGGAAAGAGATTGCTCTATACAACGCCGTCACCAAAAGCTTGTTGAAGAAACTCCTTCACCTTTCATGACGGAAAAGCTTCGTAAGAAAATGGGAGATGCCGCTGTAAAAGCTGCTGAATTTATCGGTTACGAAGGTGTGGGAACTATTGAGTTTCTGGTAGACAAAAATGGTGATTTCTATTTTATGGAAATGAATACCCGGATACAGGTAGAACACCCGATTACAGAACAGGTAATTGATTATGATCTGGTAAAGGAACAGATCCTTTTAGCCGCAGGAGCTAAAATCTCAGGTAAAAATTATTTCCCGAAATTACACTCCATCGAATGCAGGATCAATGCAGAAGATCCGTATAACGGGTTCCGCCCTTCCCCGGGAATGATTACCAATATCAACATTCCTGGCGGACATGGAGTCCGCATTGATACCCATGTTTATGCGGGGTACCAGATTCCGCCTTATTATGATTCCATGATCGCGAAATTGATCGTTACTTCTCAGTCAAGAGAGGAGTCTTTGGCTAAAATGAGACGGGCTCTGGAAGAATTTTATATTGAAGGAATCAAGACTACAGTTCCTTTCCACAGGCAATTGATGGATAACCCTGAATTTATTAAAGGAAATTATACCACTAAGTTTATGGAAACCTTTGAGCTGGATCCGAGCTATGCAAATCAGTTTTAATACAGATAAAAATATCCAAGTAAAAAACAGCCCTTCATGGCTGTTTTTTTATTTGGTCAAAAATTTACTCTAATTTTTACGGCTCCTTATTATGGTTTATAGTCAAATCCGCATAAAATGAATCGTTTCCTTGCAGAAATATTCATGCAAGCTTTAAGTATTTTGGTTAAAAACTGAAATAATTTTCTACTTTTTTGATATTGTGTTTGGAATTTTTTAACATAATTTCTACATTCGGGAGTAATTTAAAACTTAAAACCATGAAAAGGAACTGCTTTGGCGTAAGCTGTTTGGGCATCGTCTTGTTTTTTAATTTTTCCCTTATA